>Ga0209108_10000126_pt1 | contig 37389 bp, 26 predicted proteins | sample Rifsed10ft1_FD_184003 | JGI IMG/M metagenome (GOLD analysis project Ga0209108, IMG submission 184003) | Soil microbial communities from Rifle, Colorado, USA - sediment 10ft 1 (version 2) | ecosystem: Environmental > Terrestrial > Deep subsurface > Rock core/Sediment | place: Rifle, Colorado...
CCCCCGCCGCTCTGCAACTCAGGAAGTCTGTCTTACTGAACCGCGTTGATCATGTCGAAGATCGGCAGGTACATCGCCACCACCATGCCGCCGACGATGACGCCGAGGAACACGATCATGATCGGCTCGAGCAGGGAGAGCAGGCCGCTCACTGCCGCATCGACTTCTTCGTCGTAGAAGTCCGCGATCTTGGAAAGCATTTCATCCAGGCCACCGGTCTGCTCGCCGACGGCGATCATCGAAATCACCATTGGCGGAAAGACGGCCGACTTCTGCAGCGGGGCCGCAATCGTATCGCCGCCCGCGATGCTCGACCGCGACTGCATGATGGCGTCCTGAATCACCCGGTTGCCGGCAGTCTTGGCGGTGATTTCCAGCCCGTCCAGGATGCTGACGCCGGAGCTGATGAGGGTGCCCAGTGTACGCGTAAACCGTGACACGGCGCTCTTCCGCAACACGTCGCCCAGGACCGGGAATCTCAGCAGCAGTCGGTCGATGTTGAGCTTGCCGCCTGACGTGGCGTAGTAGCGCCTGAGCAGCCAGACGCCGGCGGCGATGGTGGCCGCGACTGCCCACCAGAATCCACGCAGGAAGTCAGACGCGCCAATCACGATCCGGGTTGGCAACGGCAGGGCAAGTCCGACCCCGGCAAACATGTTCTCGAAGACCGGGATGACGAAGACGAGGAGCACCGCGATCGCGATCGCGGCCACGCTCATGATGACGGCCGGATAGATCATCGCGCCTTTCACCTTCCGGACCAGGGCGTCGTTCTTTTCCATGAACGTCGCCAGTCGCATCAGAATCGTGTCGAGGATACCGCCGGCCTCACCGGCGGCGACCATGTTCACGTACAGGTCACTGAACGCCTTGGGATGCTTGGCGAGGGCGTCGGCTACCGTGTGACCCGATTCGACGTCGAACACGATGTCGCGGGTAGTCGCGGCCAGCACCTTGTTCTCGGTCTGCTTGGCCAGAATGTCGAGCGCCTGCACCAGCGGAAGACCGGCATTGATCATCGTCGAGAATTGCCGCGTGAAGATGACGATGTCCCGCATCTTGATGCCGCCCTTCATTTTCTTGGGCTTGGCGTTCTCGTCGACCTTGACGACGGTCATCCGCTGCCGTCGAAGCTGCGCGACCACATCCTGCGCGGTGGCGGCTTCAACCGTTGCGGTCCTCAGTTCCCCCGCGGCGGTACGAGCTGTGTAGGTATAAGCGGGCATACTTCAGATGGGAGATGGGAGATTTGAGAAAAACTGCGAGGCGATGAAGATCGGATGTCGTTGGGAAGCGGAGCCTAATTCCGTCTCCGGCCTCCCAGCCGCCATCTCACCTCTTTCCGCCAACCGCCTGCAATGGACGCCGCTCGTTCTCCTCTTCCTGAGGCGAACGGCCGATCATGCGCAGGAACTCATTCGGATCGCTGGACACGCGGAGGCACTCGTCTTCGGTCACCTCGCGCGACTGGTACAGCTGATAGAGGGCGTCGTTCAGCGTCTGCATGCCGAACTTCTTCCCCGACTGCATCATGGAGTAGATCTGGTGCACCTTGTCGTCACGGATCAGCGCGCGCATGGCCGGCGTGATCACCAGGATTTCCGCCGCCATGCAGCGACCGCGGCCACGGGCACGCGGCAGCAGCGCCTGCGTCACGATTCCCTCGAGCACGAACGCCAGCTGGGCGCGAACCTGCGACTGCTGGTGGCTGGGGAACACGTCGATGATGCGGTTGATGGCCTCGGCGGCCGAGTTGGTGTGCAGCGTGGCAAAGACGAGGTGACCCGTCTCGGCGATGGTCAGCGCCGCCTGGATCGTTTCCAGGTCGCGCATTTCGCCGATGAGGATGATGTCCGGGTCCTCACGCAGCGCGTACTTGAGCGCGTTGGAGAAGCTGTGCGTGTCGCTTCCGACTTCACGCTGGTTGACGATGCAGCTGTGGTGGCGGTGGATGAACTCGATCGGATCCTCCACCGTGATGATGTGTCCCTTCCGCTCGCGATTGACCTTGTCAATCATCGCCGCCAGCGTCGTGGACTTGCCTGAACCCGTTGGCCCGGTCACCAGCACCAGCCCGCGAGGCTTCTCGGCCATCTTCGCCACCACCGCGGGGAGACCGAGGTCCTGGAACGTGCGGATGTTGAACGGGATCTGCCGGATGGCCATCGAAACACAGCCGCGCTGCTTGAAGCAGTTGCCGCGGAACCGCGCCAGGTTCTGGATGCCGAACGAGAAGTCCAGCTCGTCGTCCATTTCGAATCGCTTCTTCTGGTTCTCGGTCAGCACCGAGTAGGCCAGTTGCAGCGTGTCCTTGGGCGAGAGGATCGTCTCGATGTTCGAGTTCACGATGTCGCCGTCCACGCGGAGCTTGGCGCGCTCGCCCGCCGTGACATGCAGGTCGGATGCGTCGCGCTCGATCATCTCCTCGAGCAGTGAGCGCAAGCTGATGACTGCCCCGGCGGCGGGGGAGATTGTCGAACCAGTAGGTGCAGTCGTCGGATGAGACATCAGTCGTCAGGCGTGTATTGCTGTAGGTCGGGAGAGGGCATGTCCAACGGCCCCACACCTATGCGAGGCTGCGCCCCGCCCGGGAATAGCCACTGTTGAGACGGCCCAACACTGCAAGCCGTCACTGGAGAAGGCGGGAAGGCGCCAGCGGGTGGTCATGGCGACCTCCCACATCCGACATTCCTGATCCGCCATCCCGTCATCGTGTCGGCGATCACGATGCCGACGTCTCTCGAATCACCTGGTCGAGCTGCACGATGCCTTTCATGACCTTGAGCCAGCCATCCATTCGAAGCGTGAGCATGCCCCCCGCCACAGCCGCATCCTTGATTTCCTGGCCGGACGCGTTCTGCAGGATGTGCCGGCGGAGCGATGGGGTCATGAGCATGACTTCGTAGAGTCCCTGCCGGCCCTTCATGCCCATCCCGGCGCAGTCATCGCATCCGCGGCCCTTGAAGAACGGGAGCTCACCGATCGTCGTGTCGAGAGACACGTTTTTCAGGAGTGGCACTGCCTCGGCCGACGCCTTGGCGATTGCGTTGTCCAATGCCTCGGTCGTGAATCGCAACTCGCCCAGCGTGGTGCCGGCCGAGACCTTGGCGCCCGCCAGTTCCTCGGGCGTGGGCTCGTGACGCTGCTTGCATCGCGGGCAGATGCGGCGCACCAGGCGCTGCGCCACCACCAGGTTGAGCGCGCTGGCGACGTTGAACGGCTCCAGTCCCATGTCGAGCAGCCGCGTGACCGTCTCCGGCGCCGAGTTGGTGTGCAGCGTGGAGAGCACCAGGTGACCAGTGAGCGCGGCCTTGATGGCAATGCCGCCCGTCTCCAGGTCGCGGATCTCGCCCACCATGATGATGTTCGGGTCCTGGCGCAGGAACGCCTTCAGCGCCGCGGCGAACGTCATGCCGATGTCGGTGCGCACCTGCACCTGGTTGATCCCGAAGAGGTTGTACTCGACGGGATCCTCGGCCGTCATGATGTTCGAATCGATCGTGTTGATCTTGGACAGGGCCGAGTACAGCGTCGTCGTTTTTCCTGAACCGGTCGGCCCGGTGACGAGCACCATGCCGTACGGGTTCAGGATCGCCGTCATCAGTTCTTTCTCGGCGCGCGGCTCGAGTCCGAACTTCTCGAGGTCCAGCGTGAGGTTGCCCTTGTCGAGAATACGGAGCACGACCTTCTCGCCGAACAGCGTCGGGAGCGTGGAAACGCGGTAGTCGATGACCTTGTTGCCGATCTTCAGCTTGATGCGCCCGTCCTGGGGCACGCGGCGCTCGGCAATATTGAGCTGCGACATGATCTTGAAGCGCGAGATGAGCGCCGCCTTGAGCTTCGGCGGCGGTTTCATGACTTCCTGCAACGCGCCGTCGATGCGATAGCGAACGCGGAGCTCGTGCTCGAAGCTCTCGAAGTGGATGTCGCTGGCACCTCGCTTCACGGCATCGGTGAGGATGGCATTGATCAGCTTGACGACGGGCGCGTCGTCGACCGCGGCGGCCAGCGCCGCCGCGGACATGTCCTCTTCCTCCTCTTCCAGGACCTCGACGTCGCCTTCGGCGGCGATGTCCTTGAGGAGGGAGTCCATCGCCACGTCGCCGGAATCGTACGCCTTCTCGATGACGTTGCGCAGGGTGGACTCGCCAGCGAGTACCGGAAAGATGTCGTAGCGCGTAACGAACTTGAGATCCTCGAGGATCTCCTGATTCGTCGGATCGGCCACGGCGATCGTGAGCGTGCGGCCCTCACGCTTGAGCGGCAGCAGGGTGTGGCGCGAGGCGAGATCGGACGGCACGAGCCGGAGGATCCTGGGATCGACCTCGAACTTGGTGAGGTCGACGGCCGGCATCTTGTACGTGCGGGCGATGATCTTCGTGAGCTCGACTTCGTCAATCGCGCCGCTGCGGATCAGAGCGAGCGTCACCGTCGTGCCGTTCTGTTTCGCGTCGCGCTGAGCGCGCTCCAGCAGCTCCCGGGAGACGAAGCCCTCGTTGAGCAGAAGCGCGGTGATGCGCTCGGGCAGCGCGGCGACGGTGCTGGCCATTCCGGTTGGAAGCGAGGAAGAGTTGGCGACGCTACGACGCCGCGCCCCGCGGCTGCCGGCCGGGTCGATCACGACCGGCCTTTCCGGTGGGGCGCGGCGCCCTTGGCGGAGGCCGAACACGCTGGTGCCCGTTCCGCATCCTTAGGACGGGAGGGTGTGGAAAACGTCACGTGTGGCGCGAGTCGCCGTGACATGCCTTCTCCAATGCCATACACGCGTGTCAGCGCTTCCATGGAACCGAACGGACCGCATCGTTCGCGGCTTTCCACGATGCGGGCCGCCAGGGACGGACCAATCCAGGGAAGAGACTCGATTGTCGCCGCGCTCGCGGTGTCGAGGTCGACTGGTGGACGAGGCGGGACGTCACGCGCCGACTGTGACGAAGGTCGGGTTGTGCGGGATTCGCCGGCCGCCCCCGTCCTGGTGGCGCGTGCGGGCCCGCCAGCGCGCCGTCCTGCGCCACGCGCACTCTGGACGCGGGCGATCTGGGCGTCGAGCGCCAGGACTTCGGCCGCGGTGGGGACGGGTCGCGCGTGCCGCGACTTCACGATGCGGGCGACGACGCCGAGGGCGGCTATCGCGGCAACAACGGCCAGTGCGCGACGTTCGGCGGGAGTGGAGGACACGGGCCGAAACTGGCGACGCGCGCAGCCAGGTACCTAACCACCACAGTGCGTGCGGAGCGTATGAACGCGGGGTTGTGGGTCGGGGGTCTGGGGCTGCGCCCAACGACCCACGACCCCCGACCCTATCTCTGCAACAGCCTCCACGCGACATCGCCCACCGCCTTCAGCGATCTCGCCGAGACCTTGTCGATCGTGTCGTCCACCGAATGGTGGTACGCGTATTCGAGATCGATCACATCGATCACCCGGAGACCCTTGTTGAGCAGCGGCAGGTGGTCATCCGTGATCTCGAAGGTCGTCGACGGGACGAAAATGTTGCCGTGACCCATGTCCGCCGCCACGCGCCAGACGCGTTCCACCACCTCGGGCGCCCGATTCAACGAGTGCCCTTCCTGCAGGATGCGGAGGTCCGTCTCGCCGATCATGTCGAACACGATACCGAACAGCGGCTGGTAGTTCGCCGACGGCAGGTTGTTCGCGAACCAGGTCGATCCGAGCAGCACGTCCACGTCAGGCGTGAACGTGCCGTAGTCCTCGCCATCCACGAAGAGCAGGTCCAGCCCGATCTCCGGCGGCGTGGCCCTGAGCACGTCGCCTAACGCCAGGAACAGGCCGACGCCCGACCCGCCGTCGTTCGCGCCGGGCGTCGGGAGCTTGCGCTGCTCATCCGTTGACGACTTTTCGGAAATCGGCCTCGAGTCCCAATGGGTCACGTACAGCAGCCGTTCCTCGGCCATGGGCCGGAACCGCGCCAGGATGTTGCGCAGGGGAATCGAATCGCCGGCCTGCGTCCGGTGCGTCCAGACCTGCTCGATCACCGTGTCGGCGCGCTGCCGCATCTCGCTGGCGATCCAGTCGCCGGCGCGCCGGTGCGCCTCGGACCCCGGAACGCGCGCGCCGAACTCCATGAAGGTGCGCACATAACCCAGCGCCCGGTTGCCATCGAACGGACTGGGCACCGTCGCCTCGCCGCTGGCGCACCCCATCAGCGTCGCCAGCAGGATGGCGCAGACTGTTGCCATTCTCACCTCACAACGCTCCACCGAAGAATTGGATGTTCAGCACGGCCGAGATCAGCGTTTGCGTGAACCGCCGGTTGAAGTTCCGGTCGAACGTCACGACTCGCGAAGCCTGCAGGCTGAACGAAATGTCATCGGCCAGGTCAGTGTCGGCATTGAGACTGATGGCGCTTCGGCCGTTGTCCGTGAGCCGGCTCCGCAGGGACGACGCCGCCAGGTTTGAAACGTAGCTCCTCGTCTCCGTTCGCTGGTAGGAGAGGCGGGTGCGCAAGCCACCGGGAAGTCTCCATGACGCGGGCAGGGGGAAAGCCTTCGTCACGTCGGCGGTGCCGTCCGTGGAGCGGGACTGCCCGGCCGAGCCCGGAAGCGAGTCGCTGCGCTCCGACCTCGTGAACCCCAGCGTGAGGGACAAGTCGTCGCCCGGCCCGTTCAGCGTGAGGGTGGCCGGGTAGGTTCGCAGCCGCGTCGCGCGGCGCTCCATCGCCCCGCCCGGTGTCTCCGGCGGCGAGACGAACGCTTGCAGCGTATGCACGGCGCGGACCGTCGCCGAAACGTTCGAGAGCAACCAGGTGAGGGCCATGGGTTGGCCGCTCCAGCGGAATGTCACGTCGGGGTAGATCACCTGCTCGCCATCGACCAGCGTGACTCGGTCAACGAGGCGGCGCGAATAATGCCGCGAATCGGTTTTCTGCATGCGTTGCGCGATCGACGCGCCAAAGGGGAGGGTCAGCGTGTTCGACGCGGCGTAACGCGTTCCGGCGCCGGCGGTGGTGGCCAGCACGTCCCCGATCGCGCGGACATCATTGAACTCCGCGAGGCCGAACTGGTACCGCCATCCTGGAGTCAGCGGCGCCGCGTCGTACGCGCTGAGCTGGTCACGTCCCACACTCACGTCGATCGTCCCCAGGAAACGGGCCACGCCCCTGGCCAGCGACTGTTCCGGCAAGCCCGCGGTGACCTTCGGCAGGTCGAATACCGCCGACGCTGACGCGCGCTGGGAGTTTCCAAAGCGGCGCGCCAGGCGCAGTCCGTCGGCGCCCGGCGCCGAAACGCCCGGCGCGTTGGGATCACGAAGCATCGAGTACCCCGACGCCAGCTCGAACCGCGGTCGCACCCAGGACTCGGGCGCCGGCGCGATGCGAATCGTCGCACCCAGGGTCCGCTCTCGCTCGAGTCCCACATCGACGCCGGCCCAGGCGACGCGTTCGCGGGCGGCGGCAATGGCATTGGGACTGACGTTTCCGTAGTCGCGCAAGTCGCGGAGGCTCAGCGCATCCCACCGCGCCGTCACCGACGGCAGCGGGTGGAACTCCACCGACGACGAGCTGCGCCAGAGATTCTGATTCGCGTCGGTACGGCGGAACTGGTCCCCGCCCTCGAGTGTCGGTCGCACGAAGGCGTCGGCCGAGCCTGACGAGCGCGCCAGGTTGCTGATGACCCTCACCACGGTCGGCGCGAGTCCCACCCGCGGGCTGCCGTCCGCATCCAGCGGGGCGAGGTTGTAGTCCGTCCCGACATCGAACCCGCGCGTTCGCCCGCTCTGGTACGCGCTGCGGGCCCCCGCGCCGTTCCACGTCATCGACAACCCGACGTTGTTCACGATCGGAGCATACCATGACGGCGCCACGGGACTCGTCAGGCGTGCCTGGAGCACAACCGAGGTCGTTCCGCTTCGAGGGGTGCGCAACGCGTCGATGGCATCGCCCCGCAGATCCGACCGGGAGAGGAATTCGGGATCCGCCCGGGCCGCGTTGTAGGTCACGGTAAGCGGGAGCGCGAGGCCGGTCCGCCAGGGCAGGAGCTTCTCCAGCCGCCACGTCGCCGCGATCTCGAGGTCTTCCGACGCGAGGAACGAAGGACGCTCGGCCAACTGACGGAAGAACGGGTCACGCTTCGAGGCCGATATCCGAACGCTGCCGACATCGCCGGCCGAGAACGAGGCCCCGACATGGCCCGCGTATCCCGGTCGCTGCTCGACGTCGGCCAGCCGGATGTCGTCGACCCAGAGCTCGAGGGTGTCGCCGGGCATCGGCGGATTGGTGCCGCCCAGCGAATCCACACGCAAGATGCCAGCCGCGATCTCCTGGACGGCGGCCAGGTTCGGCGGCGTGACGACGGGATCGACCGAGTAGACAATGAACCCTTCGTCGCATGCCGCATAACGAGCGCCGGACGCGGTGGGGGGCAGCCCGGACCGGCCGATCAACGCCGAGTCGGCCGTGGTGCAGCCGGTCCACTCGGTGCGTCCCTGGAGATACTCCGATTCGAGACGCGCCCGCAGGGCATAGAACCGCGCGAACGGCACGCGGATCTCCGGCTTCCAGGCCTCGCGACCGCCAACATGCACGAACGTGTGGTAGGCGTAGAAGTTGTTGGCGTCGCGACCGAGCTTGATGAAGAAATGGAGGTCCCCATCGGGTCCCCATCCCCGTCCCCGCCCGCGCGCCCACGCCCTCAGCTCGCGATACGCCATGACGTTGCGATCGCCCTCGGGGAATCGCAGGTACGCTTCGGCGCGGGACTGGTTGGGCATGTCGCCCGCCAGCAATCGCAGGGACGTCTCGTTGATCGAGCCGCCCGCAAAACCGATGCCCGTCTCCTGCGTCTCGGCCGCGTCGGTCACGCCCGGCGGCGGCTCGTAGATCAGGCCGCGCGTGGAGTCACGGTCCTGCGTGCCGATGGCGGAGGCGATGACAAAACCGCCTAACGCCTCCTGTTCACCGCCCAGCCCGTGCAGCGGACGCGGGGCGCGCTTGAGCCAGCCGGCGCCGGTGACGCGCAGGCGCGCGAGGGGCACCTGCGTGAATCGATCGTCGGCGGCGGCCGCCCCGGACACCACGGTGATGCGCAGGGCGCGGACACGGCGGAGCAGCGGGCCCCCGGCGATGGTATCGTCAGGCGCGTTGAACGGAATGCGGACCTGGACCCAGCACACGGTGTTACCCGGCGGCTGGCTCTGGTTGATGTCGCGCACCGCGGGCCCGCAGACCCCTATGCGGTTATAGCGCTCCGGCCGGGACAGGTCGACGACGTATCGTCGAAGCCGCTCCCGTTCCCGCTGATCCGACGTGTAGTTGAGCGTCGCGTCCTGATCGATGTCCTCTTCGTCCAGCCGGCTGTTGCGCACGGTGCAGTTGATCCGCGCGTCGCCGAGCGGCAGCAATCGGCCCGCCCCCAGCCGGCACGTCGGATAGTTGCGGACGAGGAGCGGAATTCCCTCGTCGCGTACCTGCAGCTCATCGACGACCTGGCCCGGCAGGCCGAGATCGTTCACGTCGGCGCTGAATGCGCGGCTGAAGCGGTCACGTTCGGTATCCAGCCGGTTCCAGCCCTGCAGTTTCCTGCCGCTGTACACCGAGTCTCCTTCAACCACTCGCAGCGACTCCGGCGCGAAGGCGACGCTGTTTTCCGACACGTCGCCGAAGTCCAGGATCAGGACCGGGTTCTGCGTCCGGCGCGTTGGAACGGTATCCACCTGGGTCCAGAGCTCGACGTACTCGCCGCGGGTCAGGTCCACACCGGTTCCGCCGGTACCCAGCGGCGTGCGCACCGACCGCCAGCGCTGGCCGGAGGGCGTGCCACCGATCCGCCACCGCGGCTGGCTGGTTGCCGGATCGGCGATGCCGCCGACCGCCAGCGGATAGAGCGTCAGCCACAGCACCTGCTCGAATCCCGCGATCGCGCCGCCGGCCAGCGTCGTCAACGGGTCGATCTGCTGGATGGTGAACGTGACCGCGCGCCCGTCGACATCGGTGCCGTAGTTCTGGAAGGCCATCGTCGAAGCGCGGATGGTATCGAGCGCGGCCGCGCCGATGCGCGAAGGCAGCCGGGTGCCTAACGCCGGCTGGCTGGAGAGCTGCCATTGCGACTCGAGCAGGTTCACGCCGACCCCGCCCTGGGCCTCGAACGACTCGATGTAGGCCTGCTCTCCCCCGCCCTGCCTCGGCCGGCTCACCGCGAACTCGGCGACGATGTCCAGGCGGGACGGCGCCAGGCTGTCCACCAGCGGCAGCCATCGCGCCAGTCTGCGCGAAACACCGCCGAGCTGCCATCCGAGATTCGCCCCCAGTCCGGCCACCAGCGACGCCTGTGGCTCGAATCCCAGCGGCGGCCGCGTGAAGTTCGTGCGCTGGCGCTGCGACATCGCCGTGAACGACAGGCTGCCGAAGGGCAGCATCCATTCGGCGGTCAGCCCGGCCACGGAGGTGGGGACGCTGGTGAAGAGCGTGTTCTCCTCGTACTGGAGCGTCACGCGCCGCGGACGGAGCGCCAGCGAGTCCGCCGTGAGCAGCCGGACCGTGCCCAGGTCGTAGTCGATCTCGTAGTCGACGTGCCGCGTGAGCGGGCGTCCTTCAATGAAGAGGCGCTCGCTGCCGGGACGGATCTGCGACGATGCCAGCGCGATCGTCCCCGGTCCCGTGGACCCGGAGCTCTCGTACGACGCCAGGATGCGGTAGAACGACTGCGGATGCTGCGCGGAATAGAGGTACTCACCGGGTGTCCTGTAGATCGTGTCGTTAGGCACGATCGCCGGCGAGAAGGCCAGTCCGCGGCGGGAGAACGGTTCGAGCGACGGGAAGACGATGAATACGTCCCTGATGAGCGCCGTCGCCGCGACCGATGGAGATCCGAGGTTGAAATTCGGATCCTGGCGGCGCGGCCAGAGCCGGTTCTCGGCGTCGAACAGCGCGCGGTTGGTGGACTGGGCGAGGCGGAAGATCTCCAGGTACGTGTTCGGTACCCCGGGCGGCTTCTCCTGGTCACCGCTGGTGCCGGCCACGATGCGCATCGTGACCGTTTCCCGCCTGATGTCTTCGCCGCCGAGTCGGTACACAGACCTGATCTCGCGGCGAAATGCCGGATCGTCCGGCGTCAGGCGCGGATCCCAGAGCCGGTGCGCGAACTGTGGATGATCGAGCGAGAACTCCAGGTCCGGAGTGCCCCCGAGCGAGGCGATGACCGTATCGCGCCCCGCCACGCGCAGCGTCCACGCGGCCACCAGGCGCTCATTCGCCAGCGCCAGGGGCCGCACCAGGGCGATCCAGAGCTGCGACGGATCGATGTAATAGTCGACGCCTTCCCGCAGGTGCTCATACACCTGTCCTGCGCGGGACTCGGGATCGTCGAGCAGCAGGAATTGGGGTCCGTTCGGATTCGGCGGCTGCCCCCCCAGGATGAGCCGGTAGAGGGAGACACGGACCGGTCTCTGGGTTTCCGGCAACGACGCCGCCAGTTCCCCCATCTGGCTCGCGTTCAGGATGTCGATATTGGGATAGCGACTCGTGAACAGCGCCGGATCGATGGTGAAGAAGAAACGACGGGCCTCGACCTGATAGTCAGGGATCGTGCGGTCAGGAATGCGCGAGGCCCGCCCGCCGACGGTGAACACCGTGTCGCGCAGGACATTCCCGCGCTGCTGGGCGGCGATGGCGCTGAACCGCAGCGGGCCGATGCTGCCCGACGCCTGGATTCCGTAGTTGCCGCTCGGGATGCCTGACGTGAGGAATCGCGATGCGGGCGTCCGGAACGTGACGTTGCCGATCTCGAGGCGCTCGAGGAAGTCACCCGGACCCCCTTGATAGGCAAGCGAGATGTTGTTCGACCCGTCGAACTCGCGTTGCGAGTCGTAGTCCACGTCCACCCGAACGCGGTCGGCGACCAGCCCGGCCGACCGCAGCGAGAACTGGAAGTCGAGCTGTGGCGTGATCTGCGACGCGCAGCGAAAGGTGAGGCTGTACACCTGGTTGGCGAAGCATCGGTCATTGGACGTGCGCTCGCCCTTGAACTCCAGCCGACCCAGGAGATCGACGGTCAGCGTGGAATCGCCCTGAGCCCTGGTCGAGTCAGTGACGGCGACTCGTGCGGTGTCGGGGCGCGCCACGGGGACCTGCGCAGTGGCCAGGGCCAACGGCAGGCCAGAGGCCAGAGGCCAGAGGCCCGAGAAGATGCGCCAGAACCGCCCTGGCCTCGGGCCTCCGGCCTCTGGCCCCATGACAGACCGCACGAAGGAAAGACACGTGGGTACCAAGCCGGCCCCCGCAAGGGCGGCTTCGAAGCACTCCGGGCCCGACTCGGCCGGAGGAACCGGCAAGTCCATATATTCCACGGGTCTTCGTCCCTGGCCGCAGTCCCAGCGCGTCGGTGCGCGCAGGGAAGCCAGTGGGTCGGGCCCCCAGCGAGCCCCAAAATTCGAGCGTGAAGATAATCCACCGATACGTGCTGCGAGAGCACGTGGGGCCGCTGTTCTTCGCCCTCACGGCGCTGACTTCGCTGCTCCTGCTCAACTACATCGCCAAGCAGATCGATCAGCTGGTCGGCAAGGGTTTGTCCGCCGGGGTGATCGGGCAGTTCTTCGCACTCTCGGTTCCCTTCACCGTGGCCATGACGACGCCGATGTCCGTGCTCATCGCCACGCTCTACGCCTTCAGCCGCCTCGCCTCCGAAAACGAGATCACCGCGTTGAAGGCGAACGGAATCAGCCTGTCGGGTCTCCTCATCCCGGTTCTGCTGGCGGCGAGCGTGATCTCGGTCGGCATGATCGCGTTCAACGACGTGGTTCTGCCGGCATCCAACCACCAGCTTCGCAAGTTGCAGGGCGACATCGCGCGGAAGAAGCCGACGTTCGCGCTGAAGGAGCAGATCATCAATCAGGTCGCGGACCGGCATGTCTACCTCAAGGCGATGCGGCTGGGCCCGGACAATCGCATGACCGACGTGACGATCTACGACCTCACCGACGTCATGCGGCGTCGCACGATCTACGCGGACAGCGGGGAGCTCGCTTTCGCGGAGAACGGGCGCGATCTCCTGCTCACGCTCTTCGAGGGCTCGACGCTCGAGGTCCCGCGGGCCGAGCCCGGCCGGCTGCAGCGCGCCGAGTTCGATCGCAACTATGTTCGCGTCGAGGGCGTGGCCAACGAGCTCGAGATGACCCGCTCGGACAGCTACAAGAGTGATCGCGAAATGTCGATCTGCGAGCTGCAGAACGAAGTCTCCCGCTACGAGGCGGAGTTCACCAAGGCGCGGACCGACCTGCGGGACGCGTTGCGCGCTGTGGCGAACGAGGCGCTCAACGGCGTGGCGGCGAAGCCGCCGGACATCTCGTCGCTGACGCTGCTCAACGTCTCTCCCGGTGCGCCGGCGCCGCGATCGCCTAACGCATCGCTGGGGCGCCTCTACTGCGACTTCAGGGCGCGCCTGAAGCGCGCCGGGGCGAAAGCGGCCGTGGCGCTGGTCCCTCGCCTGTACGCCGCGACGCCGGGAAGCCAGGGCACGCCGGTACCGGCGGCACCCGGTTCGCCGGCAACCGGCCAGGGGACGCCCCAGCAGTCACCGCCGCCAATACCGGCCATCGTCGTTCCGGTTGACTCGGCGCGTGCTCGCGCCGACAGCGCCCTTGCCGCCGTCGCGCGCCAGATGACTCCAGGCGGCCGGTACCAGATGCCGGCGACCCTTTCCGGGTCGATCGAGAACGCCAGGATCCGCATGCGTGATAACCTGCGTTTCGTCAATCAGGCCGCGGTGGAACTCCACAAGAAGTTCGCCATCTCGGTCGCCTGCACCGTCTTCGTGCTGGTGGGGGCGCCCATCGCCCTGCGGTTCCCGCGCGGAGGCGTGGGTCTTGTGATCGGCGTGAGCCTGGTGATCTTCGGCATCTACTATATCGGCCTCATCGCGGGGGAAGCCCTCGCCGATCGAAACGTATTGACCCCCTTCTGGGCGATGTGGGCGGCCAACATCCTTCTCACCATTGTCGGACTCTTTCTGCTGGCCAGGATGGGCCGTGAAAGCTCGACCACGCGAGGCGGTGACTTCAGGGAGATGCTGGAAATCGTCCGCAATCTCTTCCGGCGTGAGCGCCAGCCACGTCGCGCGTACACGGAGGCCCGGTGACCCGGCGGCTGTTTCACCCGCTGGATCGCTACGTTTTTGCCGAGTTCACGAAGATCTTCGTGGCCACCGCGCTGGGCTTCCCGGTGCTGCTGACGGTCATCGACCTCACGGACAATCTCGACAAGTACCTGGAACGCGGCCTGCCGCGGGGGGATATCGCGCTCAGCTACGTATATGGACTCCCGGAGGCCATGTACCTGGTGCTGCCGGCAGCCGTTCTCTTTGCCACCGTGTTCACGATCGGCGCCCTCACGCGGCACTCGGAGATTACCGCGGCCAAGGCGTCGGGGATCAGTTTCTACCGGATCTCGGTTCCCATCTTCGTCGCATCCATCATGGCGGGCGCACTCGCGCTGGGGCTCTCGGAGGCCGCCCCCATCGGGAACCGGCGGCGCGACGAGCTGCGCCAGGAAGCGACCTATGCTACCGGAAACGAGCGATACAACTTTGCGTTTGCCTCCGAGGAGGGACGCGTCTACAAGGTCCAGCAACTGCAGGTTGCCACGGGAAGCATCGAAGCGATTCAGATCGAGCGACGCGGTCTCGAGGGGGACAGCTCCTACCCGACATGGATCGCGTCAGCCCAGAGAGCGCGATGGGGTGAGCAAACCGGCTGGGTCCTCCTCGGCGGCACGATGCACGTCGTGAGCGGACCGCGCCCCAACCTGACGATCACGTTCGATTCGCTGCGCGATCGTCACTTCCGCGAATCGCCGACCCAGTTGATGGCTTCACCGAAGGCGCCGCGGGAAATGCGTTATGCGGAACTCGGTCGCTATATCCGGGCGCTGGAGCGCTCCGGAAGCGACGTGAACGTCATCAAGGTCGATCGCGCCCTCAAGATCTCCATCCCGGTCACCTGCATCATCATCGCGATTTTCGGGGCGCCGCTGGCGACCAGCACGCAACGCGGAGGCGCGGCCTGGGGCATCGGACTCAGCCTCGGCGTCACAGTTACGTTCCTCGTGTTCATCCAGCTGACCAAAGCCATTGGCGGTGAGGCCGTCATGAACCCGGTCCTCGCGGCCTGGCTCCCCAACACCATTTTCGGACTGGGCGGATTGGCGCTGTTGGCGAAAGTGCGTACGTGAACCCGCCCGTGGATCACCGCGCGACGACGGACTTCCCCGTCATGCAGCGCACGGGCCTCCGGTTCATGCGCCGGATGGCAGCCCTTGGCATTGCCATCTTTGCCGGGATCGGCAAGCGGGCGTACTTCCTCTTCAACGCGACCGCCGCGCTCTGGCGCGAGCCGGAGACGTACCTCCCGCTGATCTTCCGGCACATGAAGTCGATCGGTGTCGACTCACTGGCCCTGACCGCGATTGTCGCGGCGTTCATCGGATCGGTCATCGCGCTGCAGACGCGCTACCAGCTCTTCCCCGGCGTCCAGCTCTCCGTGGTGGGATTGATTTCACGGCAGACCATCGTGCTCGAACTGGGGCCGCTGCTCACCGGCCTGGTGCTCACGGGGCGCGTCGGCGCGCGGATGACCGCGGAAATCGGGACCATGCGGGTGACCGAGCAGATCGATGCGCTCGAGACGCTGGCCTACGACCCGCTGGCGTATCTCATCGTGCCGCGTTTGATCGCGGCCACCTTGATGTTGCCCATTCTCGTCATCTTCGCGAACGCCATTGGCGTCAGCGTGGCGTTTTTCACTGCGATCCTGGCCACCGACGTGAGGTGGGCGGACTTCCAGGACGGATTGCGGATGGCGTTCAACATGTTCCAGATTTTCTACTCGCTCCTCAAGGCGACGATCTTCGGCGCGGCCATCGCGTTCTTCTGCTCCTATGAGGGATACGTGACTGATGTGGGTGCAGAGGGAGTCGGCCGCTCGACTGCCCGCGCCGTGGTCATGACCTCGGTGGCGATCCTCGTCCTCGACGCCTTCATCGCCGCCCTCTTCGCACCGAGGCTCCAGGGATGAAACGTCGTGATGAAGTACTCGTCGGCCTGTTCACCACCGTGGCCATCATCGTTCTGGCGCTGTCCTCGATCTGGCTGGTGCGAGGTGGCCTGAATCGTGGGTACCTGCTGCACTCGCGCTACGCGTGGGGCTCCGGGATCAAGCAGGGAGCGCCGGTCTGGCTGATCGGGGTGACGGTGGGCACCGTCGACAAGGTGGACCTCGATCCTCGCGGAACGCTGCTCGTCACCTACCGGATCCGGCGGGACGTCAGCGTTCCGCTGGGTTCCGTCGCCACGATCGTGCCCAACGGCTTCTTTGGTGACCAGGCCGTTGCGTTAACGCCGGCCGCGCCCAACGAGGTGAGTTACGCGCCGGGAGACACCATCCCCGTTGGCATTCCCTCCGCCGGATTGCAGGCGCTCCTGCAGCGCGCCGACACGCTGACCGGCGCCATCAGCGTGATGATGCTCGCCATGCGTTCGCAACTCGTTGACTCCGGCGGTATCCAGGAGATGCGGCGGGCAACGGTCGCATTGAACCGCCTGCTTGGCACCTTCAATGAAGTGGCCGAAACGCAATCGAAAGAGCTTCAGTCGACGCTCGTCTCATTGCGAACCCGGATCAATGCGGTCGACTCGGCACGGATCGACTCCACCATCCGGGCGATGCAACAGTCGACGGTATCGCTGCAGGCGTTCACGGGCGAACTGCAGACGGCTTCAGCGCGCTTCAACGCGCTGCTCACGAAGGTGGACAGCGGTGATGGATCACTGGCGAAGTTGTTGAACGACCCCGCGCTCTACAACGACATCCGCCGGATCGCGACGCGGGTGGATTCGCTGGTGGCGGACCTGATGGCGAATCCGAGGAAGTACTTGAAGTTCAGTGTGTTTTGACGGCAGCGAACAGCGAGCAGCGAACAGCGAACAGCGAGCAGCGAGCAGCGAGCAGCGAGCAGCGAACAGCGAACAGCGAGCAGCGAACAGCGAACAGCGAACAGCGAACAGCGAGCAGCAACAGCCAACGGTAAAAACGGAACCCGGCGGCGACCGGACCATGGCCACCCCCGGGTTCTGCGTTCTGATCGCTGATCGTTAGAAGCTATACCTCGCGCTCAACTGGAACCGCCAGAAGTTCGACGCGAAGTTGCCGACGATGTACTCCTTCTGGTTCACGTTGAACTGCACGATCGGGATGGCGACCGTCGGGTTGCTCGACGACATGCCGACGTGCGTCAGGATGGGGACGTTGGAGTTGGAGCTCGCTTCAGTCACCCGCGCCTGGCCCCAGTTCTTGCTGAGCAGGTTGCCGAAGTTCGTGATGTCGGCCTGCAGCGACAGCCGCTGGCCGCGCACGGACGGAACGGTCTGCCGGATGGCGACATCGACCTGGTTCAGGAACGGCTGCTTGCACGAATTCCGCGCCAGGATGCGCCCGCGCTGGTCGCGCAGGCACGGCGAGTCGAGGATGTACTGCTCGAACGCTGCCTGCTGCTGCGCCACGGTCGCGCCGTTGGTAACGGCGCGGAACCGGATCTCCTGCGTGTTGAACGCGCTGCGCGGAATGTAGATCAGGTCGTTCCCGTTCCGCCCGTCGCCATTCATGTCGCCGTTCGAGAACGACGTCGACGCATATACGTAGTCGTGCGGGGAACCGGAAACGCCGGAGTACGTGGCGGTGAAGTCCGTGGCCCACCCCTCGGTCCAGTGCTTCGTGTACGTGCCGGTACCGGTGATCTTGTGGGTCTGGTCGAACAGGGAAATCCCTCGGAACGGCGTGAACTGGTCTCCGGACAGCGTGCGGCCAAACTGCCAGTTCGAGATGTGCGTGCTCGAGCCGAAGCTCTGCACGTCGCGGGCACGCGCGTGCGTGTAGGCGATTGTCCCTTCCCAGTTGTTGGAGTACCGCTTCCGGAGCGAGGTCGTGAGGCTCCACGCCTGGTCCTTGTTCTGGTTCAGGAGGTCGATCGCCGTCGAGAACCGCGCCGTCCCGCCGTTGGCGATGACACTCGCTGGCAGCCGGGGGAACGAGGCGGCGTTCGACGCGCGGATGGAATCGGCGAAGAGCACGCGACCATGAACGTCTCGGCCGGTTATGCCAGCCAGGTTCCGGTTGACGAAGAAGAGCTGGTTCAGCGTCTTCGAGAACAGCCCTTCGACCGAGAACACCAAGTCACGGGGCAGCGCGCGGTCGTAGCTGAGCGACGCGCGCAACGGCTGCGGGAACTTCAAGGAGCTCGAGAGCCAGTTGACGTCGCCAATCGGCTTGCTGCCGGCGCCGCCGGAGCAGGTCGGGTTGGCCTCGACATCGATATTGAACGTGGGAGCGCGTGTCCCACCCGTGCCGCAGTTGAGGAACGTGATGATGCTGCCGGAGTTCACGTACGCGTTCTCGAGCCACACGTACGGCGGCGTTCCGACGAAGAGCCCGATGCCACCACGGATCTGCTGCGTCTGGTCGCCCTTGAGGTCCCAGTTGAAGCCGACCCGCGGCGAGATCTGGAGCGCGGCCTTCGGGATGTCGTCGGTGCGACGGCCGTAGGCGCTGTCGATCGGGGCACTGTACGGTACGTCGTCCAGGAACTTCGAGACATCGGCGCGAAGGCCGAGGGTCATCGCAAAGTTCGGCGAGATCTGCCACTGGTCCTGCGCGTACCAGGCGCTCTGCAGGGCACGAAAGAAGACGTTCCCGCCATCGCGGAGAATGAAAGCGCGTCTGAAACTGTTGGCGTTCCCGGCTTCAAGACTATCGAGACCGCGGAAGCTCCACACACCGTAGGAGCTCTGGTTGAAGAGGTTGCGGAGATCGACGTACTCGTTCCGGGTCCCGAGCGTGATGGTGTGGTTGCCGCGCTGGAAGTTGAAGTTGTTCGTCAGCTCGTACGTGTCGGTGTCGAGCTCGTTCCCCTGGGAGAACTGGTCGGCGCCGGCGATGATCGCGCCGTTCGTTCCACCCGTGGTGGTCGTCAGACCCGACACCGTGATCTGCGGATACGGTGATTCAGGCGTGCGGCGGTTCCGTGCCCGGTTGTAGCCGATGAACAACTCGTTGGACGAACCGCCGGAGAACACGGAGAAGAGCTGGAACACCGGCGCGATTTTCCAGGTGTCGAACGTGTGGAAGTTCCCGCTATAGACCGCGCGCGAGGAATTCCGGTCGTTCTGCTGCCGCAGCCGCTCTCCCTCGCTGTAGTTGTAGCGAATGACCGAGCGGTGTGTGTCATTGATACGGTAGTCCACTCGCGCGAAGAGGTTCAGCAACGGATTCGGAATGTTGGCGTAGCCGACCGTTCCGATATCGGACATGCCCTTCGCCGACGTGAGTTGCTCGAACCGCGTCAGGTCTTCCGACTTGATGGGGAAGACCGGCGTGAGTTCCGCTGGCTGGCCGAGGTACGTGCCACCCACCGGCGTGTTCTCGTCCTGCCACTCCGGTGCGACGAAGAAATGGAGCTTGTCCTTGATGATCGGGCCGCCGAGGCTGAAGCCGTATTGCGCGCGGTCGAACGGCGTCGAACGAAGCTGCGTCACGTTTGCGCCGTAGTCCTGATCGCGATAATAACCGTAGACCGATCCGTGCAGCTCGTTGCTCCCGCCCTTGGTGACGGCGTTCACCAGCAGGCCGCCAAAATTCCCCTGCCGCACGTCGAACGGAGCCAGCAGGATCTGCAGTTCCTTCACCGCTTCGAGCGATACCGAACGCGAGTTTGTTTCGGCACCCGGTGTGCCCGTCGCGCCGAGTCCGAACACGTCGCGTTCCGTGGCGCCGTCGATCTGCACGTTGTTCATGCGGTTCGACATGCCGCCCGCCGAGTAGCCGGCGCCGGAGGTCGACACCTGCGGCGACACACGGACCATGTCGATGATGTTGCGGCTGAGCGAGGGCAGGCGTTGCAGCGTCGTGTCCGTGACGATGGTCTTCACGCTCGTGTTGGTCGGCGTGAAGGTCTCGGTCGTGGTCGCGGCGATGATCGTCACACCACTCAGTTCAGTCGCCGCCGCGGTTAGCTGCACGTCGAGCGGCAGAACCTGGCTGAGCGAAACGAGCTGGTCCCTGCGCCGAATGGGATCGAACCCGATGCGGCGGAACGTCACGTCGTAGGTTCCGACTTCCAGGTTCGGAACGAGGTAGCGACCGTCAGCGCGCGAGGTCACCGTGCTGGAATAGCCATTGGAGCGGTTCACAGCCGAGATCTGCACTCCGGCAATACCGCCCCCTTGCTCGTCGGTAACCTTGCCACCGATGGCGCCGGTGGTGACGCCCTGCGCGCCTGCGGGCGCGGAAAAACTTCCCGCCATGAACGCCGCCATCGCGGCGCTCGCCAGGAGATGACGCGTGAATCTCATACGGCTTGTCCTTATTGGGTGAAGTGGGTGCCGGGCCGAATCGGAAATGGATGAACCGACGGCGGGAGAGATGGTGCTTCGGTCCAGCCCGCCTGTCAATCGGCTTCGCCCCTATCGACTCTCTTTTCCAACAGTCATGTGGAAAACCGGAATTCCGGCGAGCAGTACAGCGAAGATACCGAACGCCCAGACGCGACTGCTTTCATCCAGGAGTGCATTCAGTAACAGATACGCCACGGAAGCGATAAACAGCGCCGGCACGACCGGATATCCTGGTGTTCGGAACGCAGGCGAGTATCCCGGCCGCCGTCGAAGGCGATACACGGCCGCCACGCCAAGCGCGTAGAACGGGATCATCGCGATGACAAACGTGTCCGCAAGTTTCTCGAATCGAAGCAGCAGGACGAAGATCAGCCCGAGCATCGCCACGAGCGCAATCGCGACATAGGGCGTCTGGTATTTGGGATGCACCTTCGCGATCGGCGCGAAGAGCATGCCGTCATCAGCCATGGCGAACAGGACGCGCGGGCTGGTGAGCAGCACGGCGCTCAGCGTGCCGAAGGTCGAGATCATCACCGTCGCGGACACCATCACGACACCCGGTCGTCCGATGATCTTCTCGGCCACATCGGCGGCAACGAGGCGCGAGGTCCTGATTTCCTCGATCGGAAGGACCGCCATGTAACCCACGTTCGCCAGCACGTAGATCGCCATCACCGCCACGGTTCCGCCGATGATCGCCCGAGGCAGGTTCCGGCGCGGATCGGTCACCTCTCCGGCGACGTAGGTGACATCGGCCCAGCCGTCATACGCCCACAACACCGACACCAGCGCCAGACCGAACGCGCCGGCCCGCACACTCCCTTCCGGCACCAGGGGCGTAAAGTGACCGCCGGTTTGCGGCCAGCCGATCGCCAGCGCGAGGACAACAATGAACGCCAGCCCACCGAACTTCGCGATCGTGGTGAGGTTGATGACGGTTGAGCCCCATCGCACACCGACGATGTTGAACCCCGCCGTGACCGCGATGGCCAGGGCCGCGATGTACTGCGCGTAGCGATCATAGGGCGCAACGGATGGATCGAAGCCGATCACTCGAACGAAATATTCGGCGAACGTGATCGCGATGGCGCCCAGTGAGGCGGCACGCACGATCGTCAACTGACCCCAGCCGAAGAGGAAAGCGGGAAGCCTGCCCCAGCCTTCCCGGAGGAACGCGTAGAAGCCGCCGGTTCGAGGGACTTCGCTCGCCAGTTCGGCGAGTGTCAGCGCGCCGCAGAGCGCGAACAGGCCTCCCAGGACCCAGATGAGCAGGAGCGGCAGCGGACCAGGGATGCGGTCAGCGATGCCAGCGGGAGATCGGAAGATTCCCGACCCGATCGTTGATCCAATGACGACGGCCATCGCGCTCCACAGGCCGATGCGGCGGGGAAGGCCGGTGGAGACGGGAGGCGGGGTCATGGGAGGCAAATGGTACGTCGTGGAACGGGGAGGAGCGAGGGAAACGAGCTGAGTTGTTAGTACTTGGCTAGGGCGATTTGCTGGGACTGGAGTTGGTCGCTGATCGCTGATCGCTGGTCGCTGATCGCTGATGCTGGTTGAACGTCCCCCCACGTCCTGCGAGCTTTCGGCTCCTGACTGGCAACCTCCTCGAGCCTCGCGCGTCGTCCCTCTTGCGCTCCCTCTTCTTCCCCGCCGCCGCCCTTGCCCTGATCGCCCAGCTGGCCGTCCTCTGGTCGGTCATCGCCGGCCGGGCACCGGCGTCGACACCGGGGCGTTCGGCGCGACTGGCTGAAATCACGTGGGTAGTACTGCCAACCCTCGTTCTGATCGCCATTCTGCTGCTGACGTGGAATCGCCTGGGCGAACCGATCGTGATCGCTCCTCTGGCCGGCGTTCGAGCGTGAGCGAAGCCGTCAGCGCGCAGCGCGAGCGGAGCCTCGCCTCGGACCTGGTGATGCTCACCAAGCCGCGGATCATCTCGCTTCTCCTGGTCACAACCGCGGCGCCGATGTTCATCGCCGGCAGTCCTTCGTGGCTGACCGTGCTGCTTGTGATGGTGGGCGGGTACCTGATGGCCGGCGGGGCGAACGCCGTGAACATGTACATCGATCAGGACATCGATGACCGCATGGCGCGGACTCGGCTGCGTCCCATTCCGGGCGGCCGCATGACGCCGCGCGCCGTGCTGGCGTTTGGACTGGCTCTCGCGGTGGCTGCGACCTGGCTCCTGGCGCGCTACGTGAACGTGCTGACCGCGACGCTCGCGCTGGGCGGGTTCTACTTCTACGTGTTCGTGTATACGCGCTGGCTCAAGCGAACAACGCCGCAGAACATCGTAATCGGCGGCGCGGCGGGCGCGTTTCCGCCGCTGGTGGGATGGGCCGCGACGACAGGAACCGTGGACCTCACGGCGATCTACCTGTTCCTGATCGTGTTCTACTGGACGCCGCCACACTTCTGGGCGTTGGCGTTGCTGAAACAGGCGGACTACGGGCGGGCCGGCGTGCCGATGGCTCCAGTCGTGTGGGGTGAGCGCGAGACGATGGGCCAGATGCTCTGGTATACGATCCTGCTCATCGCGCTCACCGTGTTGCCGGTCGCCTACGGTGCCTTTGGTGCGATCTACCTCGCGTCGGCGCTGGCGTTAGGCGGCGCGCTGCTGTGGGGCGTGATCCGGATGCGACGGGCGAAGCCGTGGACGGCAGCGGCGTGGTGGGTCTACAAGTACTCGCTGCTGTATCTCGCCTTGTTGTTCGTGGCGATGGTCATCGACAAGAAAGCCAACTGAGTGCTGTTTGCTGGCTGCTCGAACTGGTACTGGTTGCGGGCGCTGCTGCTGGCGTCAAGGTGAGCGCTTCATCACTCCGCGCACGACAAACGGAACGTCATCCTCGTCGAGCGCCCACGTCAGGATCGTGTCGCCGCGAAAAATCGGGCGGAAGTAGCGCGACAGCCGCCACGGCGCGGTGACGGTAACGGGTCGAGTGGCCCGTTCCTCCCACAGGTCGAACGTGGTGCGTCGCGAATCCGCGGTTGTCCGTCTGACCCAGAGCCGGCCGCGATCATCGACGTCGATGGTTATTATCGCCGGCTTCACGGTGGGGATCCGCGAATAATCAGGCTCGGGTGCGCCCATCTTCGTGAAGCTGGTTCGAATGCGCTCGACGGCCGAGTCGCGTTCCGCCTTCGAGACCGGGAACGGAGCCGCGTCGAGCGTCACTCGGCGCACCGTGTCACCGCGCTGCGCCCGAATCTGGATGACCTCGTACCGGTCGCGCGAGGAACACCAGATGAACCCGCGGCGGTCCCACGCCGACACCGGCGATGGCAGGAATGGAATGTCTGAGACCCGGCTTCCGGTCTTGCTCCTGGCTTCGAAGACCGTTGGACGATCACCCGTTCCTCGCTGTTCACACTCTCGAGCCGGCAGGCTGTCGATCACCTGCCCGTTCGCGCGAACTCGACGCACAACGTTCCGATATTTGCCTCCAGCCGACGGTACCGACACCGGATCGTAAATGACGCCCGACGGATCGATCATCGCGTCCCAGATGTAGCCGTAGCTTAGTATGAGCATGATGTGTTGCCGTACGAATTCGCCCGCTGGCGAGAAGACAGTCCAGCGCGCGTTCTGCGGGTCGTTCACCCACACTTCGCCGTTCGGTGCCAGCAGGAGACCGTTCGCGTTGGAGATTTCGCCCGGCCCGTTGCCACGACGGGCGACGCGCTTCACGAACCGCCCCTGGCTGTCGAACAGCCGTATCTCCTGGGTCCGGTAGTCCAGGACGAAGATCGAGCCGTTCGAACCCGGCGCGAGTCCGCGAATATCGCTGAACAGGTATGGACCGTCGTCAGGCCCGCCTATCCTCAACGTCTCGACGACGGTGAGCTGCGCTACGCCGGCTCGTGGAAGGAAGAGTCCGGTCAGCCCCACCACCACGAGAAGCGCGCACCGCACCGGCGATTTCACCGTTCGCCCGCTAGTGCCGTTCCAACTATTCTCGCCAAGTGGTTCAATGCAAACCCATACCTTCGAGCGTTCGGTGAAACAAGTTGGAACGGCGCTAGCTGAACCGCCCGCAACCGCAGTTCCCTGGACCACAACCGGGACCAGGTTCGGGCAGTGAGTTCTCCGACCTGGTCATCAGACCGATCCCGCCCGAAATCACACGCCGGACCGGCGCGCCAGTCTCCGGGTGCGTGGTGAGCGGCGCGTCCGAGAAACTCTGCTTCATCTCGAATCGGTCGACCGCTTCGTCGGGAAGCGCTGGGATGGTCTCGTAGAGATAGGTCGGCATGGCTCTCTGCGTTGTAGCCTGTGCCTCACGCTACCAATGCGCTCGGCCGTCGCGCAACCCGGACCCAGCCCCAGCAGCGTCCTCGCTTACCCGCGCCTGGTCACTCGGAACACGGCCACGCCAGCGAGCAACAGCACGGTCCCGAACGCGGACGTTTTCGGCGCGGCGACATAAGCGCTCACCACGCCCACTGCCGCAGCCACCACGAACAGCGCCGGCAGTACCGGATACCCGAGTGATCGATAAGGGCGCTCTGCATCCGGGCGTTTTCGCCGGAGAACAAGTACGCTCGCCCCGCCCAGGCCGAAGAAGATCCAGTCCGCGAAGACGACGCCGGAGAGAAGCGACCCGATCTCTCCGCGCGTGCCGAAAAGCAGGACCAGCGACCACACCACCATGATCCCGATCGCCACGTGGGGCGTACCGAAGCGCGGGTGAATCCGCCCGGCCGCCGCGAGAAACGCACCATCGCGCGCCATCGCGAAGGGAATGCGCGAATTGCCTAACAACACCACGTTGACGAAGCCAAGGATCGACAACATCGCCCCGATCGTGATGAGCGTCCCGCCGATCGGGCCAACCAGCCTGACCGCGGTGTCGGCCGCCACGGCCGCGCTGGCGGCAAGCCCGTCACGCCCCAGCACGTGCACGTACACGGCGTTGGCGCCGAGATAGATCGCGATGACGATCGCGATCCCGAGCGTCAGGGCGCGGGGGATGGTCCACTCCGGCCGACGAATTTCCCCGGCCACCATGTTGAGCTGCTGCCACCCGCCGATGGTGAACAGCACGGCCACGAACGCCGCCGCAAAACCAGCGAACAGGGAGTCGCGCGCCGCCGGAGCGTCGACCACGGGCGCCGGATCGCCCACGGCATTCCACAAGGCGAAGCCCGCGACGATCAGTGCGCCGAGCGCGACGATCTTCGCCACCGTCAGCGCGTTCTGCACCACGGCACCCGGTTTCACACCGAGGTAGTTCGTGACACCGAGAATGAGGATCGTGAGGGCGGCCATGCCGATCCTGCCACCGACCACCCCGAGGTCGACGTACCGTTCGACGTAACCCGAGAAACCCAACGCGACTGCAGCCAGCGCTCCGGTCGAAATGAGCAGCAGTGTCATCCAGCCGCAGAGGAACGCCGCCAGCGGGCCGAACGCCTCCCTGATGTAGACGTACGCGCCGCCGGCATCGGGCATCATCGCGCCCAGTTCCGCGTAGGCGAGGGCGCCCGCGAGAGCAACGACTCCACCGATTCCCCAGACGGCGAGAATCCAGCCGCCAGTCGGGAGCGCCCGCGCTACTTCGGCGGGCGTAAAGAAGATCCCGCTACCGATGATGCCGCCAACTACCATCAGGGTGCACGAGAAGAGCCCGAGGTCTCGCCGCAGGGAAACGTCGTGATTCGTGACTCGTGACTCGTGACTCGGCACGTTGGCGCGTTCCCTCTGGCCTCTGGCCTCTGGCCTCTGGCCCCTGGCCTCTGGCCTCTGGCCTCTGGCCTCTGGCCTCTGCCTCTGGCCTCTGGCCTCTGGCCTGTGGTTAAACGATCATCATCTCCCGCTGATATTCGTCGGGCGTCACGGCCAGCTCCCCGTCGAGGAAGCAGCAATTCACTTCCGTGCGCATCCCGATCTCGCCGTTGATATAGATCCCCGGCTCCACCGAGAATCCGATACCCGGGAAGATCAACCGCTCCTCGCGCGTCTCGAGGTTGTCGAGGTTGGGCCCCGAGCCATGCAGGTCGTGCGCGTCGATCGAGTGCCCCGTGCGGTGGGTGAAGTACTCGCCGAACCCCCGCGCCGTGATTACACGGCGGGCGGCGTCGTCCACATCCGCGCCGCGAACCGGCGTCCTGGCTGCCGCCTTGGCGCGGAGCAGGTCGAGCGCGGCATCGCGTGCATCGCGAATCGCCTCCCAGATCGACTGCGCTCGCGCCGATGGCGTACCGAGCGACGCCATCCAGGTCTGATCGGCGTAAACACCGCCCGGCTCCGTGGCCCACAGGTCGATGAGCAGCGTGCTGCCGCTCGTGATGGGCGCTGGCTGGTCCGGCGACGGCTCGTAGTGCGGGTTGGCGGCGTGGGCCCCCACCGAAACGTTAGGCGCGTGACTGAAGAGGAGCCCGGCGCGGGTGAAGGCCGCGACGATGCGAGCCTGCACTTCGTGCTCCATGGCCGGGCGCCCGCTCCCTGCCTGTTCGCCGGCGAAGCGGAGCGCGTCCCGGGCGATTTCCGCCACCACCTTCGCGGCCCGGCGGTGGGAAGCGAGATCGTCCGCGCTCCAGCGCGCGTAGAACCGCGAGACCAGATTGCCCGACGAGACCACCGTGGCCCCGGCGGCGCGCACCAGCTCCAGCATGCCTGCCGGGATGCGATCGAGGTATGGAACGGCGTCGCCGGCCGAGTACTCCATGGCCACGCGCTTGCCCGCCACGAGGGACCCGACCTGCTGTTCCAGAGACGGCCAGGAACTGTAGACGACTTTCTTCCATCCGGCCGGCCACTCACTCCAGACGCCCTGCTCGATCGCGTGCGTGATCGCGACGGGGGTGCCGGATGACGGAAGCCACACGAAGAAGCGCCGCGTGATGAATCCACCCACGCCCAGCAACTCGCCGGCCACCGGGTTGGCGCCGCGAAAGTCGTAGAAGAGCCATCCGTCCACGCCGGCCTCTCGCAGGGCCGACTGGTATTCGCCCAACGAGTCCGGCGACAGGCGAATGGCGCTCATTCAGGCTTCGTCGGTCGCCACTCCGCGCGCCAACTGCAGCTTCCCTCACCGCGAGCGTCACAACGCACGTGCTCAACGCCGCCCACGCTGCTTACCATCAGTCGAAGCAGTTCCTTCAGGCCCGCCTCATAATACGTGCACCCGATCGAGCGCTGCGCCGATCCGACGGTCACGGAGCGGGCTACCTCGAGATAGATCGACGAACCGATCCGCGACACACGCCCGTTGAAGTAGCGCGAGGCAAGACGACGCGTGTGCCGGAGGGCAATCGGGCGCACGATCAGGGACGGCAGCACCAGGAGAAGGCGCCGCGTCAACGGTGAGATGCTCTGGTACGCTTCCGCCGCGAGGTACCGCCCCGCCGCGCGGAACACCGCTTCCGCGTCCGGACGCCGGCCGATCAGCGTCGCCAATGCAACGGCTTCGTCGTGCGAGGTGCGCTGGTGACGCTTCACGGCATCGGTGAAGCGGCGGATCTGCATGTAGACCGTGTCGCTGAGGCCGAACCGCTTGTTGCGCAGGTCGCTCACCAGCTCCGCTTCAAAGTCCTGATCCGGTGAATCGACGTGCCGGACGGCTTCGAGGAAGGACAGCGGAAGGAGTGCGTCGACAGTCGGGGACATGGATTCTCAGCGGACTCAGCGGACTCGTGCACGCGAACGCTAATGGTCGCGAGTTGTCCGTTCAAGAACATCCACCCTGGCGGAAGGGGCGCAAGCATGCCGCAAGTCGTTCCCGGAGGCACCCATGCCGCTTCCGGCCGCACGCGTCGCGAGCCCAGCTTTCGCACATGATCGTCGCGCTCGCGGTCGCCGGCACGGTCGCCTTATTGGCATACGGAGCCCGCCTGCTCACCGCCAGTGGCGCGATCGCCGCAACGGCTGTTGGCGCTTCCGCGATGATCGGTGGGGTGGGCTGGGTGGTAGTGCTGCTCTTTTTCTTCGTCAGCTCGAGCGCCTTCTCGCACTGGCGTAGCCAGGAACGCGAGCTGCTGGTCGGATCGCTCATCGAGAAGGGGAACCGTCGCGACGCCGTTCAGGTGCTGGCGAACGGCGTGGTCTTCACCGCTGCCGCGGTCTTGTCCACCGCCGGCGACGTTAGTACGTGGCAGGCAGTCGGGGCCGGCGCCATAGCCGCTGCCACCGTCGACACGTGGAGCACTGAAGTCGGGACCGTGCTCGGCGGAACTCCGCGTCTCATACTCAGCGGCCGTCAGGTCCCGCCCGGCACGTCGGGTGGCGTCACGATCGCGGGCTCACTTGCTGGAATTGTGGCAGCCGTCCTTGCGGCGTACGTGGTATCGCGCCTGGATTGGATGGTGCCGGCGCACGCTGTCGTGGCTGGCGGAATCGTTGGATCACTCGTCGATTCGGTAATCGGCGCCACGGTCCAGGAACGCCGGTGGTGCGCAACGTGCGCCATGCCAACAGAACGCCGCACTCACTCGTGCGGCACGCCAACCCTTCACCGGGGTGGCATACGTGGTTGGAACAACGACATCGTCAACCTGATGAGCACGATTGCCGGAGCGGCGGTCACATGGACACTCACCTGACTCTTCGACTGCGCCTGGTGCTGCCGGTGTTGTCGGCAGCGACGCTGGCCTTGACGGCGTGTGATGTGGGACCCTACGAGCCGGTGGGAAAGCGTACCACCGGCATCGTACAGGGCGGCGGCACCAACACGACCACGATCGAAGGCACCTGGCGGCGAACGCTCGTCTTCTTCGACGATTTCGGATATCTCCATTCCTCCGAGACAACATGGACGTTCGAGACGGGCGGCGCGGCGCAGCGAACGATCGTCACGACGAACGTCACGCTCGGCGCCGCGGACTCGACCCTGACGCTGGCCCGGTGGCGCCTGGACGGATCGAACGTCGTCATCGAGTTCACGGCGCCGAGTCCGGGCACCATCACGCTCGAAGTGAGAGTACAGGGCACGACATTGTTCCTCGCTGGTCAGGAGTACCAGCGAGTCAGTTGATGCCCTCGCTCGACGCCGAGGTAATCGTTGTTGGAGGCGGGCCGGCTGGTTCGACGGTCGCGTTTTTTCTGGCACGTGCCGGGTGTGACGTGCTGCTGCTGGACCGTGCCGCGTTCCCGCGCGACAAACCCTGCTCGGAGTACCTGAGCCCTCAGGCATCGCGGCTTCTCAACGAGTTTGGCGTGCTCGATGCGCTGGAGAGCGGACCGTCAGAACGCCTCACCGGCATGCGCGTTCATGCCCCCAACGGCGCGACATTCCAGGGATCATTCCGCGCCGCCACAGGCTTCCGCGCCTTCCGTGACTACGGACTCGCCGTCCGTCGTCCCATTCTCGATGCGACGCTGCTGTCCCGCGCCGGGCAGGCGGGAGCTCGGGTTCGCGAGAGAGTCGACGTGCGGGACGTCGCCCGCGACGCCACCGGTCGGGTCGTGGGCGTCGTGGTACGAGAGAACGGACGTACGTTCACGCTCTCCTCACGCCTGGTGATCGGCGCAGATGGGTTGCGATCCGTCGTTGCGCGACGCACTCGCCTCGGTTCACACGGACGCTGGCCGCGGCGGATCGCGTTGGTGCGGCATTACCGAGGCATCAACCACGACAGCAATGTCGGCGACATGCATGTCTTCGCCGGCGGGTACGCAGGCTTTGCACCGGTTGGCGATGGACTGACCAACGTTGCGCTGGTCATCCCCACGCGACGCAGCGACGACATCGGGAACGATCGGGAAGCGTTCATGCAGCGCGAACTCATGCGTCATGATCGGATCGCCGCCCGCCTGGGAGCCGCGTACCCGGCGACACCCGTCCGCGCCGTTGGCCCGTTCAATTGGAGAGCTCGTACGGCCTGGATCCCCGGGGCGGTACTGGTTGGCGACGCCGCCGACTTTTTCGATCCCTTTACCGGGGAGGGGATCTACGCGGCCATGCGCGGCGCGGAACTCCTCACTTCCTATGCGTGGGAAGTCGCGCGAGCGGCGCAACCGAGCAAGGCCGACATCGCCCTGGCTGCATATGATCGTTGCCGCCGTCGTGAGTTCGCCGGGAAGTGGGCGGTCGAGCGTGCAATTGCTGCCGCCGTCGCCTCACCAGTCCTGATCAACCGAGCGGCGCACGCTCTCGCGACGCGTCCTGAGCTGGCGGACACTCTTGTCGGCGTCACCGGCGACTTCGTCCCGCCGAGCGAAGTCTTTCGGCCGAGCTACATTCTGAGCCTGTTGGCGGGCGCGATTATTCCTGCTCGAAAGGCCGCCGACCTAACGCTCGGTACAAGCAGCTACCAGGTTGCGGAGCCGTAACGCGCACCCCTTTGCGCTTTGCGCGTTGCGCTCTGCGCTTTGCCACTGCCCTCTGCCCTCTGCCCTTTGCCCCCACTGGATCCCGACGCGTTTCGCTCCGTACTCGGCCGGTTCGCATCCGGGGTGACGGTCCTGACAACACGTTCCGGTGACAGGGACGTCGGCATGACGGTGAGTTCGTTCTGCTCAGTCAGCCTCCAGCCGCCCCTCGTGCTCGCGTGTGTTGCCAGGACCGCTGACCTTCATCACCTCCTGCCAAAGGGCCAGCGAGTCGTGTTCAACATCCTGTCGGCAACGCAAGAGGCACTGTCGCGACGCTTCTCCGAGGAAGAAGGATCACGGCGGTTCGAAGGTATCGGCCTGCACCGGGATCCCCATGGGATCGCTGTCCTCGAAGACATACTGGCGTGGATCGAGGGACACATCGTCGAGCAGCATGACGGCGGCGATCACTCGATCTTCATTGCCCAGGTGGACGGCGCGACGAGCAGGGACCTTCGTCCGTTGCTGTATTACCGCGGCGGATACGCCGAATTGGAGCGCTGAACGATGCCCATCCTCACGCCGGCGCGGCGGCGGGGAGTGGAGTGGCTCGATATTGACCGGGACCCCGTGCTCCAGCGCCGATCGCATCGCGACATTGCGCTCGCGAATCGCCTGTTTGGCGGCGTTCACGCGGTGCAAGCCGAACTGGCGCCGTGGCTGCGGCAGTCCGGTCCCGCCGCCACCTTACTCGACGTTGGTACCGGAACCGGCGACATCCCCGAGCGGCTGCGCAAGCTCGCGGCATCGGACAGGATCTCGCTGCAGGTCTACGGACTCGACGGACGTCTCGAACTCGTGAAGGCCACCAGAGAGAGGCCCGTCGCCGGTGTTTGCGGAGATGCGCTCGCCCTTCCCTTCGCTGCGGGGGCTTTCGACTTCGTGATCTGCTCCCAGGTTCTCCACCATTTCGCGTTCGAGGGCGCCCACCAGCTCGTGCGGGAGATGCATCGCGTGGCAAGGCGACGTGTGGTGATTGCCGACCTGAGGCGAAGCTGGGTGGCTGCCGCAGGTCTCTGGCTGGTATCCTTTCCCCTGGGTTTTCACAAAGTCAGCCGGCATGACGGCGTCGTTTCCATCCTGCGCGGCTTCGAGGGATCGGAGTTACGCGACCTGGTGCGCAACGCGGTCGGTGTGGTGCCGGAGGTCAGGCGACGCATGGGATGGCGAGTGACCGCGAGTTGGACACCATGACCGGATGGCGGATGGCGGATGGCGGATGGCAGATGAAGAAGAATCAAGTGCAGGTCGTTACCTCAACACTCACGTGGGTCCGTGACTGAACCGTTCAACCTTGGCCCGATGCCCGCCGGGCGCGCGATGGAAACGCTCGATGAGCGAATCGTCCATGCGTCGGTGTCGACCGCGTTCGACCTCGTGAAGGACGTCGAGAGCTGGCCCGCGCTGCTCCAGCATTACCGCTTCGTGCGATTCCGCAGCCGAAACAGCGACGGCGGCGGCATCGTGGAGATGTCAGCAAACCGCCCGTTTGGCCTCGTCAACTGGCCAACATGGTGGCTCTCGCAGATGGTCGTTGACCAGTCGCGCCCCGCCGTGCGGTTCAGGCACATCGGAGGCGTGACGAAGGAAATGGATGTCGAGTGGAGCTTTACTCCCACTGACGGGGGCACGCACGTGCGACTGCTGCATGTCTGGGATGGTCCTCACTGGCCACTGATCGGCGTGCTCGCTGCCACGTCGGTCATTGGTCCGGTTTTCGTGCACGGCATCGCAAGCAGAACGCTCGAAGGGCTGGCTCTGGAGGCTGAGCGACCGAGGCCAGACGCCAGAGGCCAGAGGCCAGACCTTGAGCAATCCACCGCGCCACCGGTCACCAGTCACCAGTCACCATGACGCGACGCGTAGTGGTGACCGGTATCGGAGCCATCACTCCCATCGGCCTGGGTCGTGACGGACTCTGGAACGGGCTTCGCGCCGAACGCTCGGCGGCGGGGCCGGTCACGCGATTCGATCCGTCTCCATTTCGATCGCGCGTGGCGGCCGAGGTGAACGACTTCGTCCCCACCGACCATCTGGACGAGCGCCGCAGCCGGCGCTTCGATCGTTTCGCGCAGTTCTCGGTCGTCGCGTCTCGAATGGCCATCGACGACTCCGGTCTCGTTCTCGAGCGCGAGAATCGCGAGCGAATCGGGGCAATGATGGGGTCAGCGCTCGGCGGTGTGGCTTACGCGGAAGACCAGATGGGCAAGTACATGGCCGGTGGCCTTCGCGCGGTTGACGCCACACTGGCGCTGGCCGTGTTCGGCGGCGCGGCCTCGTGCAATGTGGCTATCGAGTTCGGCGTGTACGGCCCGAACTCCACCAATGCGATGAGCTGCGCGTCGGGGACGATCGCAGTGGGCGAGGCGTTCCGGGCGATCCGCGACAATTACGCCGATGTCATGATCGGCGGCGGCGCCGAAGCGCCGTTGTCAACGCTCTGCTACGGCGCGTTCTCACTCATCCGCGCCATGTCGACGCGCAACGACGATCCGGCGACCGCGTCCCGACCGTTCGATCGCGATCGCGACGGTTTCGTGATGGGCGAAGGCTCGGCGGTCCTGATTCTGGAAGAGCGCGAGCGGGCTCTGGCACGCGGCGCGCCGGTGTACGCCGAGGTGCTGGGCTTCGGCATGACGAATGACGGGCACCACATGACGGCGCCCCGCCCTGATGGTTCCCAGGCGGCGCGTGCCATGCGGGTGGCGCTGCAGGACGCCCATGTCGACGCCGGCGAGATCGGCTACGTGAATGCCCATGGCAGCTCGACGCCGCTCAATGACCCCACCGAGACCCTGGCGATGAAGCAGGTGCTCGGCGATCGCGCCTATCGCGTCCCGATCAGCGGCACCAAGGGGTACTACGGTCACGCGTTAGGCGCGTCGGGAGCGATCGAGGCGGCGATCTGCTCACTGGCGCTCAGCCGCCGCTGGCTGCCGCCCACGGTCAACCTGACCGCGCCGGACCCGGCGTGCGACCTGGACTACGTGGTCGGCTCCGGCCGCGCCGCCGAGCCGGAGACGATCATCTCGAACTCGTTCGGGTTCGGGGGGATCAATGCGTCTCTCGTCATGAGACGGCACTAGGCCAGAGGCCAGAGGCCAGAGGCCAGAGGCCAGATGTGGATGGTGGCGACGGTGATCGGAGGGCGGTAAGTTGGCGCCGGGCACCATCCCGGATCTCCCATCTCCCATCTCACATCTGCCGTGAAACGGAACTTCATCGCCGAATTCGTCGGCACGTTCGCGCTGGTCTTCATTGGTGGCGGCGCGATCATGATGGTCCAGCAGACGGGCAACAGCGCCGGTTTGCTGCAGGTCGCGTTGGCGCACGGGCTCATCCTGGCCTTGATGGTTTCGGCCACGATGAACGTCTCCGGCGGTCAGCTCAACCCCTCCCTCACCATCGGCCTGCTGGTGGCGCGCCGCATAACGCCAACCGTCGCCGGCGTGCACATCGTCGCGCAGTTGCTCGGCGCGGTGGTCGCCGCCTGGGCCCTCAAGCTGACGATGCCGGACGCTCTCTTTACGGCGGCGTCGGGTGGAGGCCAGTCGATTGCGCTCGACGTCACGGCCGTACAGGCGATCGGACTCGAGGCCATCGCGACTTTCTTTCTGATGTTCGTGGTGTACGGGACGGCGGTGAACAGCGATTCGCCGAAGATCGGTGGACTGGCCATCGGGCTCACCATAGCAGCCGGCATTCTCGCGATCGGCCCGCTCACTGGTGGATCGATGAACCCGGCTCGCTCGTTCGGCCCGGCGGTCGTGTCCGGCGTGCTTGCCGGGCAGGTCGTTTACTGGGTTGGACCGATTCTGGGCGCGATCGTGGCGGCGATGGTCTGGGAATTCGGGATCCTGAGCGTCGAGCGCAAAGCGCCAGGCGCAAAGAGCTGAAGTTCAGTCCCTGGGCGCTTTGCGCTTTGCGCCTCGCGCTATGTTGGGGTCTCCGTCCGCATGCGGTTCGCTTCTTCCTGACGCGAAGCGTCGGAGACTGGGCCGAGCAACGCACGCTGTTGGTCCGACAATCGCTCGATCTGAAACGCCATGGCGTCGATCGCGTCTTCGATGCGGCCAAGCCGCGCCTCGACGAGGCTCTGGTCGATTGAGCCCGAAGTTGGGCTGCGGTCCAGGCTGTTCACGACGTTCCGCGCGACCGTTGTTGCGATCGCTGGCACGATCATTATGATGATCGCGATGGCGGCAAAGACAGCGAGCAGGGCGATCAATTGCGTATGGACCGGAGATCGACGAGTGGTAACAACCGGCGCGTCGGCACGCCCTCAAGATTGCTGTTCGACCCGCCGTTCGGCGAGAAGCCGGCTGGTGAATCGTTGACCATCAGCGACGCGTTCGACTTCCGTGGCCACGGCGTCAATGGCCTGCTCCATGCGTTCCAGCCGCTCCTCGAGCCGGGCCATGCTGGAGTCGGGAAGGTCCCTCCGCCGACGTGACGTCGCGATGCGCGCTACCGCCATGGCGATCATTGAGATCGCGATCGTTCCACCGATCACGGCGGCAAAGATGACACGAGCGATGTTCTCGTCCATAAGCACTCCTGGTGCAGTGAGGCGGACGGCACTTCACCTCCAATCTACGGCTCCATGGGCCGCGATGTGTCAGGTAGCGCTGGCAAAGGGTCGGGCCGACTAACAGCTTGATTCAGTGACTCGGCCGCCCGGCCAATCGCACCGCGCGGTTCCCTGCACCTGCAAATCGCACCCAGCACACAGCATCCCATGTCCGACATCGACGTCCTTCTTCAGGAAAACCGGAAGTTCCCGCCTCCGGATTCGTTCCGGCGGCAGGCTCACATACGCGACTGGTCGGTGCACGAGAAGGCGGCGGCCGATTATGAGACGTACTGGGCCGAGCAGGCCGCCGAGCTGCAATGGATTCGGCCCTGGCGCAGCGTGCTCGAGTGGAGCCCGCCACGCGCCAAATGGTTCGTTGGCGGACAGTTGAACGTCTCGCAGAACTGCCTCGATCGGCACATCGGAACCGCTCGGCGAAACAAGGCGGCACTCATCTGGGAAGGCGAGCCCGGCGACAGACGCACCCTGACGTACTGGGACCTGTTTTGCGAGGTCCGCAAGTTCGCCAACGTGCTCAAGCAGCTTGGCGTGAAGAAAGGCGATCGCGTCGGCATCTACCTGCCGATGATTCCCGAAGCGGCCATCGCCATGCTGGCCTGCGCGCGAATCGGCGCGATTCACTCCGTGGTATTCGGTGGCTTCTCGCCCGAATCGTTGAGCGACCGGATGAACGATGCGCAGGCGAGAGTCGTGATTACGGCCGATGCGGGCTATCGTCGGGGGCAGGTCGTCCCGCTCAAGCGCAACACCGACAAGGCGCTCGAAGACGTGCCGTCGGTCGAGCACGTCGTCGTCGTGCAGCGGCGTCCCGGCGGAATGAGCGACGAGTTCGCCGAAATGGTCGACGGGCGCGACCACTGGTGGCATCAGTTGATGAAGCACGCATCCATGGAGTCGGAGCCCGAGCCGATGGATGCGGAAGACGTCCTCTTCATTCTCTACACGTCGGGCACGACTGGAAAGCCGAAAGGCATCGTTCATACCACCGGCGGCTACCTCACCGGTGTCGCGACGACGACCCGCGATGTGTTCGACCTGCGCGACTCCGACGTCTTCTGGTGCACAGCCGATATCGGCTGGGTCACCGGACACTCCTACGTCGTGTACGGACCGCTCGCGATCGGGGCCACCTGCGTGATGTACGAAGGCGCGCCGGACTGGCCGGAGCGCGATCGGTTCTGGGAAATCTGCGAACACCATGGCGTCACGGTGTTCTACACGGCGCCAACGGCCATCCGCGCCTTCATGAAGTGGGGCGACGAGCACCCGGCGAAGCACGACCTCTCGCAGCTGCGCTTGTTAGGCACCGTGGGCGAGCCGATCAATCCCGAGGCGTGGATGTGGTATCAGGAGCACATCGGACACCAGCGCTGCCCCATCGTCGACACGTGGTGGCAGACGGAGACCGGTGCGATCGTGATCTCGCCGCTCCCCGGCGTCACGGAAACGAAACCGGGCAGCGCGACGCGTCCGCTGCCGGGGTACTTCGCCGCACTACTCGACTCCAACGCGAAGGAGATCCCGGTCGGCGGCGGCCTGCTCGCGCTCACGCGTCCCTGGCCCTCGATGCTGCGCACGATCTGGGGTGACGACGAGCGCTACGTCCAGACGTACTTCACGAAGTGGCCCGGTCGACCCGACCTGTACTTCCCCGGCGATGGCGCCAAGCTCGACGACGACGGCTATTTCTGGATTCTCGGTCGCGTCGACGACGTGCTGAACGTGGCGGGACACCGCATCGGTACGATGGAGGTGGAGTCGGCGCTGGTCGAACACTTCGCCGTCGCGGAAGCAGCCGTCGTGGGCAAGGCGCATGATCTGAAGGGCCAGGCCATCGCCGCCTTTGTCACCTTGCGGCTTGGCCAGCACCCATCGCCGGCGTTGCGCGACGAGTTGCGCGATTTCGTGGCGCAGAAGATCGGCGGCCTGGCGCGACCCGATGACATCCTCTTCTCGGCAGACCTCCCCAAGACGCGCTCCGGCAAGATCATGCGCCGGCTGCTGCGGGATATCGCCGAAGGCCGAGCGTTAGGCGATACGACGACGCTGGCCGACCCGGCGGTCGTTGCGAGTCTCAAGGACCAATA
>Ga0209108_10000127_pt1 | contig 37369 bp, 26 predicted proteins | sample Rifsed10ft1_FD_184003 | JGI IMG/M metagenome (GOLD analysis project Ga0209108, IMG submission 184003) | Soil microbial communities from Rifle, Colorado, USA - sediment 10ft 1 (version 2) | ecosystem: Environmental > Terrestrial > Deep subsurface > Rock core/Sediment | place: Rifle, Colorado...
AACCGTCACCAGCTTCATCTACGCCGTGCTTATCATCCTGGCGGTGGAGGGCGTCACGGCGCAATGGTATCCGGTCACGCTCATCGTCCAATCGCAGATCATCCGCGCCGGGTTGTTCGCGCTCGTCTTCGGCTATCTCTACTTCGCCGACTATCTCGCCAGACTCTACCGGTCGAAGACGTTGAGCGCGTTTGATTTCGGCGTGTTGACGGGGGCGATGGTGGTCAGCCCGATCCCGGCCGTTCCGCTCATCATCCGAGGCCTTCAGCATCTTGTTCGTCCGGCGCGCTGGCGGTCGGTGGTGGGTGGGGTCGCGCTCGCGGGGTCATTTGCGGGCAGTGTGACACTGGCAGTGAGCCTCCACATCTGGTCGCCCGGCATCTACGTCTTCGCGCGCCACACGCCGTGGTACGACGCGCAAATCTGGGCGCACGACCACACGCCGAAAGACACGGTCTTCATCACCCCGCCGCACCAGTGGTGGTTCTACGACCCGGAGTGGCGCGTCTACTCCGAGCGCTCCACCGTCGCCCTGTGGTCAGACTTGCTCGAAATCGCCATCGTGCCGGACTACACCGTCACGTGGAAGGAGCGCTTCGAGACGATTGCCCCCGGCGCGTTGGCGCGTTTCCGGGGCGACATCTTCGAGAGCCGAGAAATCACGGCGCAGGCCTTTTATAGTCTGCCTGCCGACGACCTGCTGCGCGCCGCCCGCCGGTACGGGGCATCGTATCTCGTCGTCGAGAGGCCGCACACCTATGATTTCCCGATCGCTTATGAAAACGCACAGTTCGTGATCTACCGGCTGCCTCTTGGCAACACCCTCGGAAAGGGGAGAGCCTGTGCTGACAACCTTGAGTGAGCGTTTCGCCCGGTCGCCGCTTCTGCGGCACCTGTTGTTTCTCGTGGCGACCGGCGGCACCATTGCTTTCCTCGGCTATTATTTCGGCACGTTCGATCAGGTCATTCACATTCCGTTCCTGAAGAAGGACGTTAATCCCTCGCTTTATCCGAACGACCCTTTCTTTGCCCTGCGCGCCCAACACTACTCGTACTTCTGGTTCCTCTTCCGGCCCTTCTACCGCCTCGGCATGCTGGAAGTCGCGATGTTCGTCGCCCACGTGCTCGCGACTTATGCGACGTTCTGGGCGTTGTGGACGTTGAGCGACACGCTCTTTCAAAATCCGCTCGCCAACCTGTTCACCGTGGCCCTGTTCGCATTCCCGCACATCGGCTTCGCCGGGTTCCCGGTCATTGAATTCAGCCTGCTCAACCGCACCTTCGTTCTGCCGTTCCTGTTGTGGGCGATCACGTTATACCTGCGGCGGCGCTACCTGTTCGCCTACTTGCTCGTGGGTGCGATGTACAACCTGCACGTCATCTCTGTCAACTTTGTGCTGGCGATGTTCCTGTTCGACAGCCTGCTGCAATTTCGGGCGACGGGCTGGCGCAACCTCTTGTTAAGGATCGCGGCCTTTGTGGTCGGAGCTTTGCCGGTGCTGATCTGGAAACTGAACGGTCCGCCGGTTGATTTCAGCCTGCGCCCGGAGTGGATTGATCTTGTCCGCCGGAGTGTGCTGCTAAACATCTACGAACTCTTCGCCTTGTATCCGCAGATCGTGTTCGGGACCCTCAGCGGCGTGAGCGCGCTGGTACTCTTTTTCATCGCGCGTCCCCGCGCCCCATCCACCTTGCACGACCGTGTCGTCACGAATTTCATTTGTGCGGTCCTGCTGATTCTGGCCGCTCAATTTGTGACCACGCACTGGCTGCCGATCACCGTCGTGAACCAGTTCCAGATTATGCGCGCGGGCATCTTTGCGCTGATTTTCGGCTATCTCTACTTCTCCAACTACCTGGCTGAGCTCTATCACTCGCAGACCGTGGGCCGGTTTGACTTTGGTCTGCTGTCTGCGGCCGCCATGGCCTCGGCGTTCCCGGTAATTCTGGTGGTCGTCTGGACGTTGCGGCGCCTGATTCGCCCGGCGCGGTGGCGGTCGTGGGCGGTCGCGGTCGCGCTCGCGGCGATGTACGTTGGCAGCGCCGGGCTGGCCCTTCAATATCACCTCTGGCGTCCGGGCATTCATATCTTTCCTGAGCAGACGGCCTGGCACGACGCGCAGCTCTGGGCGCGCGACCACACGCCGCCTGACGCCATCTTCATCAGCCCGCCGTACCGGTGGTGGTTTTACGAGTCGGAGTGGCGCGTCCTCTCCGAGCGCGCCACTGTCGTCACGCTCTCCGAATTCGTTGATGCGGCGTTCATGCCCCAATACGTGGATACGTGGAAACCCCGCTTCGAGGCCGTCGCGCCGGGCGCGCTGGCCCGTTTCCGGGGCGACATCTTTGAGAACCTCGACACCACGAAGCAGGCGTTTTACGGCAACTCCGCCGACGACTTCCGGCGCATCGCCCGCACCTACAACGCGTCTTATCTCGTCGTCGAGAAGCCGCACGTCTATGATTTCCCGGTCATCTATGAGAACGAACAGTTCATCGTCTATGATCTGCGATGAGCCCTCGGCGACGGCCGGCCAGGCGTGTGCGGCGGGCTTCCACCCGACCAGCCGTCCGATTTCAGCGGATGGCGCGAGCCACATTTCACAAATCCCCTGTTGCATGTTATACTTTCGGCCACGATGTACAAGTGGTTTCTCGTCAACGGCGCGAACGACAATAATACCGGCGGTATTCTCGCTCGGGCGCGCCGACACGCCTGCTGATCGTTCGCAGATTTTGCCAATTGCCGCCCGCGCTCCCCAGCCGGGCGGTTTTCTTTTCTCTATCTCTCTCTTTTTCTGTTGGAGGAGCCATGTACAAGACTCACACTTGCGGCGAACTTCGCGCTGCCCACGTTGGGCAGACCGTCACCCTCGCGGGCTGGGTCCACACCCGCCGTGACCACGGCGGCCTGATCTTCCTCGACCTGCGCGACCGGTGGGGGATCACGCAGGTGGTCGCCAACCCGGAAACCTCGCCCGCCGCGCACGAGGCGGTCTCCAAAGTCCGCAACGAATTTGTGGTCATGGCGACGGGCGTGGTGCGCCAGCGCCCGACGGGCAACGAGAATCCACGCCTCGCCACGGGCGAGATCGAAATCGAGGTTCGGTCGCTCGAGATTCTCAACTCCTGCAAGGGGCTGCCCTTCCTCGTGAACGAAGATGAAGCGACGGACGAGCAGGTGCGCCTGAAGTATCGCTACCTCGACCTGCGCCGCGAGCGGATGCAGCGCAATCTCCTCCTGCGCCACAAGGTCGTGAAGTTCATGCGGGACTACCTCGACCAGCAGGGCTTCATCGAGGTCGAGACGCCCATCCTGTTCAAAACCACGCCCGAGGGTGCGCGCGACTACCTCGTGCCCTCGCGCCTCCATCCCGGCTGCTGCTACGCGCTCCCGCAGAGTCCTCAGCAGCTCAAGCAATTGCTCATGGTCGCGGGCGTCGAGCGGTATTTCCAGATCGCGCGCTGCTTCCGCGACGAGGACCAGCGCGGCGACCGCCAGCCCGAGTTCACGCAGCTCGACCTGGAGATGTCCTACGTCCACCGCGACGACGTGCTGGCGTTGGTCGAGGGGCTGTACACGGCGATGCTCCCGGCGGTCGCGCCGCACAAACGCATCGCCACGCCGTTCCCGCGTCTTTCGTACCGGGAAGCCATGGCGCGCTACGGCACGGACAAGCCCGACCTGCGTTTTGGGATGGAGCTGTACGACGTGGGCGGCGTGCTCGCGAAAAGCGAGTTCAAAGTCTTCCGCGGCGCGCTCGCCTCGGGCGGTGTCGTCAAGTGCCTTGCCGCGCCGGGGTGCGCGGGCTACACCCGCAAGGAAGTGGACGACCTCACCACGGTCGCGAAAGAGCAGGGGGCGAAAGGGCTCGCCACGCTCGCGCTCACCGCGGAGGGCGTGAAGGGGACGGCCGCCAAGTTTGTCAGCGAGGCCGAGGTTGCCGAACTGCAAAAGGTGACTGGGGCGAAGCAAGGCGACCTCATCCTGTTCATCGCCGACACGGCGGCGGTCGCGAACAAGACACTGGGCGCGCTCCGGCTGTGGTTCCGCGACGAGCTCCACCTCGCGGACAAAGACTTGATGGTCTTCGCGTGGGTGATGGACTTCCCCATGTTCAAGTGGGATGAGGACCTCAAGCGCTGGGATGCCGAGCATCACCCGTTCACAATGCCCCAACTCGACGATCTCGACAAATTCAGCACCGACCCCGGCGCGATTCTGTCGGATGCGTACGACATGGTGTGCAACGGGTACGAGATGGCGTCCGGCTCTATCCGGATTCATCGGCGCGATATTCAGCATCAGGTGTTCGAGCTGCTCGGGGTGAGCGAAGACGACATCCAGCGCAAGTTCGGCCACATGCTGGAGGCCTTCGAGTACGGCGCGCCCCCCCACGGCGGCCTGGCCCCGGGCGTGGATCGCCTCGTGATGCTCCTCGCCGACGAGCCGAACATCCGCGAGGTGATCGCCTTCCCCAAGAACCAGGCGGCGATGGATGTGATGGCGGGTGCGCCCTCGCCGGCCGACGGCAGGCAGCTCGCCGAGCTGCATATTCGGGTGGTAGAGGAAGGGTGATCGCAGACCGGACAGGTTTTCAAAACCTGTCCGGTCTTCTCTTTTATAGACACCCGTCTATCCCTTTAACGTTGCAGGTTCGCGCAACTCGTGGTATATCTCTGGTCGTCCCTGCTGTGCCCGTGATGTTGCCCCACCGTTTTGAGCCAACAGTGCTAACTCGGGGGCCACATCTCACGATGGGAATGCGGTAGGCGGAAATTGAGCCAAGGCAAACCCTGACGGGCGGTCCCCACCTGCGAAAGCAGGTTCAAAACTCTGCTCCACACGGCATGGCGGGGCGCTATAAAAAGGAAAGCCACCGAACCCCGGTGGCTTTCATTCTTGTCTGGTATGTGACTAATACCGTCTTCGCCTCCTGCGCCCCCACCAGTTATAGGCCTGGCCGTACCAGTAGCGAGGACTCGTGCGGCGGTAGACCTTGTCGCGGAAGCGCACCATCCACAGCCGGAAGTCGCGGATGAGGATGGCGATCACGCCCGCGATCACGCCCACGGCGACGTTGCTCACCCGGTCCCAGTAGTTGACGAACCACACCCCTGCCACAAACAGCACAAGGGTGATGAAATCCCAGAGTTGATTCCCAAAGCGCCCGCGCTGAATTGGGAAGATGAACGTCAGCAGCAGCGCCAGAATGACGCAGCCCCAGCCGAGGATGGGTGTTGGAATGGTCATAGATGCCTCCCGTGTGGATGTGATGAATGCAAGTTCGGCGTCAACGGATTATCCACCACTCCGCGTCAACAGATGTGTCTATCCCGAGCGCTTCATCCGCTTATCCGTGGCCTTATCCGTTGACACTTTGGCCCGCGCGGCTTCAATGAGGGTCTGGAACTCCGTGTCGTGGGGCGCGCGGCTTGCGCCTTCCTCCAGCGTCGCCAGCGCTTTGGCGTAGCGTCCCAACTCCATCTGCGCCAGCGCCAGCGCCTTGAAGAACAGCGACTCGTCGGGCATCATCACGACTGCCTTGCGCCAGTGGAGGGCGGCCAACGCCGACTTGCCCTGCCGTTGATATTTGAGTCCGCGCCTGTACAGTTCCGGCCCGCTGAGCGCCTCCCGGTCCAGCTCGACGCGCAGCCGCACGCGGGCCTGGGAGCGGCTGATGACGGCAGGCACGCTGATTAGCACGATCAGCCCGGCCAGCCCCCAGTTCACCCATGCCCCCACCGGGCCGGGCAAGCCCAGCCAGCGAACACTCACCCACGTCCAGGCCGCGTCGGCCAGCCCCACGCCGACGGCGACCACAAACGCTGACTCCATGTCGTTGTAGAACAGGATCGTCAGGCCCAGCCAGAGCGCAGTGCGCAAGAGGGCCGCGACGATGGCGACGATCTCCAAGCCGTGATAGTGGCCCAGAACGTCTCCCATGTAGGCCGTGGCGCCAAAATCGGCCAGCAGCTCCACCAGCGATGCATCCATCCCCTGCGTCAACCCAATCGCCAACGCCGGCCCGGCGAATTGCAGGAACGAGGCCTGCAAACTCAAGCCGCAGAGAAGCAGCAGGAGGTATAGATAGATTCCGCCCTTCCACCTGCCCCACGTGAGAAGATTGCGCCCGCAGTGTGGGCAGGCGTTGTCGGTCGCGTGGGTGAGCCGGCCGCAATACACGCATTGGAGGGGATCGTCGTCGAGGTCAACGGCGGTGCCGGGGATCGGGACCGGCGAGGCCGGAGTCGATTCGGGGACGGGGGATGGAGTGGTTTCCGGGGCGGGCGCGCGGGCTGGAGGCGGGGCGACAGCCCGGAGCGATTCGGGGATCGGGGTGTCCTCGGCGATCCCCAACTGTCGTCGCACCTTCCGCAGTTCGGCCCGCGCCTGCGCGTTGTTCGGATTCAAGGTGAGCACATTTTCCAGCGCGACGAGTTTGTCGTTGGGGTCGTCCACGGCCACGCTCAGCCACAGCCACGCCGGCTCGACGTGGTCGTCGGCCTCGACGACTTGCAGGAGTAGGTCGCGCCCGCGCCCGCGCTCCCCGCTCCGGATGGCCTGGATGGCGTCTTTGAGTTTCTGCTGAATCTCGTCCGGCTGCATCTCGGATGAGATTATACTATCGGGGGCGGTGTTGGCACAAAACCGCGTGGTATAATCCGCGCCAAAGCCATTATCTGAGGTGAGATGGCAACCGCGCATCTCCTATAACCCATCGCTAATCTCTCAATTGAACGAGGAGGGTGAGCCATGTCCGGTCACTCAAAATGGAAGACGATCAAACACCAAAAGGGCATCGCCGACGCCCGCAAGGGCCAACGTTTCACGCGCCTGGCGCGCGAAATCGCCATCGCGGCGAGGGAGGGCGGGGGCAGCCTCGACTCTAATTTCCGGCTCCGACTGGCGGTGGATAAGGCCCGCTCCAACTCGATGCCCAAAGAGAACATCGAACGCGCGATCAAGCGCGGCACGGGTGAGGACAAAGAGGCCGCAGCCTTCGAGACGGTGATGTACGAGGGGTATGGCCCGCACGGCGCGGGCCTGCTGATGCAGGTGGTGACGGACAACAAGAACCGCACCGTGGCCGAACTGCGGCGCGTGGTCACGCGCGCGGGCGGTTCCATGGCAGAAGCCGGGGCGGTCGGGTGGCAGTTCGCGCGCAAGGCATACATCACCGTCCCCGCCGAGGGCAACGACCCGGACAAGATTCTGGAGATCGCGGCGGATGCCGGCGCGGACGACGTCATCCCGAGTGACGACGAGATCGAGGTCTTCGCCCCGGCGGAGAGTTTCCACGCGGTGGTGCAGGCGCTGGAGAAAGCCAGCGTGAAGATCGTGGAGTCCGAGCTCCGCATGGAGCCGAACCAGCGGATCGAGCTGGCCCCCGACGAAGCAGCGCAGGTGATGAAGCTCATCGAGCAGCTCGAAGAGCTGGACGACGTGCAGAACGTGTACAGCAACCTGGAGATCACCGACGCGGCGCTGGCGGCATTGGAAACGGCGTAGCGGCGGATGGCGTATCGCTTATCGCGTATGGCATGTTGCGAATGCGATCGGCGATACGCGATAGGCGATACGCGATACGCGATATGCTTGTCCTCGGCATTGACCCCGGCACCGCCACCACCGGCTACGGCCTCGTGCGCGAAACCGAGACCGGCCCGGCGCTCGTGGCCTACGGGACGATCCAGACCCCGGCGGGCGCGCCCATGCCCGACCGCCTGCGGACGATCTATCAAGAACTGAAGGAACTCATCGCTCTCCACGGCCCGGATACGGCAGCCGTGGAGAAGTTGTTTTTTCAACGGAACGTGTCCACGGCCATGAGCGTGGGGCAGGCGCGTGGAGTGGCGCTGCTGGCGCTGGCCGAGGCGGGGGTGAGCGTGGGCGAATACACCCCGCGCGACGTGAAGCTGGCGGTGGCCGGTTACGGCGGCGCGGACAAGCCGCAGATGCAGCAAATGGTGCGCGCCATTCTCAACCTCCCGGAAGTTCCCAGGCCGGACGACGCCGCCGATGCGCTGGCCGTGGCGATCTGTCACCTGCATTCTATGAGGATGAAAGCCCTCACCGGTTGAGCGCCTAATCCGGAAAAGCGAACGAGGCAAATGGCAAACATTGTTTGTATCGGCGCTGGCTATGTGGGCGGCCCGACCATGGCCGTGATGGCCCAGAACTGCCCACACCACCGCATCGTCGTGGTGGACATCAACGAAGCCCGGATTGCGGCCTGGCAGTCGGACCATCTGCCCATTTATGAGCCGGGCCTGGACGAAATCGTGCGCGCCGTGCGGGGCAAAAACCTGGTTTTCTCGACCGAGGTGGATCGCCACATCGCCGAAGCCGACATTATCTTCGTCAGCGTGAACACGCCTACCAAGATGTTCGGCCAGGGCGCGGGCCGGGCCGCCGACTTGCAACACTGGGAGAAGACAGCGCGCCAGATTGTGCGGAACGCGACCACGCCCAAAATCGTGGTCGAAAAGAGCACGCTGCCCGTGCGCACGGCGGAGGCGATGGAGCACATCCTCAACTCCAACGACAAGGGCCTGTACTTCGACGTGGTATCCAACCCCGAATTCCTGGCGGAGGGCACGGCCATCCGCGATATGCAAGCCCCGGACCGGGTGCTCGTGGGCGCGCACACCACGCCCTCCGGACGAAAGGCGCTGGAGGCCGTCGTCGAGATTTACGCGAACTGGGTGCCGCGCGAGCGGATCATCACCACCAACCTGTGGTCCAGCGAACTGTCCAAGCTGACGGCCAATGCGTTTCTGGCTCAGCGCATCTCTTCCATCAACGCCATCTCGGCGCTTTGCGAGCAAACCGAAGCCGACGTCACGGAAGTGGCGCACGCGATCGGCATGGACAGCCGCATCGGCCCCAAGTTCCTGCGCGCCAGTGTGGGCTTTGGCGGCTCGTGCTTCCAGAAGGACATCCTGAACCTAGTGTACCTGTGCGAATACTACGGCCTGCCCGAAGTCGCCCACTACTGGGAGCAGGTCGTGCGGATGAACGAGTATCAGGAAGCGCGCTTTGTCTCCAACATGCTGTCCGCGATGTTCAACACGGTGGCCGGCAAGCGGATTGCTCTGCTGGGGGCGGCGTTCAAGGCGCATACCAGCGACACGCGCGAGTCCCCGGCGCTCGCCGTCTGCCGGGCGCTGCTGGACGAGCGGGCGGCGGTCGTCCTCAGTGATCCGCACGCGCTCGACAATGCGCGGGCCGACCTGGGCGATCAGGCCGCGCAGGTGATTTTTGAGCCGGACCCGTATGCCGCCGCCGACGGCGCGTACGCCATCGCGGTCCTGACCGAGTGGCCGCAATTCGCCAGCCTGGATTACGAGGCCATTTTTAGATCCATGGTCAAACCGGCCTTCATCTTCGATGGCCGTGACATCCTGGATCACCGGCGTCTCTTCGACATCGGCTTCAACGTTTACGCGATTGGCAAGCCGCCGCTGGTGCATTTCAACTCGTCCACCCCCAGGCCGTCATGATTTCGTCGTTGCGCGGGACAGTCCTGCAGCTCAATCATCCCGACTCGCTCGTCGTCGAAGTCGGTGGGGTGGGGTTCAAGGTCTTTGTCCCGGCCTCGGTGTTCGACGAACTGGATGGCGCGAAAGCGGGGCGCACAGCCTTTCTGCACACCTATCTGATGGTGCGCGAAGATGCGCTCACGCTGTATGGATTCTCGACCGAGGAGCAGCGTGCACTGTTTGAGCTGCTGTTGACCGTGCAGGGCGTCGGGCCGAAGCTGGGGCTGGCGATTCTCTCTTCCTTGTCGCTCGACGTGCTGCGACGGGCAGTGGCGCAGGAGCAAGCCGAGGTGCTCGACCGCGTGCCGGGTGTGGGCCGGAAGACGGCCGAGAAGATCGTCTTCACGCTCAAGGACAAGCTCGGCGCGGAAGTCGGTCTGGGCGCAATCACACGCGTGAGCGACGTGGACACCGAAGTCCTCGCCGCGCTCACCGCGCTGGGGTATAGCGTGGTGGAGGCGCAGGCGGCGGTGCAGTCTATCCCCAAAGGCGAGGAAGCCCGCAGCGTGGAAGACCGCATCCGGCTGGCGCTGCAATACTTCGCAACCCCGTGAGCGGTCAACGGATGAAACGGACTGCACGGAGATTCAAAATCAAATCCGTTCCATCTGTTCGATTCGTTGACTAAAGGTGGGCTTGTGCCTGAGGAATACCGCAACGGAAACCTCGTCATCAGCACCGACCCTGCCAGGTTGGATGTGGACGCGATCCACGCTTTCCTGACCCAATCCTATTGGGCAGAGGGCGTCCCCCAAGACATCGTCGCCCGCTCCCTCCAGCATGCCCTGTGCTTCGGGGTGTATGACGGCACGCGGCAGATTGGCCTCGCGCGTGTGATCTCCGATTTCGCGACGTATGCGTACATTGCCGACGTTTACGTCCTGGAAACGTATCGCAGCCAGGGATTGGGGAAATGGCTTATGGCATGTGTGATGTCGCATCCCGATCTTCAGGGTCTGCGCCGCTGGAGCCTGGCGACGCGGGATGCGCACGGCCTGTACCGGCAGTTTGGGTTCACGGAACTCCAGAGGCCGGAGAAGCATGTGGAAATCCTCAACCCTGACGTTTACAAGAGGCTCTGATTTTTTCCACGAATTCACGAATGGATGGTCGGAACTCGTGTAATTCGGGAAGCACAACCCGGGCGGCTGTTGCCCTTTTTTATTTCAGGAGAAAGCCATGCTGAAAGACGCCAGAATTGCCTTCGTCGGCTCCGGCTCGATGGCCGAGGCGATGATTGCGGGATTGCTCACCAAAGGCATCGCCCAGAAGCAGAACCTCATCGCCTCCGGGCCGCGCGAAGAGCGCGGGCAGGCGCTGCAAGAAAAGTACAGGGTGAACGTGACCACCGACAACCTGCTGGCCGCCTCGGGGGCGGAGGTCGTGGTGCTCTCGGTCAAGCCGCAGGTGCTGCCGGGGGTGCTGCCCACGCTCCGGGGAAGAATCCTCGGCGAGGCCTTGGTGCTGTCCATCGTCGCAGGCGCGCGCATCGAAACGATAGCGAGCGGCCTGGCCCACGCCAACGTCGTGCGCTCGATGCCCAACACCCCGGCGCAGATCGGCGAAGGGATCACCGTGTGGATGGCGGCGCGCGGCGTGTCCGAGACGCACCGTGAGCAGGCGCGACTGCTGCTGGGGGCGCTGGGCGAGGAAGTGGAAGCGGACGACGAGGACCAGCTCGACATGGCGACCGCGCTCTCCGGCACCGGCCCGGCCTACGTGTTCCTGTTCATGGAAGCGCTGGTGGATGCGGGTGTGCACCTCGGCTTCTCGCGCCGTGTGGCCGAGCAACTCGTGGTGCAGACCGTCAAAGGCTCGGTGGACTATTACAAGTTCTCGCCCAGCCATCTCGCGCGCCTGCGCAATCAGGTCACCTCGCCCGGCGGCACTTCGGCGGAGGCGCTGTACTATCTGGAGAAGGCCGGTCTCCGCACGGCCATCTCCCGCGCGGTGTGGGCCGCGTACCAGCGCAGCGTGGCGCTGGGGCAGGGGCGCAGACGCAGCCACAAGCCGGACGGCGAAAAGTGACTCTGGCGCTCCACTTTTGCTAGCGCGAATTCCGGCACACGTCTACAATCTGCGGCATGTCCCTCGAAAACGGCACCCTGCTCAACGAACGCTACCGGATTGAAAAGACGCTCGGGCACGGCGGCATGGGGGCGGTCTACCTCGCCACCGACGAAAGCCTCAGCCTCCCCTGCGCCATCAAAGAGAACCTGAACCTCTCGCCCGAGTCGGAGCGGCAGTTCAGGCGCGAAGCCACGCTGCTCGCTTCTCTGCGCCACCCGAATCTCCCACGCGTCACCAACCACTTCATCCTGGGCAACCAGCAGTATCTGGTCATGGACTTCGTCGAAGGCGAAGACCTGAAGGAGAGAGCGGAGGTCGAGGGCGCGCTGCCGGAAGAAGACGTGCTGCGTTGGGCGAGCCAAATCTGCTACGCGCTGAGCTATCTGCACGGGCTGAAGCCGCCCATCGTCCACCGGGACATCAAACCGGCGAACATCAAGATCACGCCGGCCGGGGAGGCGATGCTGGTAGACTTCGGGATTGCGAAAACGGGGGCGGCCGGGCAGAAGACGACGACGGGGGCGGTGGGGCTGACGTCGGGGTATGCGCCGCCGGAGCAGTATGGGACGGGGCAGACGGATGCGCGCACGGACGAGTACGCGCTGGCGGCGACGCTCTATCACCTGCTGGCGGGGGTGGTGCCGCCGGATAGCGTGGAGCGGCTGCTCGGCCACAAGACGCTGACGCCGCTCGCACAATTGCGGCCCGACCTCGCGCCGAACGTGGCGGCGGCCATTGCCCACGCGCTCGAGATCAACCCGGATCATCGCTTTCCGAGCATCGCCGCATTTCAAGATGCGCTGATGGGCCTCGTGCCCGTCGAGGCAATGACGGTCCCGGCGGCGGAGACGGCGACGCCGCCCGCGACGGGTGAGGCCGCGCTGCCCACACAGGTTGGCGCGGCGGCTCCGGAGGCAGCGGCGACTGTCCCCGGCGAAATCGCGCAGCCCCGCGCGCGGCGATTGGGTTGCAGCGGGGTCTTCTCGCTGCTCGTCATCTTTTGGGTCGTCGCGCTCGTGGCGCTGGTCGTGAGTCCTGTCAGCCCCACGGAGATGTTGATCGATCGTTACTTGCCGACCTTTGCCCCAACCTCGACGAAAGGGCCGACGCCCACGCCTTTGGTGGCTATTGTCGAAGTTGCAGCCACCGCGACTGCGGGCGTGCCGACCGAAACTCCGGCCCCGACGCTCACGCCCACTCCGTTGCCAACTCCCACCAGCACTCCCGCGCCGCAATTGATCTCCGACCAGAACGCCGGGAATTGGCGGCTCTTCACGCAGTGGTCGCCGGGCGCGCTTGGCTCGGCGCTCTTCGCGCTTGGCCCGGACGGGAAGACGGTCGCGTTCCCCAAAGAGCAGGGCGTGGACATTTTCGATCTGACGACGGGCGAGATCGTCCAGCGTATGCAGGGGTTCATCGTCAACCGCCAGCCGCTCGGGGTGGCATACTTGCAAGGCTCAGTGCTGGTTGAATTTTCGGAGGAAGTCCTGCGCTGGGACATCGAGGGCAACTCGCTGGTGGAGAGGTTCGAAACCCTGCCCGCCAGCGACCTCATGGTCAGCCCCGATGGGACGTGGATGGCGGTGCGCTCCAAATACGTGACGGTGATGAACCTCGACACCCGCAAGGCGTACAGCGTCGGCGACGAGAACTCGCGGCAGTTCTACCAGTTTTCGCCGGACGGCAAATACCTGGCGCTGACCAACGGCAACAACGTGCAGCTCTTCAGCCTGGCGAACGGGCAGCTCGAGCGCACGTTGTTCGGGCACGGCAAGCCGACCGCGGGCCTCGCCTTCACCCAGGACGGGACGCGGTTAATCTCCGCGAGCGGCGATGTCTGGGACATGACCGGCCCTGGTGCGGTCAACCCCATTCAGGTCTTCGACACCGCGCTTGACTTGCAGTTCGTCGCCGTCAGCCCGGACGGGAAAGTGATCGTCGGGAGCGACGGGACGGTGTGGGAGGTGACCGGAGGCAGGAAGCTCGGGACGCTGGCGGGCGGGCCGATGCGGGCGAACCGCATCGCCTTCACGCCCGACGGGATGTTCGTGATCACGCAGTCGAGCGGCGACGCACTGCAATTGTGGACGATTGGCGAACCGGGGGCGGGCGGGACGACGACCGCAGGGATCGCGGCGGCCCCGCCGGAGCGCGAGGCGATCACCCCGTTGAACGTCGGGCGGGTGGAGCCAATGGCCCAACTGGGGGGCGCGTATGACGGCGTCGCCTTCAGCCAGGACGGGCGCACCGCCGCCGGTTGGTCCCGGAGCGGGGTAGACATCCTCGGCCTCGCCGCCGGGCAGACGCTCTTCTCGCTCGACGCCGCGGGCGCGATTTCCAACACCGCCTACATCGGCAGCGACTTCCTGTTGATCGCCTACCCACGCGGGCGCGTCGAGCGCTGGGACCTTTCCGACAGGCGATTGAAGCAGACCTACGAGGCGGAAGGCACAGGGTTGAAGGTCAGCCGGGATGGCCGCCTGTTTGCTTTACAAGGCAAGTATATTCAGGTGATTGACGTCCTCACGGGCGATTTCCTCCACAAGGGCATCGGCACGGCGGACTCGGGGCAGGACTTTGAATTCACGCCGGATGGAAAATTCCTCGCCGTCGCCAGCCGAAAGTCCGTCAACCTCTTTGACATTACCGGCCGCACCGTGCAGCAAGTCCGCACGCTGAGCACCCATTTCTCGGACCCGACGAGCCTCGTCTTCACGCCCGACGGATCGCGGCTGGTCTCGGCGAGCGGCGACCTCTGGGACATGACGAACCCGAGGAACAACAAGCCGATCGCCACGTTCGAGAGCACGACGAACGTGGTGACGATCAGCCCGGATGGCAAGCTGATCCTCGGCGGCGACGGCTCAGTGTGGGACGCGACGACCGGGCAGTTCGCCGGCCAGTTCCCCGGCCTCGATCTCAGCGCCGTGACGTTTACGCCGGACAACCAGTATGTCTTGTGGCGCTCGGCCTCGGGCACGCTTCAGGCCGCGGCGATCAAGTCGGCGGCGACGGGCGTGCGCGTAAACGTGTCATCGCCCGACGCCGCCCGCGAGGCGGTCTCGACCGCAAACGCGGCACGCCTTGGGCTGCTCGGCTGGTGGGGGAACGACGATCTGCTCGCCGTTCGCCTGCTCAACGATGCACCCGCCGGGCAGTTCGCGCAATTCGGGGGCGGCAACTACGCCGGCCTGGCCCTCCATTCGAATGCAAACCTGTTGGCCTCGGTGACGCAGAGCGGTGTGGCGTTGATGGACGTCAATCAGGGCCAGGTCGTCGGGCAGTATGCGACTTTCCTGAACGCGGACACGATCACCGAGGCGGCCTACCTCGGCGACGATCTCCTGGTCAACAAGTCGCGCGCGGGCGTGGAGCGATGGGACCTCGCGGCCGGAGTAATGCAACAGCGCTACAACGTGACGGGCGAGTCGCTCGTCGTCAGCCCCGACGGCAAGCGGTTCGCAATCTATTCCAACAGCAACGTGCTCGCGCTGGATGTCGAGTCCGGCGCGGCGGTGTTTAGCCAGCGCGCAGCGAACGCGCAGGGCAACTTCACCTTCACGCCGGACGGTCACGCGCTTGCAATTGCCGATGGGTTGTTCGTCAACCTGTGGAACATGGAGACGAGCAAGAAGGAGAAGAGCAATTTGCGCGGGCATACGCCCCGTATCGTCGGGCTGGCGTTCACGCCGGATGGGAAGAAATTGATTTCTGCGAGCGGCGACGTCTGGGATGTGGAGACCGGGACGCTCGCGGCGCAGTTTGACACCCTGGCGGCAACGCGCTTGGCTGTCAGCCCGGACGGGCAGATCATCGCGACCAGCGACGGCGGGGTGTGGGAGACAGCCACGGGCCAGCGCATCGCCGCCCTCACCGAAATGCGCGGCGTCGCCTCCCAACTCGCCTTCGCGGCGGACGGCCAATTCCTGCTCGCGCAGACGGGGGATGCACTCTACGTGTGGGGCATCCGGCCCGCGCCCCCGCCGGTCGAGCTGCCCACGGACGCCTCGGTCGTCACGGCAGCCAACGCAGCGAGCCTGGCGCGGAAAAGCCTGTGGGGCCGGGGGCGGCTCGTCTCCGGGTTCTGGTCGCCCGACGACCAGTACATCGCGGTGAACACGACCGAGAACGTGATCTTCTACGAGGCCGACACGCTCAAGCAGGTGCGCGTGATCTGGGATGTGGTCGGGCTGGCGTTCGACAAGGCGGACCACGTGCTCACCGGCGGCGCGCAGCAGGAACTGCAGCTGATTGACATCACCACCGGGCAGGTCGTGCGGAGCTTTGGGCAGACCGGTATTCAGATCGCCGCGTTCAGCCCGGACGAAAAATGGCTGGCCGTTGGCGGGCAGCTTGACCCTGGTGGCAAACCCGACGGTCTCGCGGTGATTGACATGGCCGACGGGTTGAAAGGTGATCTGGCCGGGAGCCTCCAGTCCGGTGGAACGATCTGGAAGCTGGAGTTCGCGTCGGACAACAAGACGCTCACCGCGATGACGTTCAACCCCACGCTACTCAACGGCGTGATCTCCGTCTGGGACGTGGAGAGCCGCGGGCGGGTGCATGGGGACATCGGCGGCGCGGCCAAACCGCCGACCCTCTCGCCCGATGGGAAGTACATCGCCTTCTTCGACGGGCGAGTTTTGATGGTCCAGACGCTCCTCCAGGGCGGAATCCTGCGCAGCGACATCCACGGCGACGGCACGCCGCACGTGCCCACCAGCACGACGATTGATCCGCTGGGGTTGATCAACTATGTCTACGAGGCCGACGGGCGATTGCTGGTCTTCTATCACACGCTGAAAGCCAACCAGCTTGCCGTCGTGCGCTGGTTCATAGACCCGGCCTCGGCAGATGTTACGCTTCAGGAAACACGCTATCGAACTGATCTGGACGACTTCGAAGCGGTGTTCGCCGACGACTACAAAGACATCCGGACGCAGCGCACGCCGTTCTTCGGGTTGAGCCATTCCAATGACAAGTTCTTCTCGCTGACGCCGGACGGCATCCTGCGCGTCTGGGATTTTCAAGGAAACGTGCTCGCCGCCAGCCCGACCGATTATCTGGAGCAGATGGCGCTCAGCCCGGACGGGAAGCTGGCCGCCGTCCCGAACGCGCTCGGCGTCATCGAGATCGTCGAGCTCGCCTCGGGGCAGGTGGTGAACACCATCCCCGGCGTCTGGTATCCGGCGAAGATGGTCTACAACAGCGCGTCGGTGCTGGCGATTCTGCACGGCGAAAGTCGGATCACGTTCTGGGATGTGGTCAAGAACCAGAAGATCGAAGAATACGCGGGAGAACGCTTTGCGAACCCCAGCTTCTTCTCGATGAGCCAGGATGGCCGCCTGTTTGCGCTCTGGGTTCGCTCGGCCTCCAGAGATGTCTTGAACGTCTTCTCGCTGAACTCCAGCCAGCCCCTCTTCGACCTCGGCCGATACCCGAAGGCGGCCCCCATGCGTTTTTCGCCCGACGGGCGCTATCTGGCCGTGGTCAACAACAACAAGGTGGACGTGTGGGACTTGCAGACGCAGCAGAAGGTAGTGCTGGAGTCGCAAAGCAAGGTCGTCGGCGAGCTCGCCTTCAGTGCGGACGGCGCACGGCTCGTCGCAGTGACGGGCGAAATCTGGGACATTTCAGCTTCGCTCAGTGCAGGGAGTGGGCAGCCGGCTGCCGCCTTCGATCCGGCCAAAGGACTGGCGTCCATCGTGCTCAGCCCGAACGGGCAGGTGATTGTGGGGGACGAAGGCTCGCTCTGGGATGGCTCCAACGGCCAGCCGATTGACGTCCTGAAGAACACGCGCGGCCCGGCGCTCAGCCAGACGTTCACGCCGGATGGGCGGCAGTTGATCCGGCAGACGAGGGAGGGAGTGATTGAGGTGTGGGGGATGCCGTAGGGCCGGCGACAAGAATTCCAGATGGATGCCAGCCAGAGGTCTATGAAAGCCAGCCTCGTTGCCGCGCCAATGCCGCCGCTTCGGTGCGGTTGGTCGTGCCGAGCTTTTCGAGAATGCGCGCCACGTGGGTCTTGATGGTGTTTTCGGAGACGCTCAGGCGAATGGCGATTTCGCGGTTGGTGCAGCCCGCGGCGATGAGTTGGAGGATCTCGGTCTCGCGGAACGAGAGGGGGGCGGCCTCGCCCGGCGAGGAGGTTTGAGCCACATGTCGGAAGAGGCGGTCGGTGAGCGCCGGGTCGAGCACGGCCTGGCCAGAGACCGCCTTGCGCAGAGCCGTGTAAAGTTCTTCGGTCTCGGCGTTTTTGAGGAAGTAGCCCTTAGCCCCGGCCCGGATTGCGCCGATGAGGTCGGCGTCGGTATCCGAAACGGTGAGCATGATCACGGGCAGAGCCGGAGAGGTTTTGCTCAACTGCTCCACGGCCTCGACGCCCCCGCCGCCGGGCATATGCACGTCCATCAACACCACGTCCGGGCGCAGGGCGCCGGCCAACTGCACGGCCTCTGGCCCGTTGCCGGCTTCTCCGGCCACCATAAATTCCCCCGTCTCGTTTAACAGGCTGACCAGCCCCCGGCGGAAGAGGGTGTGGTCGTCGGCGATGAGAACGCGGATGGCAGGTGGCATAGGGCAAATGGCGGATAGCGGATGGCCGCTTGGCGTGGCTGATCGCAGACCGCGATTGCTATCTGCTATCGGCCAGCGGCCATCCGCTAACGGGCAACTCAATCCGTACCCGCGTCCCGAGGCCGGGTGTGCTGGTGACCTGGAGTTCTGCGCCGAGCAGGTCGGCGCGCTCACGCATCAGCCGCAGGCCGTGACGTGAGTCGGGCAGGTCGCCTCCGGCCTCAAAGCCCTGCCCGTCGTCCTCGACGAGCAACGTCGTGCGCTGGTCGCGCGCGGCCACCGTGATGCAGGCACGGCTGGCCCGCGCGTGCTTGCGGATGTTGGTCAGCGATTCCTGCACGATGCGCAGGAGATGAGCCTGGGCCGAGGCCGACAGTTGCGGCTCGGCCTCCATGGTCACTTCGACCGTCAGACCACTTTGGCTGGCGAAGGTATCGGCGAGGCGGCCAAGCTGCGCGGCAAAGGGAACAGCAGATTCCGGAGCCAGCGGCAGCCGCAGGCCGTCGAGCGCGGTGCGCAGGTCGAGATAGGCATCGTTGGCGGTCTGCGCCAATTCGCGCAGCGCGTCGCCGGCCTGTTCGTTCTGCCCGGTCTCGACCCAGCGCGCAATCTGCCCGGCGCGCATCTTGAGATAGCCGAGCGTCTGCGCCAACCCGTCGTGCATCTCCCGCGCGAGGCGGGCGCGTTCGACGAGGACGGCCTGATGTTCGAGCCGCGCGTACAGGCGCGCATTTTGCGCGAGCAGTGCGGCCTGCCCGGCAATGGCAGAGACCAGGCGCGTCTGCTGGCGCACAAAGGCATCGCGCCGGAGACTGCCAAGGACGATCGCGCCCAGCGGCCCGTCGTCGCCGATCATCGGCGCGCACAGCACGGTGAGCGCGGGCGAAGCCGGGAGCGGCGGCTGCGCGTAGAGCGTGGCGACGACCGGCTCGCCGTTCACCTCCCGCAAGGCGCCCTCTGCCAGACTCTCGACGACCGGCAGCCGCCCGAGGCCCTTCCAGTCGCCCGCCGTGGCGCACGGCGAGAGCGCGCCGTCTGCGTCGCGCAGCAGCATCAGCCCGGCTTCGGCGTGGCTGGCCTCCATCGTGCGATTCAGGATGCGGCTCATCAGCCCGTCGAAGTCCAGCCGCAGTTGGAGGGTCTCATTGACTTCATAGAGCGTGGCGAGCTCGCGCGAGCGCAGGCGGGCGTTCTCGAACGCCACCGTGGTTTCGCTGATGAGGGCTTCCATCAGACGGCGGTCTTCGTCGGTCAACGTCTGGCCTCCGGCGAGGAACAGGCTGAGGGTGCCGAACTCGCGCCCGTTGCGTTCGAGGGGGAGGCAGATCACCCGGCTGACCTCCGGCAACGGCGAGCGCTGGAACAGGGGGCACTCTCTGTCATGTCCGGCCCACGCCGAGCGCGATTGGCAGGCGGCGCAGTGCTGGCGTGCGGAGGGCGACGAGAGGTATTGATGCCACGCGGCCAGGGCCGCTTCGTCAATCCCGCCCCGGTAGATCACCGGCATGGGCTGGCGTTGCTCGTCGAAACGTGTGAGCGAGCAGCCGACGAGCGCTGGAAGGATCTCGCCCGGCAGTTGCAGGATCAACGCCGACAGGCTCTCCTCGTCCGTGGCTTCGCCGAGGCGTTGATTGACCTTGAGCAGAAACGAGATGCGCCGGTTAAGGCGCGTCAGTTCGGCGTGCGTCCGAACCAGCTCCGCCTCGGCCTTTTCTTTGAGCGCGGCCTGGCGTCCGATCCAGCCCAGCGCCAGCCAGACGACCCCCGGGCCGAGCAATCCATACAGGCTGATTTCGGCGGCGAGGTTGACTGTGCTGGTCCCCGAAAACCAGAGGCGCTTGACGGTTTGCTGGACGAGGACGAGCAGGAGGCCCAGCAGCGGCGCTTGCCAGCGCAGGCGCGCAATCTGTTGGCTCAACGGGGCAGGCGGGCGCGCGGCCAGCCCACGGCCCAGGATTTGGAGGGCGCGTTGGAGCGGGTCGAGGAGCAATTGCCGATTCATGACGGCCTGAATTATATCAACAATCGGAAATTGGCGATCAGCGTCGTATTTGGTCACAGCCGCAAGCCGCGCTATGATTGGCCCCATGGAAACCCCCAAATCTATCCCCTTTGACCGCGCCGCCGGCACTTACGACGAGACGCGCGGCTTCCCCCCGGGTGTGGGCGACCTCGTCGCCGACTCGGCGGCGACGGCGCTCGGCCCCGGCGCGCGCGTGCTCGACGTGGGCATCGGCACCGGGCGGATTGCGAAGCCGCTGATCGCGCGCGGCCTCGCCGTGACTGGCGTTGATCTCTCCCCCAAGATGATGCATCGGCTGCTGGAGACTCTGCCTCCGGGCGTGCCGCGCCCCCCACTCGTCGAGGCTGACGCGGCGTGGTTGCCGCTCGCCTCGGGCACGTTTGAGGCGGTGTTATCCGTTCACGTTTTTCATCTCATTGCTCATTGGCAGGCAGCGCTCGAAGAGATACGACGCGCTTTGAAGCCGGACGGCATCTTCCTGACCGGCTACGAATGGAAGCCGCCCGACTCGCCCGGCACACGTCTGTTGGACAAGTGGCGCAACCTCGTGCAGGCGCGGGGGCTGGCGACGCACGCCGGGCCGGGGACGCGCGACTTCGACGATGTGAAGGCGGCGCTGCTCGCGATGGGCGCGGTGCTGGACGAGTGGCCAGTGGGCGAGTGGGAGACGACGCGCACGCTCGCCCGGCACATCGAGACCATCGAGCACCGCACCTGGTCGTCCACGTGGAACGTCCCCGACGACTTCTTCCCGCAGTGCCTCGCCGAGTTGCGCGCGTGGACGGTGAACGAATACGGCTCGCTCGAGCGTGAGTTTACCACGCCGCACAAATTCATCTGGCAGCGCTTTCACTGGCCGTAGACCGGTTGCAGACCCGCAAGGTCTCCGCCCATTCCGCTTCGCTTCGGGGTGCTTCGCAAAGACCTCGCGGGTCTTTTCCGCCGCTCGTGCTATACTGCGCAACGTGACCACTTTTGCCCCGCGCGAGAATCTGCGCGCAAGTCTCCGTCCCTTGCTGGACGAACGCTCCCCCGCCGATGCATTGGCCTGCTACTACGCTTTCCATCATCCGGACAACCGGACAGAACTGTTCGTGCATAGCGATGAAGCCCGCGCTGGCCGCGCCGACGGTTTTCTGGTGCGCGCGCGCACGGGACTAGATTTGTTCCGGCCCCTCGTCACCTTTCGGGCGCAGACGGAGGACGCGGCCAGCGCGCTCTTTCGTGACGGGTTGCCCGCCGGCCGCCCCGTCTATCTCACCGTGCCGGTTGAGCTGGCGGGCTGGGTCAACATCTATCTCACCCTCACCGAAGTTGAATTGCATCGCATCTATCGCCTTGACCCGCGCCGTTATGAGCCGGAGATCAACGTCCTCGTCCTCACCAGTTCGGGCGCGGACGGGACGCCGCGCTGCGAGATTCGTTCGGGCGACAAGGCTGGCGCGGTGGCCGGGGTGAACTGGCAATCGCCCGGCTTTGCCGAGGTCTACGTCTACACCGACCCGGCGGTGCGCGGGCGCGGCTGGGGCCGGTCGGTTGTGTCGGCGGTTGGGGGGATGCTGCTCAAGTCCGGGCGCGTGCCGCTGTACGTCGTCGCCGAGTCGAACGACACTTCCATCCGCGTCGCGGAGGCAGTTGGCTTTGAAGATACCGGCCTGCGCGAATATGTGGGGCAGGCGGTTAGGACGAGTGACGGGCAGCCGATGGCGGACGGCATGGTCTCTCCAACTTCCAACTTCTAACCTCCAATCTCCAAAATGGCTGAGGCAACACACTTCTTCCCAAGAGACTTTCTCTGGGGCACGGCGAGCGCGGGCTACCAATACGAAGGCAACAGCGTCAATACTGATTTCTGGAAGTGGGAGCAGGGGGAGGGGCACATCGCGCAGGGGCACAAGTCCGGGCGGGCGTGCGATTGGTGGGAGGGCCGCCGCTGGCAGGAGGACTTCGACCGCGCGTCGGCGGATGGGCACAATGCGCTCCGGCTGTCCGTCGAATGGAGCCGTGTTGAGCCGACGCCTGCGCGCTGGGACGAGGATGCGCTCGACCACTATCGCGGGATGCTGAAGGGCCTGCGCGACTGCGGGCTGACGCCGATGGTTACGCTGCATCACTTCGCCAATCCGCTCTGGGTGGCGGACCGGAACGCCTGGGAAACAGGTGAGGTCGTCGCCCTGTTCGAGCGCTATGTGCGTAAAGTGGTCAGCGCGCTGGGCGAACACGTGAGCCTGTGGTGTACCATCAACGAGCCGAACGTCTTCACGTTCTTCGGTTGGGCCGCTGGCCTCTGGCCGCCGGGCAAAAAGGACATCCGGCTGGCCCTCCGAGTGGCGCAAAACGTAGTGAAGGCGCACGCGGCGGCGTACCACGCCATTCACGAGTTGCGGCCGCAGGCGCGGGTCGGGCTGGCGCTTCACACCCGCCCCGCCGAACCCGCGCATCCCGGCTCCGGATTGGACGAGTGGGCGGCCCGGACGCAGTTCAACATCTTCAGCGGTCTGTTCCCGGATGCCGTCCGCACGGGGATGCTGCGGCAGTTATTCGGACGCCCGGTCTCTGTCCCGGAGGCTAAAGGGACGATGGACTACTTTGGGTTGAACTACTACACCGCCGACGTCGTGCGGTTTGACCTGACTCACCCGGGCGAACTATTCGGGCGCCGGTCATTTCCGCCGGGCGCGGAGGTGGATGATGCGAAGATTAACGCCTTGTATCCGCCCGGTTTCTACTCGTCGCTCCAGTGGGCCAGGCAATTCGATCTGCCGATTTACGTGACCGAAAACGGCATCGGCGACGCCGCCGACCGGATGCGCCCGCGCTATCTGATTACGCACCTGCGCCAGTTGTGGCGGGCGGTGAACTTCAACTGGAAGGTGCGCGGCTACTTCCACTGGTCGCTGGTGGACAACTTCGAATGGGAGCGCGGCTGGACGCACCGCTTCGGCCTGTATGCGCTGGATACCGACACGCTCGTGCGCACGCCGCGCCGCTCGGCGCAGTTGTACGCGGAAATCTGCAAGAGCAATTCGCTCTCGTCCGATATCGTCGCCCGCTACGCGCCGGAATTACTGGAGACGATGTTCCCCGGCTGATCATGGGGGCACACGCTCGCCTCGCGCACCGTGGGCCGCCGGATTGAGATTTGAGGCCCTTCACTTGTACTCGAATTCACTAAGCTGCGTTTGGACTGGCTGCGCATATAATGCGGCTGAACAAGGATGCCGGCAATGTCCTGGCAGCCGGGTAGTCACCGACCGAACAGGGGCACGTGACAGCTTGCCGCGCTGCGGCGGCAGGGGGTGAGTTACACAGGAGGTAGCGCCATGACCACACTTCAAGCCAGCAAAGTGCTCGATTGCTCCGGGATGCCCGACCCCTTCACAACCCTTGAACTATCTAAGGCCATCAAAGGAATCGAGGTCGGACAGATACTCAAAATGATTGCGACCGACATGAGCGCGCCCTCCACCATGAAGGCCTGGTCTCAAATGACTGGAAACGAATTGCTCGAGGCAGGGCAAGAGGGTGGCAAGTTCGTCTTTTACTTCCGTCGCGTAAAGTAGCTGTCAATCCGCGTTCCCGAAAGCCAGAGCCGCATGTCCTTTGCCGAGGCTAAGAAACCCGGCATTGAACCGAATGGACGCGCCGGGAGCGGCAATCCGGAAACGTTGAAAAGTGCACGGAATCGCATGGTATAATTTCGCGCAGCCCGGAGAGGTCGCCTAGTCTGGTCTATGGCGCGCGTCTGGAAAGCGCGTATGGGTCACACCATCGCGGGTTCAAATCCCGCCCTCTCCGCCAGCAAGAGAACACCGCCGCTGCGCGGTGTTTTTGTTTGAGACGTGTAGAGATGCCCGCCGGGTATCTCTACTTGACATGCCCCTCTGCCCATGCTAACTTGAAAGCGTCGCCGCTCAGACTTCAGAAGTCCGAATTGATGCGTCACCTGCCCAACGGATGGAGAACATCATGCCAAAACGCATCCGCGAGTATCATCGCCCGGCGGACTGGGCTGCGGCCTCCGAACTGCTGAGGCGCACCGACCTCAGCGTTGCGCCGCTCGTCCTCGGCCCGCGCCCGCCCGCCTCGCCCCCGGCTGATGTGGAAGCCGTCGTAGACCTCAGCCGCCTCGACTTCGCCTACATCACCCAGGACGACAAACGTGTTTTGCACGTGGGGGCGCTCACCCCGGTGCAAGACCTCGCCGACTCACCCCAATTGAAATCTCTCGCCAACGGCATCCTGTCCGAGGCTGCACACCTTTCCGCCCACCTCGGCCTGCGGAATGTGGTCATGGTCGGCGGTGTTCTCGTGTCGCGCGAAGGCCCGCCCGAAATCCTGCTGGCACTGTTGGCGCTGGACGCGACGGTCGTGGTGCGCAGCGACGACCGTTCAGCGCGTGAAGTCGTCGAGGTCAACGTGGCCGACCTTGCGCCCCAGCAAGTTATCCTTGAGCGGGAGTACGGTGCGGCTGAGACCACAAAGGCGCGCGAAATTCCCCTCGCCGGATTTCAACCGAATGCGCTCGCGTCCGGCGAGTTGATCGCGGAAGTGAGATTTCACCGGCCATCTGCGCACGCGGGCGGCGCGTTGGCGCGGGTGGCCCGCGCCCCGCGCGACGAGGCGATTGTGGCCGCCGCGGCCGTTGTCGAAATGGCAGATGGTGTTTGCCGCCAGGTGCGGCTCGCCATCGCAGGCGCGGGCAGGCCTCAGCGCATGGCTTCTGCGGAGCACATCCTCGAAGGCCGGCCCCTGAACGATACGTGGCTGCAAAAAGCAGTTGAGGCCGTTGAAGCCGAGGTCAATCCCATCTCGGACTTTCGCGGCAGCGCCGAATACCGCCGCGCGATGGCGGGCGTGCTGGCAAGAAGGGCGTTGGAGGGGGCGTGGGGAAGGGCGTCAACGGATACACAACGGATAAACGGATAGCGTGCAGCCAATCTGTTGATCCGTTGCCCCATCCGTTGACACCTGAATTCCAACTCATTTTTCGCGGCAGCGCCGACTACCGCCGCGCGATAGCGGGCGTGCTGGCAAGAAGGGTGTTGGAGGGAGCGTGGGGAAGGGCGTCAACGGATACACAACGGATAAACGGATAGGCCCGGCGCATGTGTTTTCATCTGTTTATCCGTTGCCCCATCCGTTGACACCTGAATTTCAGCTCATTTTTCGCGGCAGCGCCGAATACCGCCACGCGATGGCGGGCGTGCTGGCGCGGCGGGGCTGGAAGCGGGCGAGGAGTTCGGCCTACTCGGAAGCTGGACAGCACAGCGAGGCACAATAATCGAACACGACGCTAAACAATACATGGATGCCAGTGATTTGTTCAGAGAGCAATTTCCGGCGGGTCTTCCCTTCGGCAAGAAAAAGCCAAGTCTGGCTTTGATTCCCCAACAAGGAAGCCAAAAAGCCTACTTTGAAAGTGAGAATGAAGTTGCGGTTATCAGAGAAAACGTTTACCCAAACTTCACCGTCCAGAACCTGTACAGCAAATTGAGCGGAACGCAATTGGCAGGACGAAGGCTAAAATCTTCTCTTGCTCTCCTTATTGCTCTGTTCGATATGGTGGAAACCGAATCAGAGAAAAGCTTTTATAGGCATTACCGGCGACAGTTCCGCATGGCCAACGAGGACATTCCTGTCCTAATACCCCAAGCCTGGATACAATGGCACTCAAAACCGAAGACGGATTTGCGTGCCGAAGCATCCTCCTATGCCAACGATTTATATCGAGTGGACTTTGTGGCGTTTTGGGGTGGCAAGCGATTTGCTATCCTTATTGACGACATCGGCCATTATGGAAAACAGACTTGGAGAGGTTGGGCTGCAGATGAAGAAGCCTACTCCGCACGATTAAAGGAAGACAGAAAACTGATCAAGGAGCACTGGACTGTTTTCCGTATTAGCAACTGGGAAATGCGCCGGGATGAATTCATCCCTGAAATCTTGAGCGATTTGCGCGAATTGATGGAATTCTGAGCCACTTCGCATATGTCTCCTGGCACATGGCAAGAAAGCACGAAGTCAGTGACCTGCAGAAATGCGAAGATAAGTTGAGAGAGGAGATAACGACATGTTAACGAGTCTAGTGCCTGGGACAGTTTATCGCACTAACCAGGGATTCTTGCTTCTAATCCAGGCTATTGAGAAGGAAACGGTCACGATCGAGTATATGGGTGAAGCACGAGAAATGCGCGCGAAAGAGGGTAGGCCCAATCCGCTGCAAGTAAACCTGGATCGCGCACAAGAGGTGGCCAAACAACAAGACTGGAAGGAAGTTGCGTCATTGGGTAGTGTAACCTGGCCAGACAGCAAGTGAAACTGGTCGCTTCACTCCCTTGATTGTTCTAAAGTTGTGAAAGAGAACATGCAGCTTGGTTTCGTGCTTATCAAGCTGTTGCCCAACGGCATACACCCAACTATCGCTCCGCGCCGTCAATTCCGGCGAGTCTTGCTCGCGTAGGTTCGGGTTGGCGACAGGCTCTTCCTTGACCCGCGCTAGCGGCTGACACTGGCTGTTGGTAAGATGGGCGCACGATGAACGGCAGCACATAGGAAAAGCATGAACCTCCACCTCACCCTCAACGGCCAGCCCAAAACCCTCACTTGCACTCCCGACGAGTCGCTCATGTCCGCCCTGCGGCGCGTGGGCGTGTGGAGCGTGAAGCACGGGTGCGAGACGGGCGAGTGCGGCGCGTGCTCGGTGTTACTTGATGGAAAGCTCGTGCCCACGTGCATCCTGCTCGCGGCGCAGGCCAGTGGGCGCTCCGTCGTCACGGTCGAGTCGCTGTCCACCGGCTCGGAGATGCACCCCATCCAGCAGGCGTTTGCGGAGACGGGCGCGATCCAGTGCGGCTACTGCACCCCGGCGATGATCCTCGCGACGAAGGCATTGCTGGATCAAGAGAAGCATCCCACCGAGGCGCAGGCGCGCGAGGCGTTGAGCGCGGCGCTCTGCCGCTGCACCGGATACGTCAAACCCGTTGAGGCCGTGTTGCGCGCGGCGGCGATGCTGCGCGGTGAGGCCGTCCCGCCGATTGACGGGGAGGGCGGCATCCCGGTAGAGACGCAGCATGCTGCGTCTGTACTGTTCGGGCCGCAGGGTGGGGCCGCGCCGGAGACACCGGAAACGGCGGGCGGGGTGGGGGGCGTGATCACGCAGCCGCGCGTGACGACGCGCCCTACCGTGCAGGCCGGACAGAAGACCGAGGTTGTCGGCCACTCGGAGACCAAAGTGGACGCGGTGAAGCTCGCGAAGGGCCGTCCAGTGTTCGCCGACGACGTGGACCTGCCGGGGATGCTGCACGCGGCGATGCTCACCAGCCCGCATGCACACGCGCGCATCAAGCGCATTGACGCGAGCCGCGCCCGCGCGCTTCCCGGCGTCCACGCCGTGCTCACGCATCAGGACGTGCCGCGCGTAATCTACGCTTCGGGCGGGCAGTCGTGGCCCAACCCGCCGCCCTACGATCAGGTGAGCCTGGATTCCAAAGTGCGCTTCGTCGGCGACCGGGTGGCGGTGGTGGCGGCGGAGACGCCTGAGATTGCGCGCGAGGCGCTGGAACTCATCGAGGTGGAATACGAGCCGCTCCCGGCGGTGTTTGATCCCGAAGAGGCGATGCGCGGCGAGGTTCTGATCCACGACGAGCCGGACGCGCAGAAGATTCACGACGCTGCGCACAACGTCGCGGCCACCGTTCACGCCACGGTCGGCGATTTCGAGAAGGCGCTGGCCGAGTCCCACTCGAAGTTCGAGCGCACGTATTACAGCCATCAAGTCCAGCAGGCGGCGATTGAGCCGCACGTCGTCATCACCTATTGGGACGAGGACGACCGGCTGGTGATCCGCACGGCGACGCAGGTTCCGTTCCACGTGCGCCGCATGGTTGCGCCGCTCATCGGGCTGCCGGTCAAGCGCATCCGCGTGATCAAGCCGCGCATCGGCGGCGGGTTCGGCGGCAAGCAGGAGATGCTCATCGAAGACCTGTGCGCGCACCTGACCCTCGCCACGGGGCGGCCCGTGCGCTTCGAGTACACGCGCGAGCTAGAATTCACCAGCTCACGCTCGCGCCACCCGCAGACGATCACGTATCGCGCCGGGGTGATGAAGGACGGCACACTGCACGCGCTCGAAATGAAAATTATCGAGGACACGGGCGCGTATGGGACACACGGCCTCACCGTCTGCAGCGTGTCCGCCAATCGCGGCCTCTCGCTTTACCGCTGCTCGCACATGCGCCTCGACGCAAAGGTCGTGTACACCAACAAGCCCGTGCCGGGCGCGTTCCGGGGGTACGGCGCGCCGCAGGCGCACTGGGCGCTGGAAAGTCTGATGGACGAGATCGCGGCGGAGCTGAATCTTGACCCGGTGGACTTCCGGCTGAAGAACGCCGTGCGCGTGGGCGACTCGCTCCCCCTGGCGAAGGCCTTGGGCGAGGGGCGAGAGGGCTTCGAGCAGACGATTCAATCCTGCGGCCTCGCGGAGTGCGTCGCGCAGGGAGCCGCCGCCATCGGTTGGGATCGCCGCCGTACAGACGCACCGCCGGGGCGTCTCTCCGACTGGCGCGTTGACCCCGGGCGTCCTCACATCCGCCGCGGGCTGGGGATGGCGGCGTGCATGCAGGGCACGGCCATCGCCGGGTTGGACATGGGCGCGGCGAGCATCAAGATGAACGACGACGGGAGCTTCAATCTGCTCGTCGGCGCGACCGACCTCGGGACAGGGTCGGACACCGTGCTCGCGCAGATCGCCGCCGAGACCCTCGGCGTCCCGCTCGCGGACGTGATCATCTATTCGTCGGACACCGACTTCACGCCGTTCGACACGGGCGCGTATGCGTCGAGCACGACCTACATCTCCGGCGGCGCGGTGAAGAAAGCCGCCGAGCAGGCGCGTGGTCAAATCTTCGAGCGCGCGGCGAGGATGTTGAAGTATGATCGTAGAGACGTTCCGCCGGAACGTCTCTACGCAGGCATGTATCTCAAAGACCGCCGCGCGTACTTGCCAGATGGCCGCAGCGTGTCGCTGGCCGAGGTCGCATTGAACAGCCTGCACGCCGAACCCCAGACTCAAATCATGGCGACCGCCTCGCACATGTCGTACGAGTCGCCGCCGCCGTTCGCCGCGCAGTACGCGGAAGTCGAAGTGGATACGCAGACCGGGCAGGTGACGGTGAAGAAGCTGGTGATGGCGGTGGACTGCGGCACAGCCATCAACCCGGTGGCGGCGACGGGCCAGATCGAGGGCGGGATGGCGCAGGCGCTCGGCTACGCGGTATGCGAGGAGATGGCCTACGACGAGCAGGGGAGTCTCCTCACACGCCGCTTCGCCGATTATCACATCTTCACCGCCGACGAGATGCCGGAGCTGCAGGCGATCCTCGTCCCGACCTACGAGCCGAGCGGCCCGTTCGGCGCGAAAGCCGTGGCCGAGATTCCGATGGACGGCGTGGCCCCGGCGGTCGCCAATGCGGTCTGTCACGCCGTCGGCGTCCGCATCCGTGATCTGCCCATCACGCCGGAGAAAGTGTGGCGGGAGTTGAGCGGAGGGGCAGGCAGGGGAGCGGGGGTGATAGGGAGATGAGAGAAACCCGGTTTCTGGCTCCTGCGGAGCAGGCGAAACCGGGTTTCTATTTTGCTGTTCTGTAGCCTCTATGGTTGCAAACCCAAGAATACTTGCAACTGGTCAAAGCTGGTGAAGCTCGCCATCGTGTCGAGAAAATCCTTGAGTGTCGGACTGCGGCGGCGGAGCAGGCGCACGGCCGGGCCGACCGGGTCGGCGCCCTGTGCGCCGCCGCCCGCGTCTGCGGCGTACGCTCCGTAAAAAGCGAAGTAGGCCTGATTGAGCTTGTGCAGCTGATAGCCTTGATCCCGGAAGAACCGGCGGCGGTCCTCCATGTAAGCCTCGGCCTCGGTCACTTTTCCCTCCACCAGCAATTCGTCCACGCGCACGCGCGTTGCGTGCATCTCCGTCCGGAAATCGAAGCTCGGCGGGGCCGGCTGCGCCTCTGGGGGCTGCTCGCGTGCGAGGAAGTTCAGGAAGGGGGGCGGCGGCTGCATCCGGTCGGGGTAATAACGCGCGATCAGCCTCCGCCCGAGTTCGTTGCCCACCAGCTCGGCGGTCGTTTCGTTCATCGTGCGCAGCTCAGGCGTCGTCTCGTAGTTGACGCCCAGGGGGCGCAGGGTGAGATAGTTGTGCGTCCACTCGTGCGCCACCACCGAGGCGATCCAGAAAAGGTCGCTGCTCTGATCCACCATGGTGGGGTAGATGCCGATGCCGCCGATGGGGACGACGAGCGTGGACACGTCCAGCCCGCGCGCCACGCGGTCTTCGAGCGCGACGCGCTCGTCCAGCGTGAGGGCGCCGTTCACGTCCAGATTGGCCACCTGCCGGATTTCGTTGCGCGGCGAGACGATGAGCGCATAGGGCAGGCCGGTGAAGTGGAACGACACCGGGGGGATGGTCTGCCCGCCTACGACGAGTCCCTGCTCCGCAGCGACGATGGCCACCTGTTCTTGCAGGATCGCTTCCGCAGAGGGCTGGAGCTCGGCCACACGGGTGCGGAGGTCGGCCTCCATGGCCCGCAGCCCGGCCGACTCCGCGGCCGGGTCGGCGACGGACGGGTCCGCATAGACGGCGGCGATGGCGCGCTCCACCTCTTTCAGCTTCGACAGTTCCTCGAAATAATCCTGCACCAGCTGCGCCCGCTCGGCATCGCTGAGATAAGCTTGCTCGTCCACGCTGGCCTGCCGGAATTTGAATTGCCACGCGTTCAAAGTCCAGTCCACGAAGTCAAACTCGATGTCGCGCAGGTAGGCCCGCGCGCGGTCGGGCATCTCCCGCGCCACGTACACATCCCCGGTCAGGGTTACGCCGCAGAAGACGACGAGCATTGCCCAGGCCAGAAAAGCGTAGACGGCGTCGAAGAGTCTTGTCAGATAATGTCGGGGCATGGGCGGCGCGCCACGAGGCGCAGTCCAGACTTGTGAAGTCTCCAGAGACTTCGGAAACCTGGTCGTCGTAGCGCCGAAGTATAACAACGAATGCGAAATTCCGTATGCTATAATCCTCGCCGCGATGAATTTTCTTGTCACGGGCGCAGCCGGTTTTCTGGGCGCGGCGCTGGCCAACCGTCTGGCGCAAGACGGCCACTCGGTGCGCGGCCTGGATGACCTTTCCGCTGGCGATCCGGCGCGTCTCTCCCCTCTCGCGCTCTTCACACGCGGTGATGTGAACGACCGTCCCAAGCTCTGGACGCTGCTGCAGGGGGTGGAATGTGTCTACCATCTTGCGGCGCGCGTCTCGGTCCCGGAGTCGGTGCTCTATCCGCGCGAGTACAACGCCGTGAACGTGGGCGGGACCGTGAGCGTGATGGAGGCGATGCGCGACGCCGGGGTGCGCCGGGTGGTGTTCGTCTCGTCGGGCGCGGTCTACGGGGAGCAATCCGTGCAACCGCTGCACGAGGGTCTCGTTCCCAACCCTCGCAGCCCGTACGCGGTGAGCAAATTGGCCGCCGAGTTTTACGTGCGCACGATCGGCGCGTTGTGGGGGATTGAGACCGTGGCCCTGCGCGTGTTCAATGCCTACGGGCCGGGCCAGCCCCTGCCCGCCGCGCACGCCCCTGTGATCCCGCGCTTTCTCAAGCACGCTTTCACGGGCGCGTCGCTCGTGGTGTATGGCGACGGCTCGCAGAGCCGCGACTATATTTATGTGGACGACGTGGTCGAGGCGCTCGCGGCGGCCTCGACGGCGCAGGACGTGGATCGCCGCGTCATCAACGTGGGGAGCGGGACCGAAAACAACGTGCGGGAGCTTGTGGCCCTGATGAGCACCGTCACCGGGCGCCAGATCGAAGCCCTGTACAGCAAGGGCGAGGACGGCGGCGTCTCCCGGATGCGCGCCGACATCACGCTCGCCGCGCAGAAGCTAAACTTCCATCCCCGGATCAGCCTCGCGGACGGCTTGCGGTTGACGCTGGAACGCGACCCTCGCTTTCAGGCCATCGCACAGACTTCTGTCACGAAAGCAGCCTCCTGAGCGGAACGGAGTGAAGTCGAAAGAGATGCTCACCGCCTTATTTTGTCATCACCACTCCGCTGCGTGGTTCGATCGTGAGCGCGAGTTTCCCATTCTTCACTCGTCCCTCGCTCTTGCCGTAGATCGCGCGCAGCGCTGCGCCCTCGTCGAATAGATCGCCCGCCGGAATCTCGACTGAGCGTGCGGCTTCCGCCCGGTTCACGGCGACGAGCAATACGTCTGCATCCAGCTTTCGCCCAAACGCATACACGTCGGCGTCGGCCCCGCCTCCGGCGGGATCTTCGACATAGAGACGATGATACGTTCCGCGCCGGAGGGCGGGGTGCGCCTTGCGGAGGGCGATCAATTCCTTGTGATAGGCGAGCACATCGCGCTTCCAGAGGTGGGGGCGATCCCACGGGAAAGTGCGGCGCGTGTCGGGATCGGGCAGGCCGCCCTCGAGGCCGATCTCGTCGCCGTAGAAAATGCTCGGCGCACCCGGATACGTCATCAGGAGCAGGGTCGCGAGGTGGACGCTCGCCGCATCGCCGCCCGCGAGCGTGACGGCGCGCGCAGCGTCGTGGCTGTCGAGCAGGTTTAGCTGTGCCAGATTGATCTCCCACGGGTAAAGCCCAAGCAGCCAGTCAATCCGGTCGGCGTAGTTCCGGGCATCAAGGTTTTTTTCCGGGTGATAGCTCTTGCCCTCGCGCAGCTGGGGGTTGACGCGCGGCCCGGCGGAAAAGGCAATCGCCGCTTCGGCGAAGAGATAATTCATCACCGCGTCAAAGCGGTCGCCCTGCAAGAACGGCACGGCGGCCTCCCAGATTTCGCCGACGATGTACGCCTCCGGGTTGATGGCCTTCACCCGCTGCCGGAATTCCTCCCAGAAGCCGGTGGTCTTGATTTCAGCCGGCACGTCCAGCCGCCAGCCGTCAATTCCCAGCCGCAGCCAGTGCTCAGCCACGCGCATAATGTACTCGCGTACCTGGGGGTTGTCGGTGTTGAATTTTGGGAGCGCGCGGTTATCGGCCCAGCCGGCGTAGTTGGCTGGTTGGCGGCCGTCGTATGGGCTGAGCGGCCAGCCCTCGACGATGAACCAGTCGAGCCACGCGGAGTGCGGGCCGTTCTCCAGAATGTCGTTGAATTGAAAGAACCCGCGCGAGGCGTGATTGAACACCCCGTCGAGCACCACCCTCATCCCGCGCCGATGCGCCTCGTCGAGCAGCGTCAGGAAGGCGTCGTTCCCGCCGAGGAGGGGGTCTACCTGATAGTAATCGTGGGTGTGGTAGCGGTGATTGCACGCCGATTGAAAGATGGGGCAGAAATACAGCGCCGTCGCGCCGAGGTCCCGAATGTAATCGAGATGCTCGACGACCCCCGGCAGGTCGCCGCCCTTGTAGCCCTGCTCTGTCGGCGGCGTGTCCCACGGCTCCAGGTTGCTCGGCTTCGGCAGCCTGCTGCTTTTGGCGAAGCGATCCGGGAAGATTTGATAGAAGATGGCGTCTTTTACCCAGTCGGGTGTCTTCACGGCAGGCATGGTCTTTTGTCCTTTCATCGTCCCCGCATCACTTGTTCACTCGCCGCCTCCAGCGCCGCAACTTCTCCAGCCGTCAGCCGCCATCCTGCTGCACCCGCGTTTTGTTCCGCCTGGTGGGCGTTTTTCGCGCCGGGGATGGGCAGCGCGCCTTTGCCCATCAGCCAGTTGAGCGCCACCTGCGCGGGCGTCTTCCCTCCGTGCGCCTGCCCGATGTTGCGCAGCAAGGCGATGAGCGGCTGGACTTTGGAAAGGTAAGCGCGGTTGTACAAATTGCTCCGTATGCCGGGCAGTGGATTGTCCGGCGTGTACTTCCCGCTCAAGATGCCCTTCTCGATGGGGCTGTACGCGATGAGCTTGACGCCCATTTCCTGGCAGAGCGCGAGCAGCCCGCTGTGCTCGACCTTGCGGTTGATCAGGCTGTAGTGCACTTGATTGGAGGCCAGCCGCACGCCGCGTCTTGCGAGCGCCGCGTAAGCCCGCCGTGTCTGCGCCACGTTGAAGTTTGACACCCCGACCGCGCGCGCCCATCCGGCCTCGACCGCGTCTGCCATCGCATTCATCCACGTTTCAATCGGGATGGGTGGGAATGGCCAATGAATTTGATACAGGTCCGCCTGCTTCAGCCCAAGGCGGTCGAGGCTCCGGCGCAGCGCTTTCAGCAAATCCCCTCTGCGCAGACGCCACGGGTACGGCATGAATTTGGTCGCGACGACCACTTGCTTTCCGGAGGCTTTGATGAACTCGCCCAGCAGCCGCTCCGACTGCCCCGAGCCATAGCTTTCCGCTGTATCGAAGAACGTGACATTGGCAGCCAGTCCCGCGCCGAAGGCGGCGCGCACATCCGCGCCAGCATAGCCCCGGCCGTAGCCCCAAAGCATGCGGTCGCCCCATTGCCAGCAGCCGAGGCCCAACTCGATGGAGTCGAGGAAGTTGTGATCTGGCTGTCCGCCCATTGGCTGTTCTCGCCGTTCTCCCCGTTTCAGGTATCGTGCTATATTATCACCTCTCTGACAATCAGGAGGCCATCATGCGCATCGCAATCTTCGGGGCGGGGGGCGCGGGCGGATATTTCGGCGGGCGGCTGGCGCAGGCGGGCGAGGAGGTTGTGTTCATTGCGCGCGGCGAGCATCTGCGCGCCGTCCGCGAGCGCGGGCTGCGCGTGGATAGCCTCAAAGGCGATTTTGTGATCCAACCCGCGCAGGCGACCGATGATCCCGCGCAAGTGGGTGTGATGGACGCGGTCATCGTGGGCGTGAAGACGTGGCAACTGCCGGAGGCTGCGCCCGCCATGCGTCCGCTGGTCGGGCCGGGGACGATGGTGGTTCCGCTGTTGAACGGGGTGGAGGCTCCCACGCAGCTCGCGGCGACGTTGGGGGCAGAGCACGTTCTGGGTGGATTGGCCCAGATCATCAGCATGATCGTCGGGCCGGGCCACATCCGGCACGCCGGGGCAGATCCGTATATCGCCTTTGGCGAGATGAATCGCTCGGCGAGTGAGCGTGTCGAGCGGCTGCGTCAGGCCTTTGCGCGGTGCGCCGGAGTGAGGGTCGAAGTCCCACCGGACATTCAGGCGGCGATGTGGAGCAAGTTCATGTTCATCGCCGCGTTCAGCGGGGTGGGGGCGATGACGCGCGCCCCGGCGGGGGTGCTGCGTTCATTGCCCGAGACGCGCCGGATGCTGGAAGACGCGATGCGCGAAGTGCTGGCCGTGGCGCGGGCGCGCAACATCGCCGTGCCCGAGGAGGCCATTGCGAAGCAGATGGCTTTCATTGACGACCTGCCGCCGGGCGGGACTGCGTCCATGCAGCGGGACATCCTGGAGGGGCGGCCCTCCGAACTCGAAGCACAGAACGGCTCGGTGATGCGGCTGGGTCAAGAAGTCGGCGTGCCGACCCCCATCCACACTTTCCTGTATCACAGTCTGCTGCCGATGGAGCTGCGGGCGAGGGGGAAAATACAGTTTGGGTGAGTTAAAACGTGTTTTAACACGTTTCCCTCTATCAGGCGCCGAATTCATTCGGCGCGAGATCGCAGCCACAGCGCCGCGATCAGCGCGAGCACACACACGCCCGCCGCAATCCACGCCATCTCGCTCGTGACCTGCGTGGTCACGCGCTGAGTCACCTCGCCGATCTTCTGTGCCTCGGTGAGGGGCACACCGGCGAGCGCCGACTTCAACAACGCGGCCTCGCGCCGTACGCCGAAGGTGGTCATCCCGCTCACGCTGACCGTCATGCCGATCAAGCGCAGGATGATGACGAGCGCGGAGGCGATGCCGCGCTCCGAGTCCGGAACGGCGTTGATCACCGCCGCGCCGATGGGCGCGATCGTGACCCCGAGGCCCACCCCGGCGAGCAGCAGCCCGGCGATCATCCTGAGGAGACTCTGCCACATCTCCGGCGTGGGGGCGGTGCGTGACCCTAACGCGGCGACCCACTCGACAGCGAGCCGCGCCATCTCCGGCTGCCAGCGCGTCATCAAAATGAACCCCGCGAGCGCGAGCGCCAGCCCGAGCGCCGTCGTCCAACGGAAGCCGAGCCGTTCGGCGAGCAGGCCGCCGGGGATCGCGGCGAGCGCCATCGGAATCGTGAACGCCGACAGCAGATAGCCGCTCACGAGCGCGCCCTCCTCGCTCGTCCGCGCGCCGACGGCGTTGATCAGCAGCGGCACGCTCACCAATCCCACCATCAGGCAAAAACCGACGAGCAGGTTCGTCGTCGTCGCCGCGCGCACGTTGCGGTCGGAGAAGCGCTGGAGGTTGAGCAGGGGGGCGGTGGAGCGCCGCTCGACCCATAAGAATGCGAGAAAGGCGACCGCAGCCCCAATCAACACTGGAACCGCATACGGCGGCGATTTGTCCGGCAGCGCGACGCTCGAGGTTGTGGACTCGTTGGCGGCCAGCCCGACGTTCAACCCGATCAGGCTGAGCGAGATCAACGCCGTGCCCCACCAGTCCACTCCGCCCGGCGCGAGGGTCTGCTTCAGCCCGCGCAGCGCCCACCAGATCAGCGCGAACGCGAGCGCGACGATGGGCAGGTTGATCCAGAAGAGGACCTGCCACCGGAAATATTGAACCATGATCCCGCCGTACAGGTGGCCGAGCACCCAGCCTGCGGTATCCACCGCGCCGACGAGGCCGAGCGGGAGCGCGCGCCGGGCGGGCGGGAAGAGGTCGCCGGCGAGCGCCATGCTCACGGGGACGATTGCGCCCGCGCCGAACGCCTGCACCACGCGCCCGGCGATCAACGCGTACAACGCCATCATGCTGCGGTCGGGCCGTTCGCCCGTGATCAGCCGCGCGAGGCGAAAGGCGAGTTGCGCGGGCGTCCCTTCGGTTGCGGCCACCCACCACGAGCCGAGAAAGAAAATGCCGAGGCAGATCAGGAAAACGCGCCGCCGCCCGAGCAAGTCCGAGACGCGGCCCATGAACGTCATGCTGACGGCGTAGGCGAGCAGGTAGCCGCTCACGATCCAGGCCGCGTCGTCCAGCCCGGTCTGCACGGGGATTTTGAGTTCAAAGATGACGGTGGGGAGAACGGCGGAGACGATGGTCAGGTCGAGCGCGCCGATGAAGACGGGCAGGCAGACGAGCGCCAGCACC
>Ga0209108_10000129_pt1 | contig 37093 bp, 44 predicted proteins | sample Rifsed10ft1_FD_184003 | JGI IMG/M metagenome (GOLD analysis project Ga0209108, IMG submission 184003) | Soil microbial communities from Rifle, Colorado, USA - sediment 10ft 1 (version 2) | ecosystem: Environmental > Terrestrial > Deep subsurface > Rock core/Sediment | place: Rifle, Colorado...
CCCTGAGAGGATACGGCACTCTGACAGGCTGCGGAAGTATTCGAGGATGTTGGGTGGGGGAGAGGGAGCAGCTAGGCCGCTTTGGCCGGCCGCCAGCGAAGCCCGATGTTCAGCAGTTCTTGCAACAGATCTTTATAGGTGTAGCCGGCTTTCTCTGCCGAATCCGAAAAATCTTCGTCGTGCGCGATTTGTGGGTTTGGATTGGCTTCCAGCACGTACACATTTCCCTCCGCATCCATTCTCACGTCGATGCGTGCATAGCCGCTCAAGCCGAGCGCGCGATAGACACGTTTCGCGAGATGTTGAATCTTCTCGGCTTTCCCTTCGGGAAGATTCCTGGCTTCGCCTGACCGAATCCCATACTTGGCTTGATACGTGCGACTCCATTTGACCCGTTCGGTCGCAATTCGACGGGCGTCCTCCGGCAACTTGTCCATGATCAACTCCCACACCGGCAAGGCATGGACATGCCCATTGCCCATCACCCCGACATACAGTTCGCGCCCTTCGATATACCGCTCAATGAGGGCGCCGGTCCCTACGCTCGCGTGGATGAATTCGACTCGCTCCTTGAGTTTGGCATCATCCTGGACAATGGACGCCTGAGAGATCCCGAGTGACGCCTCTTCGGTCACCGATTTGACAATTAGAGGAAATGACAGCCATTTGGGCCGTTTGACCGTCCGCCCCTGCGGCACCACCATGAAATCCGGGAACGGGATTCGGTGGAACGAGAACAACTTCTTGGAGAGGACTTTGTCGCGCGCCAGCATCAACCCACGCGGGTTACAGCCGGTATAGGGGACATGAAGCAGTTCAAGATACGACACGACGTTCTGGTCGTACACCGCCACCCCATCGAACTCTTCGAGCAGATTGAAGGCGATGTGCGGCTTCCAGTCTTCTATGGCCGACCGAAGCACCCCGAGATCGCTCTTGACCCCCAGCGGCTTGACGTCATGCCCGAGCTTGCGGAGCGTGGAGACCACATCGTATTCCGTCTTCCACTCGGCGCCGGTCACGTCCTGCCCGTTGAGGGGATCCGGAGGTACCAGATCTTCGTGCATCAGAACGAGGATGCGGAGCCGTTTCATACCGCCACCTTATGCCGCCCGCTGCGCAAGTAGTTCATCGTGTGGACGGTCAGCAAAATAGTGAAATCTAACTTCGCCTGCTCTTCCACGAGTGGTAGGCGCAAATGGAGCTGACGGCAGCGCTGAATCATGTCTTCGAGCACCTGATCAATCGTATATTGATATTCGCCAGTCCAGGCAGCGACTTTACGGCGCACCTCTTTTCGAAAGCGGTTCAAGAAGGTGGCGGCGCTCATTTTATCGGCGTGGACAGGGGCGTCGGAAAACAGTCGCTTCAAGTCCGGATCGTACAAAGACGGTCGTTCAGTCCCATAGTGTTTGCGCTTTCGCTCGTAGTGCTCGCGCAGGGTCTTCTTCAGTTCGGACAGCGGATCGATCTCCTCACGCGTGACCACCTTGGGCGGCACAGCAGCCAGCCCCTCCATGAGCCCATCTACATAATGAAGCTTTTTGAGCACCGGCCACCCCTTATAACGGTCGGCCCAGGTCGAATCGGGCGTGAGCCAGACCGCGAAGGTCTCCGCAAAGTCTTCATCCGGATGGCTTTGCGCATACCACACATCAAGATGCCGCACGAAGCTCCGACTATAGGGTCTGGGGCTGTAATATTTGGGGTAGGGATCGGATGAACGACCAAATACTTGTTGCCGGTTGCGGAGACGGCGGAGACGATAGGCATTTTCAATGGCGTGGCCGGCCTCATGCCTCAAAATTCTCATGCACCACTCCGGTGTCCCTCCCTCAACTTCAAGCATCTGATCCATTTCTAGTTTCGCAAGTCGTGGATGGGCCAGATAAAACGGCACGGCAATCCCCGGCACACCATCCGGAGTAAACCATTCGTTCGACAACCAAAAGTGGGGACGAAAGAGAAGCTGCCGGGCTTCGAGCTCGGCGTAGAGTTGCTGGATCTGTTCTGACAGGAATGCCCCGTCGAGGGTGACGCCGAGCTGGCTCATGGGAAGGCTCAGGAGCTTCTCGTTTGACCACGAGTTCCATTCCGGCTCGCGATCATGGCTGTCAGAGGCTGTCACTTCCTGTGTCCGTAATCGTTGCATCAATGCCTTATTCCGCGTAGTCAACCCGCAAGAGGTACTGTGGAAAATATAGCACGTGCCTCAACATTACCTGGATTTAGGAGGCCATTCCGTTGACTGGCGCCTATAAGTGGAGAAAAAATGTCCGATCGAGTCCAAGAATGAACCGACAGAGACAATAGGTGCCGTAAAACCTGGCTAACGGAGGCGAGGAAGAAGGGCTGGTGCCGTAGCCCAGATGACATCGATCACCGACCACACATAGGCGCGGGCCCGCTCGGGGTCTGTTTCCCAATCCGGCAGCACCTCGTGCAGGTCCAGAATCGGCTCGTCGTGACCGAGACAAACCTGATTAAACAGGTGAACATCACGTCCAAACTGTTCCCGAACGAAGACCTGGTGGTTTCGCCCCATGGCAATGACAAGGTCGGTAGCCTCAACTAGCTCCCTCGTGAGTTGTCGTTGGACGTGTGTGGTTACATCAGCGCCCTTCTCGCGCAATCGGGTCTGGACCCAGGCATGCACCAACTGAGGCTTGGCCTCGATCCCGGCCGAGCTGACAACACAGGACATGTTCGCACCAAGTCTAATTTTGAGCGCGTACTCTGCAGTCACGCTCCGAAAAATATTCCCCGTGCACACGAACAGGACTGACTGAATTTTCCCGCTCGAACGGTTCTCATCCTTCCCCATAATCTCCCCGGTAGAAGATCGACAGCCACACGGCTGACCGCGTAGAATGGCAACCTATGTCGCATTCGGCAAGCCCCTCACCCTTTCACTCGACCTTGTCGCGGTGAACTTGGATCAAAAGCAGCCCTGATTTCCTGCCAATGGACTCCCCGACTATCTCTCACATATCGGAGTGCCGTTCCCTATCGAGGAACGAGACACCTACTCAATTGCCCCTCCATGAGCGTCGGCACGACCCTCACATGCTCCGATGGACCGCGGTATGTCAGGATGCCATTGAGCACGAAACAGGTATGCGCCCCGCGTAAGAGGAGCTGCCCGTCCTGCTGACCGACTGGATCGCTCAAGACCGAAAACTGGCCGCCCTCAAGGCGCTGCAAGGAATGATCTGGGAGGACGGCTATCGACAGCGGGCGTTTGTACCGGAACTGTATGGCGATGTTTTGCCGGCATTAACACAATGGCGGGTGCGCGGCATCCGCTTGGGAATTTACTCGTCTGGTTCGGAACAGGCACAGCAGCTCCTCTTTGCACACACCAACGTCGGAGATGTGACATCGTTGTTTGAGCATTTTTTCGATACCAGTGTCGGCGAAAATAAGATAGCATCCAGCTACAGCACGATCAGTGAGCAGATCGGCCTGCCACCCCACCACATTCTCTTTCTGTCGGACATGGAAGGGGAACTGGATGCTGCCGCGTCGACAGGATTCATGACCGCCCACATCGTACGGCCTGGAACCGACGCGAGCACCCGCCATCCCACACATACCGATCTCACGCATCTTCTCATCGAAAGATAGACATTCCTATTGACGAAATACTAGGCACGCATCGAGAGACACAGGGCGAGGTTAGGTCTTCAATTTCGACGCAAATTGCTTGCGGAACTTGACCACTTTCGGCCCGACGACGGCTGTACAGTAGCCCTGAAATGGATTCCGCACAAAATACTCCTGGTGATAGGGCTCGGCTTCGTACCAAGTCCCGGCAGGAGTGATTTCCGTCACGATCGGATTGCTGTAGAGCTTCTCTTTCGTCACAGCTGCGATCACCTCCTCGGCAATCTGCTTCTGCTCAGGTGCATGGTAGAAAATTGCCGAGCGATATTGCGTGCCAGCATCATGCCCTTGCCGGTTGAGTGTCGTAGGGTCGTGGATGACACAAAACACTTCAAGTAACTCGCGATAGCTGACGACGATGGGATCGAATGTGATACGGACCGCTTCTGCGTGACCAGTCCTGCCGCTACACACGGCTTCATACGTCGGACGATCTACCTGACCACCCATGTAGCCGGACTCGACCGCTACCACACCCTTCATCTGGTCATAGACCGCTTCGAGGCACCAAAAACAACCGCCAGCCACGGTGGCAATTCTGAATCCAGTCTGTGCCTGAAATACGGTTTGTCCCATAGTGCAGACCTCTAATTACGTGGTCTGAGAATAAGTCTTGGACGGTTCCACTTTCTTTCAGATCCTACCGCTGCCTTATAACATAGGGCGCCCTGACGCCGCGAACAGATCCGCGAACGAACGATGGACTCTCCACACCTGAGTTGTAGGCGGGGCGTCGAAACCGTTTAGATTTAAAGGAATATACTGGAACGAGAAAAGCTACGCCTTAAGTTCTTCGTTGAGGCTGGCAATGACTTCCTTGAGTTTTGTCTCCTCATCAAGCTGAATCTTCGTGAACTGGATCCCAAATGTATTGTCCTTGACCCAGCGCACTTGGGCTTCGTCGATCCGCAAAGGCCAGTCGAGCCCAGGGATATAGATGCGACACTCGAACGACGCCCCCACGAACACCGGCAAATCCGTTTCGATCTTACAGCCACCGGCAGAGAGGTCCAGCGTCCGACCTTGTCCTTCTCGCTGCCCGCCAGAAAAAGTGCTTCTGAACTGTGCTGTAAAACGTGGCTGTTGGCGCTTATCCATAGGCGGCTCCTCTTTGATCATGCAAGGCTGAGGAGGCCTCATACTTGAATTCCGCTGATTCTTTACGAGAGCCATGCCTGCTTCATCCCAATCAAACAACGAACCCCAGGCTCGTATGAAGAGGCACCGGGGTTCCTTGGAGGCCGTAGTCGCTAGGTTACTTCTTCACGTTCAACAATACGTGCCCTCGACGGTTCTGCTGATAGCAGGTTTCAGCAGGGTCCGTGCAGAAAGGGCGCGCCTTGCCGTACGATACGATCGCCACCTGCTTGGGGCCTACACCCGACTCGATCAGATAGCTGCGCGCAGCCTTGGCTCGCTTATCCCCCAAGACGATGTTGTAGTCGGCCGTGCCCCGTTCGTCGCAATGACCCTCGACCTTCATCACCGCTCCAGGGTGATCCTTTAGCCACTGTGCGTCGTGATTCAATGCCCCCATTCCGGCCTCTGTAAGGCTCCACTGATCATATCCAAAGAACACGTCCTGCAAACCAGCTTCGATGGCCGCTTTCTCCTCTTTGGTTATTTCCGCACGCTGACGGGCGCTCATCCCAGTGGAGGAAAGCGATGCGATATCGCCGCCCTTCCCTAGGCGCTCTTCCAAGGGATTCTTGGAGAAACCACTTAGCCCTCCCCCTGAACCACCGTTTTGCGCAGACCCTGCTCCCGTCTCTCCATCGGACTGCAGCCATTTCATGCTACAGCCCTGACTAACCAACAGGACAAGCCCCATCGCTACCACAACACCAGTTTTCATTGGACTTCCGATCATGATTGTTCCCCCATCCATGGAATAACATTTCGCCTGTGTAGATCAAATATAGCACCTGAATAAAAAGGTGCCGCCCACCCGAGGCCCATAGCCATTTCGCTTGAATTGTCCGACTGTTGGAGGTGGCTCTTGAGGATAGACGCGGTGGGTGAGGGACCAGATATCCCTCTGCTACCAACCGCGAACGAGTGGATCAGAGAGGAAACAGTTTAGAATTGGGCCGGCTTACGATCGGCCCACCGAGCCGGACGCATCACGGTGCTCAATGCGGCTACGGCACAAATGAATGCCAACATGGTCAAGCCCACCATCAGGAAAAAACCAGCCCGAACGTCATGGAGGACTACATGATTCATGATAAGCCCCTCCTCTTGGTGACTGTACTCTTATCCACTCAGTCATCCGCAAGAACAGACCCAGGGTGCCGTGGGATCCTGCTTCCTCAACCAGAATCCATAACAGGGACAATGCCTCGTCCAAGCCTGCCACTGCCCCCGATCTAAAAACCTCCCGATAGAAAGTCTCACACGATCGTGCCTATAGCATAGCACCATTCAGACGCCCCATGGATCCTGCTTCTTGCTGTAAAGATACTGCTCGAGATACGAGAAATCTATGCAGCTTTGGTGGGGGGATGACCCGCTCGAAAGGGCCAGGTAGATCAGTTGCAAGCTACTGATACTTCAATGATTCCATCCTGAGGCCTCCCAGGATGGAGTGGTGCGCCCGGAGGGACTTGAACCCCCAACCCTCGGATCCGAAGTCCGATGCTCTATCCAATTGAGCTACGGGCGCGCTCGGCTAGTTCAAACACTTCGAAGGAGACCTTGTCAAGGGCGAGCAGACGGCACAGCCTCATCCTGACATGACAGAGACAATGATCAAGCGCGCTCACACCAGCGTGAGTAGCGTCTCAACCAACTGATTAATCGATCGATCGTCGGTCCTGATGATGTGATCGGCGGCCGCTTGATATTTCGGCGTCCGCTCCTGCAATACGTCTTGAATTTCATCGACGAACGACTTGGTACCCGTCAACGAGGGGCGCTGCGTGTCACCGCCGATTCGTTTCGCAATCGTCTCAACGGAGGCCGTCAGCCAAAATACGGTGCCGGTCTTCTTCAACGCCTCGACATTCTGCGCGCGAAGTATAACCCCACCTCCGGTATCGATCACGAGTTGGTCACGGCTGGCAAGTTCCCTGCAGATACCGGACTCCAGATTGCGAAAGTATTCCCATCCCTCCTGGGCAACGATCTCCGGAATCGCACGTTTCGTACGCTTGACGATCTCCGCATCCGTTGACACGAGTTCTCGTCCCAATCGCGCGGCAAGCAACCTGCCCACCGTGCTCTTGCCCGTTCCCCGATAGCCGATCAGCACGATGTTCATGAAAAGCGGGATTCCAGGGCGGCACGCATAACATCGAAAGGTGCCGCCTGATTAGTCCAGAGCTCGAACTGAGCCGCGGCTTGATGAAGAAACATCTCAAGCCCCGAAATCGTGCGACAGCCCGCCGCCTTCGCATCCTTCAGCAATCGGGTCTCCCGAGGGTTATAGACGATATCCATCACTGTCAGTTCCGAATGAAGCACCATCGCCGGCACAGCGGTTTCGTGCACGTTGGGCAACATACCCATCGGAGTGCAATGGATCAGCACATGAGTGTCCGGCAGCACCTTTCGCAGCGACCCCTCATCAAGAGGCGTCTCCTGCACTGTCAATTCCGTCTTCGACTGGAGATCCCGGGCCAAGGCGATACGTTCCCGCTCATCAATTCCTAATATGGTCAAGCGAGCAATCTCAGCCTCAGCCCCGAGCGCGAAGGCAATGGCGCGAGCAGCGCCTCCGGACCCGAGCATGACCACCTGCCGCCCTTTCATGACGACACCGCCTTCACGAAGCGCACGCAATGAGCCAGTCGCATCGGTGTTATACCCTGTGAGGATCCCGCCCACAGCCACAATGGTATTGATCGCGCCAATGAGACGTGCGGTCGGCTCGACAGAATCAAGAAACGGAACGGCTGCCACCTTGTAGGGAATGGTCACGCTAGCGCCGCGAAAGTTTCCCAGAGCGCGAAGACCCTTGATCGCATCGCCGATCGCTTCCACGTGGAAGGCCAGATACACGAAGTTCAGCCCGAGTTTCTGAAACGCGGCATTGTGAATCGCGGGTGAAAGCGAATGCTCGACTGGATTGCCGATTACGCCACAGAACTGAGTATGTGCATTGATTTCCATAGGTCTGAGAAGTCGCGGCTGCTGTTTCGTCTTCAGGCCAACTGACGAGCCCCCATCACCGCGAATGTGATATTCACCATTCGCAGTGGCTGCCTGCTCACGAGATGGTCATCCCTCCATCGATAGGGAAGGTCCCGCCTGTGACCCAGGCTGCTTCGTCGGAGGCCAAATAGAGAACCATGTTGGCCACCTCTTCTGGTTTCCCAGCTCGACGGATAGGATAGTGCGACAGTATGGGGTCCAGTTGTTCGGGGTTGCTCATCAGTGGAGCGGCCATTGGCGTATCGATAAGTCCTGGATTCACCACGTTGCAGCGAACGCCTTCCTTGGCGTAGTCGATCGCGAGGGCTCTGGTCAAGGCATCGAGCGCCCCCTTGGAAGCGGCATAGGCCGGCAATGTGGGAATCCCGACCAGGCTCGCGATGGAGGAGATATTGACGATCGCTCCCTTCCCCTGCTTCAACATCTGCGGAAGGACGGCTCGCGTCATGCGAAACACCCCGGTCAGGTTGACGTCGAGAACGTGCGCCCAGGTCGCATCATCGATCTCATGCAGGCGCTTCCCAAAGCCCCCTACTCCAGCATTGTTGACGAGGATATCGAGACGCCCGAATTGCTGCAAAGTCCGACGCACTGCCTCCAGGACATGGGGTTCATCTGTGACCGATCCGGCAACGGCGAAGGCCTTGCCCTGCTCCTTCACAATATCGATCACGACCCGGTCCAGCTCCCCTTGGCGTCTCCCCGTGATCACGACCGATGCTCCCTCGCGCGCAAAGGCTTTCGCGATCGCTTCACCGATACCCGCGTTGCCTCCTGTGACGACCGCGACCTTTCCATCTAACCGATTCATCGCGCGCGATCCTCCCGCTCTTCGTGAGCACCAGTGGCCTCCCCCACAGACTCAACAGCTTGAGCAGCGGGCCACAAACCAGATTCAATTTTCCTGGCCACCGTAATGAAGCCTGAATGGGCGACCATTCGATGATCCGGCCGTACGCTGCGTCCCTGAATGGACCAGGTCCTCAGCAACGTTTCAAATGTTTCGACCATACCAAAGACCGTCGCTCGCTCAAGGGCCTCAACCGTCTGCACCACTTGAGGGACGGTGGGGACAAAGCTCAAATACATGCCGCCAGAACGAAGGACCTGTGCGGCATGCGGCACCACCTGCCAGGGCTCCGGAAGATCAAGGACGAGGCGATCAAATGGTCGCGCATCGTCGAGCAGACTGATCCCCTCGTACGCATTCCGACGAAGCGGGATGAGATTCGGCATCGGGCCCATATAGCGTTCAATGTTCGTCATCGCCGTTCGCGCGAAATCCTCACGGGCTTCGTAGGTCACCACCAAGCCACGTGGACCCACGGCGCGCAAGAGGGCCATTGTCAACGCCCCGGAACCTGTCCCCGCTTCGAACACGCGCGCGCCAGGATAAACATCCGCCCACATGGGAATGAGCGCAAGATCTTTCGGATACAACACCTGCGCGCCGCGCGGCATCTTTAGCACATAGTCGCCGAACGTGGGCTTCAGTGCCAACATCGTCTTGTTGCCGGAGAGCGTGACTAGGGAACCATCTGGCTTTCCAATGAGGTCGTCGTGGACAATTTTGTGACCGCTCAGTTGGTAGAGATCTCCGGCCTTCAGGGTCAGGGCGTACTGCCGCCCTTTCTTGTCGACCAGATGGATACGCTCGCCTTGTTGAAAATGTGACATCGGGGCTCCATTCTAGAAGTGCTGTGCCGGGTTTTCAACAAGACAAACGACCACGATATCGGATTTCCTAACCTCTACCATGTGTCTTCTTGGGGAGCAGATCGAACTCCATTTTGATACGCGCAGCCACTGCCCCCCCAGCTTGTTCAGGCCGAATGCCAGAACCAATGCACTGCCCAAGCTGCCCAATCTCCAGACGCTCATAGAAATCGCAGCGGGGGAAAATTCCACCACGATTTTCCCCATTCCCATCGATACGATCGCCCCCTTTCTGAAAGGGCTGACCAAGAAGTAGATGTGGCGATTAGGCCCGTTGCTCTATGGCCACCCCTGCACACCTGCAGCAATGTTGCCTCACCCCCTCTGAGGTTTCCTCATTAGCCCACTCTAATAGTGCTGTCTTTTCCTCGGGATCTCGATCCGCCGTTCTCATGAACAATCCAGCACAGGATTTGCTGCGTAGAGAGATAACAGAGCAGCCCAGCAGCACAGAGCCCAGGATGAATCCTTTGGCGGATAGCTGTCTCTCATAAAGTAGAACAGAAAAACGGAAGCCTGTTGGGGTCACGACCATGCGGAGCAAAACACCAGAAAGTCAGAGGAGGGGCGACGACATGAAAGAGAATCTATTCCCAACCCCTGAGGCGGAAGAGTTTGTCACAATTGCAAAGGACGTTGATGCGGACGATGCTGGGGCGAGCGACCTCTTGGATGTGATCGGCCGAGATACATCCGAAGAGGAACAACCTGAGGAACCGGCGAAGACGGTGACTCGCACCGCCCTCGGCAGTGGCCCGTTCATGTTGGAGTCGCTCTACTTTCACTCCTTCGGCGAACGCGCCCTGTTGACCAGAGAAGAAGAAGTCGAGATGGCGAAGAAGATCGATTACGGAACGAGCACCATTCGGAAGGCCTTACGCCACGCCATACGACTTTTACCCCGGCTCAAGCGTTCGGACTCTGTGCTCGAGGCGCAACGCACACTCCAGATGGTCAGAGGTTTGAGCGGACTCTCAGCCACGGCGATCGATAAGGCCGAACAGAGTCTCACCGAGATGATCAAGGAGGGATCGGGGCAGCAAAAGCTTCCGGTTACCATCGCCAGGCAGCTAAAGGGAGAGTTGGCTACCCTCCGCTCCGCTCGGATCGTGCTCGAACGGGCAAAGGACGAATTGGTGCGCTGCAACCTGCGGCTCGTCGTGGACATCGCAAAACATTACACGGGCCGTGGCCTGACTTTGCTGGATCTCGTGCAAGAAGGAAATATCGGGCTGATGAAAGGGGCCGAGCGCTATCAATACCGCAAAGGGTTCAAGTTCAGCACCTATGCAACCTGGTGGATCCGTCAAGGTATCACGCGTGCGCTGGCGGATCAATCGCGGACCATTCGCATTCCGGTTCACCAGACTGAAGCCTCGCACCGCATCCTCCGCGTGACCAGACGACTCGGTCAACAGTTGGGCCGTCCGGCTCGCCTCGAAGAAGTGGCGGAGGTGCTACGAATGAGACCGGAGCGACTCCACGAAACCGTGCAAGCCTTTCAAGAGCCGGTCGCCCTGGAGAAGCCGGTGGGTGACGGAAGCACGGAATTCGGGGAACTGATCCCCGACCTGCAAGCCGTCCCACCCGATGCCCATGTGCACCGGACTGAAATGTCGCAACAGCTTGAACGCATTCTCGGTACGCTCACGCCCCGAGAACAAACCGTCATCCGGCTGCGCTTCGGTATTGGCCACGATCAGGCCTGCACGCTGGAGCAGGTGGGGCAGAGCCTCTCGGTGACGAGGGAGCGGATTCGCCAGATCGAAGCGAAAGCGCTTAAGAAACTGAAGACTCCCGAGATCAAAGAAATGTTTGCTGCCATTCAGTAGACCAACGACTCAGGAAGCAGAAAGGGGCGAGGACGATCCTCGCCCCTTTTTTTCCTACGACTTTCACCCTGAGAGCACTTGTGCGACAATGGCGCCGACTCAAGTAGACGAGGCCCCATGACGAGTGTGCGCACAACACAGACGAGTTCCCTCCTCTTTCGCTTCTTCACAATTCCATTCCTTCTCCTTCTTGTCATCGCCTTGGCACTTGACGGGCTAATCGCCTACGCGGAACCACCGATTGGATCGGTCCTTTCCCACGAAAAATCCCTGTCGGTCCCTGCGGTCGTGGCGAAAGTACGTCCCTCGGTCGTCACCATTCTCACGCGCGGCGTGCCGGCAACACCCACGCAAGCCCAATCGGGATCGGGGTCCGGCGTCATTATCGACGAGAGCGGATACATCCTGACGAACAACCACCTGGTAGCGGGAATCAAGAGCCTGGTGGTGGGGCTCTCAACCGGTCGACTCACCCCAGGCCGTGTCGTCGCCCGTGACTTCCTGCTCGACCTGGCCCTCGTCAAGATCACGGCGACGGACTTGGTTCCCTCCACGCTGAGCCCTTCTCCGATGCTTGAAATTGGCGAGTCGGTCGTCGCAATCGGCAACCCCCTCGCACTCAAGGGAGGCTCGACCGTCACGGTGGGTGTCGTCAGCGCGGTAGATCGCTCGGTGCTCACCCCGGACGGCGAAACACTCTATGACCTGATCCAAACCGATGCCGCCATCAACCCGGGCAATAGCGGAGGCCCGCTCGTCGATCTGTCTGGTCATGTGATCGGCATCAACGTAGCCATCGCCCCCTCCGCTCAAGCCATTAACTATGCGATTTCGATGGAAGCCATCTACCCCCATATTCAATCGATGATCGTCCGCGGGTCGGTCCTTCGCCCCGACCTCGGATTCACGCCTGTCACAATCACCTCCAGCATCATGGCCAGTTTCGGTCTGGAAGGCGACCGTGGTGTCTTGGCTCTTCATGTCGAGCCGTCGGAGTTGGCTGCCGTCGCAGGCCTCCAGAATGGCGACATCATCACCGCCGTCGGCCAACATCAGATTTACAATCTCGGAGACTTTTGGCACTCTATCCAACGGTCCGGAGACCAGCCAACCCTGCAATTAACCATTCAGAGAAAGAACGCCCAGTCCACGATCTCGCTGCAAAGCCCCTCGCTACCGAAGGCTGTCCCATGATTCACGCCGAACGGGCACACCAAGATCACGATTTCCGAGGACAGGGGAGTGAGACTCTCCCGACGCTGACCCCACGAGTAGGTACGCTCGTCCAGTTTTCAGAACCGATCCACTATGCCAAAGCCTGGACACTTCAGAAACAGCTACAGGAGGAACGGATTGCGGAGAGACGAAGGGATGTGTTGTTGCTTCTTGAACACTCGCCAGTCTATACCCTAGGCCGCACCACCCTACCAGCACATTGGGACTGCGGAGAGGAGGTCCTCCGCCGGACAGGCGCCAGTCTCCAGTCTGTCGATCGGGGTGGCTCGATTACCTACCATGGACCTGGACAGGTCGTGGGCTACCCTATCCTCAAGCTGTCAGATTATTGTTCAGGGCCGAAACAGTATGTACGGAAGTTGGAGGAGGTCTTGATCCATACCCTCGCGCGATGGGAGATTGAAGGCTATCGCCTCGAGAAGAAACCTGGCGTCTGGGTGCGCTGGAATCATGCTGATGCGAAGATTGCCGCGATCGGAGTCCGGATCGATCATGGGGTCACGATTCACGGATTTGCGCTCAACGTCGATCTGGACCTATCCCCTTTTTCCCATATCATGCCCTGCGGCCTGGCACAATGCCACATCACATCCATGGCCGAGGTCCGGCAGTCCGCCCTAGCGTCTTCGGTCATCGCGCAACAGGTGGCGCAGGAATTCGCGCAAATATTCAACATGCAATGGATGAGTCCCTCGCCCGACATCATGAGGCGGGAGCACCGTGATCACCACCTCGCATCGATGCCCCCGCTGCAAACCTGACCAAAGGGAGACCCAATGCACGAACTCGACACACCGACTTTCCGACTGGCGGTAGCGCAGTTTGATCAAGCAGCCGAGGCCATGGAACTCGATCGCAATTTACGCGAGCGGCTGAAAACTCCACAGCGGTCACTGATTGTCAGCGTGCCTATTCGAATGGATGACGGCCGGGTCGAGGTCTATACCGGCTATCGTGTGCAGCACGATTCTTCCCGCGGCCCCTCGAAGGGCGGCATTCGCTATCATCCGGATGTGAACCTTGGGGAAGTCGCGGCACTTGCCATGTGGATGACCTGGAAATGCGCGTTAGCCGATCTACCCTATGGCGGAGCCAAGGGTGGCGTGGCGATCGCCCCAAATCACTTGTCACGATCAGAATTACAACGATTGACCAGGCGTTATACATCGGAAATCTTCCCGTTGATCGGGCCAGAGAAGGACGTACCTGCCCCAGACGTCGGCACAGACGCCCAGGTGATGGCCTGGATCATGGACACCTATAGTCAGCAGGTGGGGTATGCGGTGCCTGGCGTCGTCACAGGCAAGCCCTTATCGCTTGGTGGAAGCCTCGGACGTGAGGAGGCCACCGGCCGCGGAGTGGTCTACGTCACCATGGAAGCGCTTCGCCACCTCAAGCTCGACATTCGAAACACAACCGTGGCCATACAGGGATTCGGCAACGTCGGGTCCCATACCGCTCGCATCATGCTGGAGTGTGGCGCACGCGTCATCGCAGTGAGCGACGAGAAGGGAGGCATCCACAATTCGAGCGGTTTGGACATTCCGGAGCTCCTTAAACGCTACAAGACCAGGGACCAATCCCTCCGTGACACCAAGCTGGGAGACTGGCTCTCCAACGACGAATTGCTGCAACTCAACTGCACTGTACTAGTCCCCGCCGCGCTCTCCGAGCAGATCACCGAACACAATGCCGCGAAACTGCGCTGCAGGATTCTCGCCGAAGGGGCGAACGGTCCAACGACCCTGGAGGCCGATCACATTCTCCAGGACCAGGGGGTCTTTATCATTCCAGATATCCTGGCCAACTCCGGTGGCGTGATCGTGTCTTACTTCGAGTGGGTGCAGAATGTGCAGCGCTTTTCCTGGAAGGCTACTGACATCCAAGAGCGCCTGCAAGATATTCTGACCTCCGCCTTCCATCGAACATTACAGCTTTCCGTCTCCAAAAAGACTTCCATGCGCATGGCCGCCCTGATGAGCGGGATCGATAAAGTCGCCCAAGCTCATTTCCATCGCGGACTCTACCCATGAACTCCACGCTTCATGAATGCGGAGGTTGCGAAATGGCGGAGTCGCGCGACAAGCGCGAAGAGCGCGACATGCGTGACATGTGAACCCTGTCCCTGCCTGTCGCGCTTTTCCCGCCAGTCTCGCCCGTCGCGCTTGAGTCAGGCATGATATTGCGGTGGGTGCTTGTTACGATCATCGGAGGCGTCTTTTTGTTCTTTGCCTCGCAGGAACTGCCCTATCAATGGCTTGGATGGTGAAAACGGGGGGCATGCTCGCCAACAGAGCCTTCCTGTCGATCGAAACGCACTCGTGGCGCAGGCCGGTCACCGACTGGTGTGTCGGTCTGGAAAACATCGACTACCGATTCTGGAAACTTGGTCTCTGTATGCTTGCGGTCCCGTTACTCTATGCGCTAGGGTGATCGGGTAAAGCTGAGCTACGCGGAATCGTAGAGGACTTTAGGATGGATCGAGATGCCCTGTTGTCCCTCTGGGAAACCCATAAGGAGGAGCGATGGCCTCAAGTGGGAAGCCAGCATGAGGGGCCGCTGATGACACTGGATACGGTGATCAGCGGATGCGTGGTGTATTTCCTCGATAGTCCTGAGGGGCTTGATGCCCAGCGGCTCGGGATCGTCGAAGATTGTGTCGCTGACCTGGATACTCTGACCGACGATCTTGACGAAGGCTGTCGGCCCTACTTTCAAAGGCTCCGGCACCTCGGAGCCCTCCTCATCACCACCCATCACACCATCTAGCCTCTCCCGTATAGAAATGAGTGGGGACGGATCGGTTCGCCCCATCGCTTCATAGTCTCTACGGAGCTTCGACAATATCCTTCTTCATTGGCCCAAGAAGACTCAGGAGCTCTCCCTTTTCCTGCGCCGGCACTTTGAACATATCCAGCGCTTTCACCAGGTCCTCCACTAATGCCCCAAAGTCCTCATTGGAAATCTTCATCCCGGCATGGGTGGTCTTCATGTCGCGCCCGCTGTAGGTGCAGGGCCCTCCTGTCGCCATACAGAATTGATCGACGAGATGGCCTTTGAGCTTCCGAATATCGGTGATCGCAAACCGGCCATTAATCCTGGTATCGGCGGCCACTTTGGCTACAAACTGATCAACAACCGATGAAATCGAGGACTTTCCGCCAAGCCGGTCGTACAGAGACTTCCCTGCTGACATCCGCCCCGTTCCCGCACAGCCAACCAAGACCACCATGACACTAATTCCTACCACCCATCCCCACAACACAGATTGCTTTGTCATATGGCCCCTCCCTCCTTAGCGAACGAGCCCGTCGCTGATACAAATAAGCGCTTCCCCACCCTCGCTTGCGAATGCAGGATCTTGGTGGGCTTCCGCTCGTACTCATCCCGGTCGATTATTGCCGTCGGAAGATGGTGGAGGCGGAATGCACAGAGGCGCTGATCAAGGCCCAAGTTGTGCGCGCGACGACCTCCCCCGAAGGCATACTCCAGCCGGTTGCGGAAGGGGTGGGAGCACAATTCTACCTGAACGGTACGTCCGATTAAGACTTGCTGGATCGGGGTTGCGGATTCTTGACTTGTACAATCCTGCTCCGCGTTATTCGGCGGAGTTGGCCTACTGGGGCAATCGATACCAAAATATTGCCGCAAGAGAACTCGGTACCCTCTGTCGAACGACCATGACCAGCCTTTTCACCCGTCCAAAGCACAGTCACCGCGGTACGGTGACGACTGGATAAGAGCGAGGGAATTAACCCCGATCGCGCATTCAGCCGTTCCTTGCAAGTTCTCAGGCCGTTCGATAAAATGCTCGCATACTGCATTGGTCCCACCAATTTTGCTAATAGATTTCACGCACCATACATCTCTCGGAACCCATGGGTTAAGGAAAAATCGATGAAGGATATACTGCGAGTCCTCACGCTAGCCTGCATGGTGATGGCCGGAGTCTGCGCATGGGTGTCCCTTGGGTATGGCGAGCCCTACGAATTGAGCAAGAACGACGTGATGGACCCTAAGGCCTTGAAGAGTACCGAGATTTCACTGTTTGGAGTCAAATTGGGAGACTCTGAAGCAAAAGCCTTGGACTCTCTAGTGAGTGAAAAAATTCCTGGAGTGAAAGTGGAACAGGAGGCATTGTTTATCTTCTTGCTCGACCAGCGTAAACCGACCGGTCCTATGGCTGGCGTGCGCATACAGGACGGCAAAGTCGACCTGATCTTTATCAATAATCGATTCTCCTATAAGACTCGCGGCATCTTTCGCAACGTGCTGAACAGCGAAAGCCCTGATGACATTCGAAAACTATTGGGGCAGGAAGAATACGGGGACGAAAACGTATTGGGCGCCATACTGGCTTACGATAAACAGGGGTTCCTCATCAACTATCTGGGGAAAGATGTAAACGTCGAGTTTTCCCCGCTTCGGTAGCGATACGGGCCGGATGTTCGACCCCAAATGCGCCTCGGCAGATCTAGCACACTTACCATCCTTCTTTCAGATCACCAGCGTAAATTCGTTCCCGCTCTGTTTCTCCCCATCAATTCCCACACGCCGGCATCAAGTCTGTTAACCCTCGCCAGAGATTCCGGGAGGACTCGCACCGTAGATTGCGGGTACCCCTCAGGCTCTAGTGGCCTTTACGCCGCAGCCTGCGCGCATGTCGACGTGATCAAATAGGGAAATTCAGTGCGGAGATTCGACTGCCTGTAGCCCGTAGGCAATGAGGTTCTTCGCGGTATTCCAGCGACGCTTGGAGTTGAGAATCACGAGGAGAAGATCGTTCCCGTTCTGGGAAACTTTTGCGATAAGGCACCGACCGGCTTTGGAGGTAAATCCTGTCTTGATGCCTTCGACGCCGGGAATACGTCCCAGTAATCTGTTCGTGTTGTGTAAGACATACGCACGGTGACCGTTGACTGGGATAATGATCGCGCGTTCCTCACGCACTAACTGCCGGAAGATCGGCTGATCGAGCGCGATGACGCTCAACGCGGCGAGGTCTTCGGCCGTCGAGTAATGGTCCGGGTTATCAAACCCGCAAGCATTGCTGAAATGCGTATCAGCCAGGCCAAGAGCCGCAACCTTGGCATTCATGAGAGTCACGAACTGTGCTTCGTCGCCACCCACATGCTCCACCGCTGCAAGGCAGGCATCGTTCGCGGACATGATCAACATGGCCTTCAGCAGATCTTCCAGCCTAAAGATCTGCCCTGCCTTCACGCGCAAATGGGTCTTGTGAGCCCGTGCGGCATTTGGACTAATCGTGACGAGATCATCCAGCTGACCCTTTTCCAAAATGACCAGGGCCGACATGATTTTCGTGAGGCTGGCGGGGGACATTCGCTTCTCGGCATCGTGTTCATACAACACACGCCCACTGTTGAGTTCCTTGAGAAGAATGCCATGGGCTGGAGCGACTCGCCACGGAGGGAACTGGTGCGTGGCAATCGCCGTTCGGACATGCGCCGGTTGAGCCGCCTTGTTCTTCGCAAGAGCGACGGATGGAGTGACGGTCTCGGCACTGATCAACAGGAGACCGATGAACACCCCCGCAGCGCACGCGAAAAATGGCGGCCGATGGGATCTCTCGCAGTCTCTTTTCATTATGAAATCGTCGCTCCTACTCATAGTGTAAATGATTCCCGCACCTTCCCTCCGCGAAACCCGCTGTCGATCACCTTATGGAAAAAGCGGAGCAGGTCGGCAAGATCGATCCAGAACCCGCAATTCAAACAGCGGGCATAGAGTCGCCGATTTACCAGCGTATAGTGACGCTCGACCATCATGAATCCCTTACATCTCAAACAGTGCATCGACGCGCCCTTCAGACTCCGTGTCTACCGGAGTCGATTCATCACCAGTGCCAAGCAACCTGCCAACAATCCTCCGCCAACAATCGTGGTGCCAAACGAGAGGTACGCGCTGGCTCCACTGCCGGGAGAGGCTCCGTCGAGCAGCTCTCGCACGCCCCCCTGTACCATCAGCACAGAAAGGGTAAGCAGCGCGCCGATAGCAAACCACCACCTAAAGGATCTCACTGGTGTCCTCGAAACAGAGCGCTAGAGGCCTGGAAGCAGCGCCCATTGGCCACTGTAGCCGAGGGTCGACAGGCTGTCAATAAGACTGCCTGTTGATTCAGTCCATCTCTCGACAGACGTCGTACGAGCCTCACGGAGGGAGTGCAACGGGCACGGACACCGCTTTCAATCCTCGATGGAGAAAGATGGAGATGCTTCCGTTACCGTTATCCGCCGTCACGAGTCCAGGCTCTTCAACCTCCTTCGTCGTGACACGAAACGTCGCAAGAGCGAAGGGGCCTGGTTTTGTCCGATAGTTTCTCGGCGGATATTCAAAGGTCCCATCGCCACGGCCGAAGAGAATGGAGAGATCACTCGATTGAATATTGACGATGGCCACGTCGATGCGAAGGTCTCCGTTGAAGTCGCGAGCGAGCCCGAAATTCGGTCCTGCGTCGGCCCCGGAATCGCGCCCTGGCTGGAAGGTCCCATTACCTATTCCGAGAAATGTGGTGAAGCTATCCTGCACACCGTTGATCACAAGTAGGTCGCGGATCTGGTCATGATTGAAGTCGGTGAAACTCACCCCAAGCGGGCGCTTCCCCGTCCGATAGTCGGTGGGAGGGCGAAACGTGCCGTCGCCATTCCCCATCCAGATAGAAACCGCGTTCGACATCGGCCCCCCGTTTGTCACGGCCAAATCAATCTTCCCATCGCCATCCAAGTCGGCCAATGCCACCGACGTGGGCGTATCGCCATATTCGTACTGCGCCCCATGGGTAAACTCACCGGTTCCGGTTCCCAAGAAGACTTTAATCTTGTCGTTCCGCAACGCGACCACGAGGTCGGGCGCCTGATCGCCGTTCAGATCGTCGCTTGCGATGGCAATGGGAGTCCGATGCACGGGATAGCGCGGTCCTTCCTCAAATTTTCCGTCGCCCCGGCCGAAGAGTACGGCCACTTCGTCGCCCCCGGAACAGGCCAAAACCACATCGGGATAAAGATCGCGGTTGAACATCCCGAGGGCGAGCGAGCGGGGCTCTTTACAGACATTCAGTTGGACTTGATCGCGAAAGGTGCCGTCACCGTTGCCTAAGAGAATCGACAGGGTATTGCTGCCGATGTTGGTTGTCACCAGATCGGTAAAACCGTCCTGATTGACGTCCGTGGGGGTGACGGTCGTCGGGTTCTTACCTACTTTGTAACTGGCAAAGTAGTAGAAGAGATCGGGTGGGGCATAGGGGTCTTGCTTGGTACAGCCGCTTGCCATAAGCAGGAAGAAACTTATCGCCACGACGACCACAAGGTTCCACGCTCTACACTTGTTGTGGCCGTCAGCGTTTCTGATCACACACCCTTCCTCGAGCGAGAAACCGGCGACGTGTTGAATCGCCCGCGTGAGCACGCGCCCCTCAACCAGGCCTTCCAACCAATACGACTGTGGTCAGTATACAGACGACCGCTTTCTCCTGGCAATCAAACCAGCAGCGCAACGATCCCTACCAGAACGCAGTTTTCCCAATCCTGGCCCGCTCGGCAAAAGCTTTGAAAACGGCGCAGTGTTTGGGGTACAATGTCGGTCTTGGTAAGGAGGAATTCATGAGCAAGATAATGAAGATTGAATTGTCGATGTACGGAATCGCCGAGGTACTGCATTGGTGCCACGACCGCAATAAGGGGCGCGTCCCCGGGGTGGACACGGCAGGCTTCGATAAGATGAAGGTGCTCTTGGCTGAGAAGCCGCAGTCAGGAGATTATTTTACCCTCGATCAGTTTTGGAAGAAGAGAGTCACCTTGGACTTGACCGAAGATGAGGTGGCGACGATTGATCGCTGTCTCTATGATATCCCCAATTTCGATAGCGAGCCTCTCCCACAAATCCGGCATAAATTTTGGCCGCAACAGACGGCTTCCCTCTGAGAGAGTAGGGGCCATCTTTAAACTGCCCCTGCTCTCTATCTCATAATAATCCGTCCAGCCTACTCGTCCAAGACGGGGCCGAGAGCCGCGTGAAAAACCCGTTGCATTTTGAAGCGCACCCGTGGAGAGAACTATCAGGCAGGAAGAAGAGACTGCCCTTGCAGGATGCTCAAAAAGGCCGTCCAGCAAGGCCGCAGCGAGTGAAGACCCGAGGCGTACCCTTTGGGTACGTTGAGGGTCTGAACGATGCGAGAACGAAGCTGGCGGACTTTTTCAGCATCCTGCCCGCTAGAGTGTCCCTTCTCCCTTGAGGTACTGGCGAAAGCGGCCCATCAAGTCGGCACCGAGTGTCCCACCTTCCGGCTTCTTCACGTCCGGATCGGCAAAATGCCCGCGAATTTCCTGAAGGCGTTTTTCCGCCTGCTCATTCCCCTGCAGTCGCTTGGTCTTCTCCAGCGCCGTATCGAACGCCTCAAAGGTCAGCTCGTTGTATCCGAATGAGCGAATCCGTTTGACGGCTTTCATCATGGCTTGATTCCGGAAGGTCGTCAGATGCTCCGAGTCGATCTCTTTGAGGCCAAGCTTCCGCGCCCTGCGCTCAGCGGCCATACGGATTCCGCTCCGCACGAAATCCGGAGACGTCTGCAGTCGCTTCCATGCCTCATCGGTCCAAGCGACTCGCTCCTGGGGTGCGTCCCACAATTGAAGCAGCATCGACTCGTCAATCCGCGTCACGCCTTTCTCTCTCGCCAAATCTTCGGTGTCCCGCCTCAACATGTCGGTGACGAATTCAACGGCGATCGGCGGGGACTGTTTCAATTTCTCGTGAAGTTGGGCCAACGCCCCCTCGCTCCACTCCAACGGAGGAGCCGATGCCTCACGGAGATCGCCCAGCGCTTCCACCTTTTCGAAAAGTTCGACATTCACCTCGAGATGACCCCGCTCTCTGGCGATCTCTTCGGCAATTTGCCTGGTCATGTTGCGCATGAATTCAGGAACCGTATTCAGCCGTTCCTTGGCGGCGGCAGTCCAGGGGAGACGACCCTGCTCCAGTTGCTCCGCAGCGTCCGCCATGCCGGATTCGCCGCCCATACGGCCCATCATTTGGTTCTTGAACTGATCGAGAATCTCCGCCGTAATCTCCGCGTGGCCAAGTTCTCGGGCCTTTTTTTCCGCCAGACGACGAACCATTCCACGCAAGAATAGCGGTGCCCGCTCTAGACGCTTGGAGGCCTCGTCCGTCCAACGAACATCTACCCCGGCCGTATCGTGGAAGTCTGGTGCGTTCATGATGCGCGTCCTGTTATGACTGGTTCAGGAGTTCCTTCAATTCCTTACCAGCTTTGAAAAACGGGACTTTCTTGGCAGGGACCGCCACGGTCGCGCCAGTCTTGGGATTCCGCCCTTCTTTCATCCGACGAGCCCGCAGCCGAAAACTGCCGAACCCTCGAATCTCCGTCTTATCGCCATTCTTCAACGAATCACGCACACAGTCGAAAATCGTATTAACGACGACTTCCGCCTGCCGCTTCGTCAAGGTTGTAACCTGTTCGGACACGCGCTCGATGATTTGGGCCTTCGTCATATTGGACTCCCCTTTCGTGGTGATGAATCGACCTGCGCGTCGATCCGACCGCGTTAGAACGCCATGAGATACTTGAGACTGACCCCGGAGTAAAAGTCCAACTTGGGGAAGAGCACCGATAATCGCGATTCGATCAATTCTCTGATCGAAAATCTCCGGCGCGGCTCAGTGACTTTCGGCTCACCCTCAATGCCTGCCATATCCGCCGCAAGTTGGATTGCAGCCTCGAGATCACCGAGCTCGTCCACAAGCTTTGAAGCTTTGGCCTGACGGCCCGTGAAGATTCGACCGTCCGCCAAGGCCTGCACAGCCGCCAAGTCGAGTCCGCGCCCTTCTGCTACCGCCTCAATGAACTGCTTATGGACATCGTCCATGACGGATTGGAGCAACGCGTGTTCTTCATCACTCATCTTCCGAAGCGGCGATCCCACATCCTTGAAGCGTCCACTTTTGATCACGACACCTTCGACCCCGATCTTCTTGAGCAGCCCTTCGACGTTAGCCATCTCCATGATGACCCCAATACTCCCCGTCAACGTCCCTGAATTGGCCATGATGCGATCGGTCGCAACCGCAATATAGTATCCCCCTGACGCCGCCACTGATCCCATTGAGGCAACCACCGCCTTATTGCTCTTGTTACGAACCCGCTGGACCGCATCATGGATTTCTTGCGACGGCACAACCCCGCCGCCGGGGCTGTCGATTCGCAATACAATCGCTTTCACGGAGGGGTTATCAGCAAAACGCTTCAATTCACCGATCGTGGATTGCGCATCCATAATGACCCCTTCGATGCGAATCAATCCAACCCGGTCCTCCATCGAAATGTCAAGGTCGGGAAAGAAGAGGTTCACCAGAAAAAGCAGGCCCAGCCCGATTCCGAGCGCCCAGAGCACTTTGCGAAATATCCCTCGCTTGGCCGGCTTTTCTGCTGTTTCATCACTCATGGTTCTGATCGCTCACAGCGCCGGGGGACGCGAACGCACCCCCCGGCTTACGCTGAGACCTAGTGTATCGGACCTACTTATCGTCCTCGGCTTGGCCTCGGTTCCGGTTCTGCTTCGCCGCACGGCCCAAACTTTGGTCCAACACGCCTTGCGTGGCATGATATTCATCGACCTTTCGCCGATCGGAATCCATTTGATGGTCGCGCAGGCTGAGCGCGATCTTTCGTTCTTCACGATCGACCTTGATGATCTTGGCCGTCACTTCATCCTGCAGCTTGAATTTCTCTTCGAGCTTGGCCTGCGGGTCGAGACCAGCCTCGCTAATGTGAATCAACCCTTCGACTCCCCCCTCCAATTCGACGAAGATGCCGAAATCGGCGACCTTGCTGACCTTCCCCACCGCCACATCCCCAACAGCATACCGGTTCGGAATTTCGTCGTCCCATGGATCGTTCTTGAGCTGCTTATACCCGAGCGACAGCCGCTCCTTTTCCTTGTCGATCCGCAAGACCACGGCCTCTACCTTCTGCCCCTTCTTGAAGAGTTCAGAGGGGTGCTTGATATGTTTCGTCCAAGACATGTCAGAAATGTGGATCAATCCATCGATGCCCTCTTCGAGTCCGACGAACGCGCCAAAGTCAGTGAGACTCTTCACTTTCCCTTCGATGCGCGTGCCGATCGCGTACTTCCCTTCCACCATATCCCAAGGGTTCGGCGCAGTCTGCTTCATGCCGAGCGAAATCTTCCTAGTGGCCGGATCCACGTTCAGTACCGCAGCTTCAACCTGATCCCCGATGGACACGACGCGTGACGGATGGCGCACCTCGTGCGTCCATGACATCACAGAGACATGCACCAGTCCCTCGACGCCGGGCTCGAGCTCAATGAACGCCCCGTAGTCGGTCAGGCTCACGACACGACCTCGGACGCGGGTACCGATCGCATACTTACTGGCCACGCCGGTCCAGGGATCAGCGCTCTTCTGTTTCAAGCCGAGTGAAATGCGCCCGGTCTCTCGATCGTACTTGAGGACGATCACTTCCACCTTGTCGCCGATGTTAAACATTTCAGACGGATGGCCGACACGGCCCCAGGACATGTCCGTGATGTGGAGTAGCCCGTCGATGCCCCCGAGGTCGATGAACGCCCCGTAATCCGTGATGTTCTTCACCATGCCTTGAATCAATTGTCCTTCCTTCAACGTGGAGAGAGTCGTCTTGCGTTTCGAATCCCTCGTCTCTTCCAAGAGCACGCGCCTGGACACAACGACGTTGCCGCGCCGATGATTGATCTTGATGATCTTGAGCGGGAACGTGCGCCCAACCAACCCATCAAGATCCCGCACTGGATGAAGGTCGATCTGCGAGCCCGGCAGAAATGCCTTCACGCCGATATCCACCATCATGCCGCCTTTGATCCGCGCCACGATCTTGCCGTCGATGCTTTTGCCGTCATTGAAGAGCTTTTCCAGCTCCTCCCAAATCTTCATCTTGTCGGCTTTTTCTTTGGAGAGAACCAGATTGCCGTCGGCGTCTTCACACTCCTCGATATAGACTTTGAGCAGATCGCCCACTTTGATCGTCTGGAGCTCCTCGGTGGAGAACTGATCGTTGGGGATCATGCCTTCGGACTTGTAGCCGATGTCGACGACCACCTTGTCTTTGGTCACGGCAACGACGTGGCCCTCCGTAATGGTGCCCTCTTCGAGGTTTTTGAATGTCTCCTCGTACAAGGCCGCTAAAGCCGCTCGGTCTAATTGCTGGTCACTCGATGGCGAAACCGTACTCATGGTGTAAATCCTACTCTTCCGACTGGAGTCGGGTGCTGATGGTTATACACCGACATTCACTCAGCCTTGCGAATGCCGGCACTGGACTGCTGGGTCGGAGACTCCACGCCACCTAAGGAGGCGATGTGATCCATCACGGTGCGACTCACCTCCTGATAAAACTGCTTGGCCTCTCCATTCTCTCCGCTCCTGGGAAACGTGAGCGCCTCTCCGTAGAGAACGGTCACGGGACGGAAACGCGGCCAGATGGTTCCCGACGGCAACACGTCGTACGTGCCCTTGAGATAGGCCGGAACCACAGGACATCCAGTTTGCGCCACAATCACACCAATCCCGGGTTTGGGGGACTGTAACCGGCCGTCCAAACTGCGACTGCCCTCCGGAAAGATCACCACGACCTTTCCTTCCTTGATCAGAGTGACCGCCTTGCCAAACGCGTCACGGTCTAACCGACCGGTCCGCAGGGGAATCCATCCCAACCATTGGCAAATAGCCTTGAGGCCTGGAACCGGAAAGAGATCGCTACGCCCCAAATACCAGGCCCGCCGACGCATCCCACAACCCAGGAGGGGAATATCCAGGTAACTGGCATGATTCGCCGCAACGATGAACCCACCGGTCCGGGGAACTGCGCCAACAACTCGATAGTGAAAACAGAGCCAGCCGATGGTCCGGGCGAGGATCCACAGGATCCCATAGAGGGCCGAACTCACAACCTGGCCGCAATCACAGCCATCATCTGGTCCACCACCTCCGTGACGGACAAGGTCGAGGTGTCAATGAACCGGGCATCCTCAGCAGGAGCCAGCGGGGCGATCGAACGGGAACGATCTCGGGTATCACGCCCCGCCAGGTCGGCACTCGTCTCTTCAAGTTTCCTGGAATGTCCCGCGGCGACGAGTTCCCGGTGCCGGCGTTGGGCCCTGATCGTCGGATCCGCCTCAAGAAAAAATTTCACATCTGCCGAAGGGAACACGTTCGTCCCCATATCCCGCCCCTCAGCGACCACCGCTCCAGCTTGTCCGATTTGCCGCTGAATGGGCAGTAACCAAGCCCGGACCGCGGGAATTGCCGAGACCACCGATGCCGCGGCCGACACCGCAGGCGTTCGGAGGTCACCGGTCACGTCCTTGCCATTGACCAACACCGTCGCGACTCCATGTTGGAACTGCATCTGGAGCGAGAGGGTGGGCAGCAGAGCAGCGACCGCCTCAGCATCATCCGGGTCTCGGCCAGATTCAATCACAGCCCAGGCCATCGCACGGTAGAGGGCTCCCGTGTCGAGATACAGATAGTCCAATCGTGAAGCCAACAACCGGGCCACCGTACTCTTGCCGACACCAGCTGGACCATCGATCGCAACGATCAGCCGGCTCACTTCCTTTTCCTCCGCAACACATCCCACGTCATGGCCCCACATTATAATAGCCGTCACCGGCGTTCAGTCAATAATTCCAATAGTGTGTGATGAAACGCTGGAAATGATGTCTCGATGCAAGCCGTCTCGTCAATCAGGGTTGGTGCCGAAGCGGTCAAGCCTGCGATGGCCAATGACATCGCCACCCGGTGATCTCCATGGCTGCGGCCACATGCAGCCTGCAATCGACCATTATCTTCTATTGTGCCAAGTCCTCGCACAACCATCCCGTCGAGCTTTTCTGTGATCTGCGCCCCCATCGCACGCAACTCTGCCGACACCGTCGCAATCCGATCGCTCTCTTTGACCCGCAATTCTTCGGCCCCGGAGATGATCGTCTCACCCTCTGCGACTGCAGCCGCGACACACAGGATGGGGAATTCATCGATCGTCTGCGGGATCAAATCAGGCCCGATCGCCACCCCCCGCAGTCGTGCCGACTTCACCCGGATGTCCGCAACTGGCTCCCCTGCCTCTTCCCGCTGATTGAGTAATTGAATATCCGCGCCCATACTCGTCATCACTTCCAACAAGCCCGTCCTGGTAGGGTTGATCCCCACCTGTCGAATCGTCACATCCGAGCCAGGAACAACCGTCGCGCCCACGATAAAGAACGCGGCGGCAGAGAAGTCGCCCGGCACGACTAAGCGTGGCGCCGCATTCCACCCAACCGATGGTCGTCCGTCGATCAGCAAGGTCGTCCCTTCCCGTCGAAGCGCAATACCCAGAAACTGGAGCAACCGTTCCGTATGGTCCCGCGAGAGACGCGGCTCTGTGATGCGGGTCGTCCCTTCGGCAAATAAGGCTGCGAGCAACAAGGCCGACTTGATTTGCGCGCTCGCCACCGGTGAAGCATAGGTGATCGCGCGGAGACGACTACCCATTACGGCTAAGGGGGCAAGTTCACCGCCTTTGCGTCCGGCGATGGTCGCCCCCATTTCCCGCAACGGCTTGACAATCCGCCCCATGGGACGGCGACGAATCGATTCGTCGCCGGTCAGTACCGTAAAAAAGTCCTGTGCTGCCAGCAGACCGGTCAGGAGACGAATGCCCGTCCCGGAATTCCCGCAATCAATCGGCCCGCTCGGCTCGGTCAGGCCCCAGAGTCCCTTGCCATACACACGTAGTTCCTCAACCGATTCATCGATGCGTATGCCGAGAGCCTGAAACGCGCGCAACGTATTGAGACAATCTTCACCTCGACAATAGCCCACAACCGTACTCACCCCGTTCGCCAAGGCAGTCAAAATGATGGCGCGATGGGTGATCGACTTATCGCCCGGAACGGAAATCGTTCCCCGTAGAGGTCGGCCTGGTGTGATAGTCAAAGACGCCATGGGGGTGCTACGCGGACACCGTAATCCGCGCAGAGAGTTTCTCTCGTTCCTGCCTTGCTCGTTCGAGTTCTTTCTCGATGCCCGCGGCATCGCCCACTTGAATGAGCTGCTTCAATTTGCTCAGCGAGCGCTCATAGGCCTCAATGAACGTGACCACGTTGTCGCGGTTCCAGAGAAAAATATCGCGCCACATTTCAGGGGAACTAGCGGCAATCCTCGTCGTATCCCGCAACCCGCCACCCGAGTGGCTTGCCAGATCGAGGGAGGGAATTTGTTGATCGCGAATCTCAGCTATGGCATTGATCAAGGCAAAGGCCGCCACATGAGGCAAATGGCTCACCGCCCCAAGAATCTTGTCATGCAGATGGGCATCCATCGTGAGAACCACCGAGCCAGTTTCCTGCCACATCGTTCGGACCTGCTCAAGCGCCTGCGGATCCGTCGTCTTCGTTGGAGTAACGATGCAGCGCGCACCCATAAAGAGCTGATCCGATCCGGCCGCCACGCCCGTCTTTTCCTTGCCAGCAATGGGATGGGCCCCGACAAAATGGACACCAACCGGCATGGCTCGTTCAGCTTGTTCCACCAGGAAACCCTTCACGCTTCCGACATCGGTCACAATCGCGCCTGCTTTCAAACAGGACGCCCACTCCGCCAGATGCTGGCCATACGTGTCGACCGGCGTGGCCAATACAACCAGGTCGGCCTCCCCTACTCCCTCTTTGGGGTCGACGACGTAGCGGTCGATCGCGCCCAGCTCGACCGCAGTTTTCAAGTTTTCGACACGCCTCCCAACCCCGATGACCCTTGTCGCCAACCCCTTTCGGCGAAGAATCATGCCGAGCGATCCGCCGATCAGCCCGACCCCGATAATCGTGACCTGGGTGAAATGCAACGCCATTCTTCAAGCTGGACCGAGGCGGAGCCTCAATCCTGAGTCCTTCAAACACAGTTCCTCTGACTACAGTTCGCGACCAACCGCCACTGCAATTTTTCGCATGTCCTGCATCAGTTCCTTGAACTTGCTCGGCTTAATGGATTCTTCACCGTCGCAGAGCGCACATTCCGGGTTCGAATGGACTTCGATCAGAATGCCATCCGCCCCCGCGGCCACTGCGGCTTTTGACATCGGCGCCACCAGATTCCACTTGCCGGTGGCATGGCTGGGATCGACGATGACGGGCAAATGCGAAAGTTCTTTTAAGGTCGGAACCGCGGCGAGATCGAGCGTATTGCGATATTGCGTCTCGAAAGTCCTGATCCCCCGCTCGCACAACATGACATTCTGATTCCCCCGGGACATGATGTATTCCGCAGACAGAAGGAATTCCTTGATCGTAGCTGAAAGCCCCCGCTTCAACAGCACCGGCTTGTCGTACGCCCCAACTTCCTTGAGGAGTTCAAAGTTTTGCATGTTGCGCGCGCCAATCTGGATAATGTCGGCTTTTTCGAGAAACAATTCGATGTCGCGGGTATCTAGAATCTCGCTGACCACCGGCAACCCAGTTTGTTTCTTCGCCTCAACCAGATAGTCCAACCCTTCACGCCCTAGCCCCTGAAAGGAATAGGGCGACGTGCGTGGCTTGTAGGCGCCGCCGCGCAAAATGCTCGCTCCGGCCGCCTTGACCTCGTGGGCAATGCCGACCGTTATTTCGAGCCGTTCCACCGCGCAAGGTCCCGCCATGATGACCAGCTTGTTGCCGCCGATCTTCACGCCGCTCACATCGATAATCGTGCCGTCACGTTTGAACTCCCGGCTGACAAGTTTCCAAGGCGCGAGAATCGGCAACACACTTTCAACGCCTGGCAAGGCCGTGAGCGGTTGGTTATGCAGGATCCGATCGTCGCCGATGACCCCAATAATCGTCCGTTCCTGCCCGGTCGATAGTTGCGACTTCAGCCCCAGCTCGCGCAGCCGATCGATAATGTGGTCGACTTCCCGTTCGCTTGCCTCTGGTTTTAATACAATGATCATGTTGCCCTCACCATGTACTCAATGCGGATGGAGCACCCGCTTGAGCGCAGCCAAGAATTCCCTGTTTTCTTCCTCCAGGCCGATGGTCACTCGAACCATACGCCCCTCGATGTGACGAATGATGACGCCCTCCCTCAGCATGGCCTCAAACACCGCGCGGCCGTCTCGTCCGACATCGACATATACAAAATTCGCTTCGCTCGGAATCGGCGCAAATCCGAGCGCGGTCAATCCCTTGACCATCTGCTCCATCCCAGCTTCAATCACCGCTCGGCTTCGCGCCACATGTTCGTCGTCACCGAGGGCGGCGAGCGCGGCACGCTGCGCCAGGCTGTTGGTGTTGAAGGGAGGGCGGATTCGGTTCAAGAAATTGGTGATCTCCGCTGTCGCCACACCGTACCCGATTCGCAATCCTGCGAGGCCATAGATTTTTGAAAACGTTCGCAGCACGATCACACTCCGCCCCTGCTTTACATAGGCTATAGAATCTGGAAACTGCGGATTCTGGACGTATTCGAAATAGGCTTCATCAAATACCACGACGACATGTGTCGGTACACGCGAGAGCAGATGTTCGACCTCATCGGCCGACACCATCGTCCCGGTTGGATTATTAGGGTTACAGAGGAACAGGAGCCTGGTCCGGTCGGTGATGGCGTCCGCCATCGCCTGAAGATTGTGCCGCCACTGCTTCAACGGGACGATGATAGGCTTTCCGTGAGCTGCCGTGACTTCCATCTTGTAAATCACGAAGGTCTGATCGGCCATGACCGCTTCATCACCGGGGGCCAAAAACGCACGGGCGAGCAGGCCCAGTATTTCATCCGACCCATTCCCGAGAATGACCTGATCCACGGTCACCTTCAAGCGATCCGCCAGGGCTTCGCGCAAGCGAAACGCGCCGCCATCGGGATAGCGATGCAGAGTCGCGGTCCCCTCGCTCAACGCGGCGAGCGCCTTCGGAGAGGGGCCTAACGGATTCTCGTTGGACGCCAGTTTAATGACGCGTGCGAGACCCAGTTCCCGTTGGAGTTCCTCAATGGGCTTCCCGGGAACATAGGGACTCAGGGAGGCGATATCTGGATGGACCTTCAGTGGCATGGCATCAACTATGGGCCGGATAGGATCCGAGGACTTTCATGAAAAGGCAGCGGCCAGTGATTTCTTCGATGGCCTTCTTGACCCGCTCTTCCTCAATATGCCCTTCGATATCGACGAAGAAAATGTACTCCCAGGCTTTTCGTCTGGAAGGACGCGATTCAATCTTGGTCAGGCTCAGACCATGGGAGGCAAAAGGCCGGAGGAGATCGTACAGGGCACCGACTTTGTCTTTCACCGAAAGCATCAATGAGGTCTTATCTTTGCCCGTACGCTCGGGCGGCTTCTGAGACAGGATGAGAAAGCGGGTCATGTTGTTCATATTATCTTCGATGCGGGCCTTGAGGACCTTCAAGCCATACAGCTGGGCTGCCAACTCCGATGCAATGGCGGCGACAACGGGATTCTCCATGCACAATTCTGCGGCACGTGCCGTGCTCGCCACCTCCGATACGGGCACATTGGGCAAGTTGGTTTCCAACCAATTTCGGCATTGGGCAATGGCATGGGGATGCGAGTGGATTTTTTTCACCTCTTCCATCACGCCAGACTTCGACATCAAATGATGTGACACCTCCTGGAGAATTTCGCCATAGATCAGGAGATCGGAATCAATGAACATATCGAGCGTGTGGGTGACCACACCTTCTGTCGTATTCTCGATCGGGACCACACCGAAATTGGCTCGTCCCCGCTCGACTTCATTGAATACCTCCTTGATGCTATTCACCGGAATATATTGGGCGGACGACCCGAATTTCTGCATGCAGGCCATATGCGTAAACGTGGCTCTGGGACCGAGATAGGCCACCTTTTGAGGGCCCTCGAGAGAGAGGGAGGCGGACATGATTTCTCGATAGACTGGCCGAATCGCCTCGGATGGAAATGGCCCGGAGTTTTGCTGTATGAGGCGCTCGATTATCGCCGCCTCCCGCGCCGGGGTATGGAGATTGGCATCCGCATCCTGCTGTTTCTTGAGTTTGCCGATCTCGACGACGCTTTTAGACCGCTCATTCAGCAGGCGCAAAATTTCGTCATCAATGCGATCGATCTCTTTCCGGTACTGAGAAAAGTCTCCGGACATCGCACCCCCCTCTTCCCAGCCCAGAGAGGCGGTCACCCGTCCGTCGGCTGGAATGGCACAAGCTAAGTGGGAAATGATACAGGAACCATTCCTGGCAATGCAAGGAGACCCTCGACGTTTCAGGAGCTTGCGTGACAATCCCCGTCGTTCACATCTGCTATCAGGAGGACTTGACAGGGGCCCGACGCATCACGAGAAGAGGAGGGAGGTCGGCCTTTTAAAATGGTCGAAGGCCAGCTTCGTGGCTTGGCGGCCACGGCCGGTTCGTTCGAGGAAGCCGGCCTGAATCAGATAGGGCTCATGGACATCTTCGAGGGTGCTCTTGTCTTCCTGGACCGCGGCCGCCAGGGATTCCACCCCGACCGGTCCTCCAGCAAACTTGTCGATGATGGTCAGAAGAATCTGACGATCCATCTCATCAAACCCCGCCGTATCGACACCCAGCCATGCGAGCGCGTCCTGGGCTACAACCTGGGTAATTCGTCCCGCCGCCTTGACCTGGGCATAGTCGCGCACCCGTTTGATAAGCCGGTTGACGATACGGGGGGTTCCTCGAGCACGACCGGCAATTTCCTGCGCTCCCTCGGAATCGATCGGGATCCCGAGCACCCCCGCCGAGCGTGTCACGATGGTCTGCAACTCCGCCGGGGAATAGAACTCCAGACGGTGGACGAGGCCAAATCGGTCCCGGAGTGGGGAGGTCAGGGCGCCGGCTCTGGTCGTGGCCCCGACTAGCGTAAATCGAGGGAGATCCAATTTCACCGTTCTGGCTGCAGGCCCCTGGCCGATCACGAGATCGAGCTGATAGTCCTCCATCGCTGGATAGAGCGCTTCTTCGACAGAGGCAGGGAGTCGGTGAATCTCGTCGATGAACAGAACATCGTGCTCTTGGAGGTTCGTCAGGATGGCGGCCAAATCGCCTGCATGGGCCAAAACGAGACCGGAGGTCGAGCGGAGCGCAGCCCCCATCTCACGAGCGATGATGTGGGCAATGGTGGTCTTCCCCAACCCGGGGGGGCCATAAAAAATCGTGTGATCGAGCGCTTCGTTCCGCTGCTTCGCCGCCTCGATACAGATCCGCAGGGATGCTTTCATCCGCTCCTGGCCAACGTATTCATCTAAGGTCTGCGGACGCAGCACAGTCTCGATACTTCGTTCTTCGTCCGTGATCTGCGTGCTGACAACTCGCTCGGCGGCCATCGTGAGGGAACCTCTCTCGCTCTAGCAGGATGCTGAAAAAGTCCGCCAGCGGCGTTCTCGCTTCGTTCAGATCCTCAACGTACCCCAGAGGGTACGCCTCCGGTCTTCACTCACTGCGGCCTTGCTGGACGGCCTTTTTGAGCATCCTGCGGCTATTTTGTCATCGGCCCATTCTGTCAGACTCTAACGGTGTATTGTGCATAAACTGAGTTTTTCCGCAGCCTGCTATGTTTATTTCTTCTCGGGCGTAGGGAGGTACTTGGGTGGAGGCGGTAAGGCACCCTGCCCGGGCGTTGCCGTACTACCACAGTCCGGCGGGCAGGTCTTACCTCCTTGGGTCGGATCTGGAAGGTTCAACTCCATCTTCTCCAGCTGACATTGTGTGAGCCGCCCCCCATCCTGATTCCCACAGCGAGCCGGCACAGACGAGTTGCCGATTTCACGATAGCCCTCGGGACAGGATCCACAGACAGACAGCAGATTAGCTCCCGGTGGGACACATTCAACAAGTGTGGGATCGCCGTCCTTACAAATCTCTTTGGACTCGGTCACGCCCGTGGTTGCATAGCCTTCAGGACATTGGCCGCAGGTCTTGCGAATGCTTTTGGGCTCGCTCGACTCTTCGGCTTGCACGGACATGGCCCCCAGTCCCAATAGGAACACGACAAGTCCAATGGACAATTGAGTCTGAACTATTCGTTGAATCAATCTCGTCATCATCCTTACCCCCTTGCAAGCTCCTTCAGGGATTCACGAATCATGTCTTTGAGCACGATGGACTCAGCATTGGATTTCTTCACCTGTTTCAGCGCTTCTTTAGCATCTTGTGGACGATAGCCCAAATTCACGAGCGCTGACAGTGCGTCGTCGAAGGTCGCATCTTGCCCCTGCCTGGGTAAATCACTTGCAGACGCGAGGCCAGGATGGAGTTTTTCGACTTTCTCCTTGAGCTCCAATACGAGACGGCTGGCCGACTTGTGACCGATCCCTGGAACCGTCGTCAGCTTCTCGACATCTCCCGACTGAATCGCTGAGACCAGGCTGGACACTGGAAGAGCCGACAATACACTGAGAGCCAGTTTAGGCCCGACGCCGGATACGCTGGTCAGCAGCACGAATGCATCCTTTTCCTGCGACGTCAGAAAACCGAAGAGCTGAATCGCATCTTCGCGGACGTGGGTGTGAACGCTCAGCGAGGTATTTTCGCTGAGATTGGGCAACCCATAGTAGGTGCTGAGAGGAATAAAAACTTCGTATCCGACCCCGTGCACATCGAGGACCAGATAGGTCGGCGCCTTCAAGGCCAATCGGCCTGTCAGTGAGGCGATCATACTCTAAGAGGCAACATAGACTGAAGGTGTTCAGGCTGAAGGCTGAAGTGTTCGGAACTCCGACCTTCAGCCTGAATACCTTCAGTCTGAACACCTGAGTAGCTACCGCTGTTGTTCATCCCGCGGCGGCTACCTTCTCCATCACCTCGTCGGAAATATCAAAATTCGCGTGTAGCTTCTGCACATCGTCATGCTCGTCCAAGACTTCCATCAACTTGAGCATTTGTTCGGCCGCCTTTCCCTCTAGCCTGATCGTGTTCTGCGGAACAGAGGTGACCTCCGCAAGCACGGTGTCGATCTTCGCATCACCGAGGGCTTTCTTCACTGCTTCAAAGTGGTGCGGATCCGTGATGACCTCAAAACTTTTCTCGCCCACTTTCACGTCCTCCGCTCCCGCATCAAGCGCGAGGGACAGCAGCGTATCTTCATCGACTATGCTCTTCTCAATCGTGAGCAGTCCCTTCTTGTGAAACTGCCAGGAGACGGCGCCGGCTTCCGCCATGTTGCCATGATTCTTCGTGAGAAGATTTCGTAGCTCGGCAACGGTGCGATTGCGGTTGTCGCTCGTGATTTCCATCAATACGCCGGTCCCTCCAGGCCCATACGCTTCTAAATGGAATTCTTCATAGGCTACGCCGGGCAATTCTCCCGTGCCGCGCTGAATAGCTTTCTTCAGAGTATCGCCAGGCATGTTGGCCTCTTTGGCCTTCAAGATGGCCAGCCGTAGTCGCGGATTACCATCCGGGTCGGCGCCTGAACGAGCCGCAATTGTCACCTCGCGGATAATTCTGGTGAAAATCTTCCCGCGCTTGACGTCCTGGGCCCCTTTGTGCCGTTTAACCGTCGCCCAATGGCTATGCCCACCCATGCTCACTCCCTGCAGCCGGACTCGGAACAGCCGGCTGCGCAATAACACCACGCCACCCGCTTAGACCTCGTACTCGTAGCACAGGGTTTGGAAAGGTGTCAATTATGCCGGAGGCGGTGCCGCAACAGGATCAATTACTCGGAATATATCAGCAACTGTATCCCGATGAGGACAATCAGGCCGGCCCAGAACCACTCCCCGGCGGGGGACAGCATGTGCAAAGAGGAACGGAACCAGCCTGACAGCAGTTTGGACAAGCCGGCTGTGATAGCCAGGGTGCCCATCATGGCATGGTGCATAGCGATCTTCTGGGCCGAGGGGTGGAGGCCATGCGAATGTCCGAACAACATCAGGCCCCCGATGATGGCAAACAGCGGTAAGGAAGTGCTCCACAGGCCATCCGAGATACGACCAATCCGTCGTAAGGCCTCAACCGTGCCTGCCAATAACAGCAAGACTCCGTAGATCTTGTGCTGGATAATTTCCGGATCATGACCGGAGAAGGTCTGCACAAAGCTGCGCGATCCGATCGGCCAGGCTTCGTGGTCGCTCCAGATCAGGAGAATGACACTGCCCAACAACATGGCAGCCGGCAGCAGAAACCTGGCCCAGAGCAGAATTGGCCGATGCAAGGCCTGGCTCAATTCGGCACAACCCATCAACAGGACAAAGAACCCGGCGAGGTGGTGGTTAAACTCCGAATACGCCACGCCTTGGGCTGAGCCCTCCCACCCACCAACGCTGGCCTCATGATGATCGCGACCGGATAGATACCCGCCTTCGCTAAGCTGGGCATAGAGCGGAGCCGTACCGACGAACATCATCGTACAGAAAACAGCCAGGACGATCGACGCCCACGCGCTCGCTGCCTGGAGTTCCGCCCACGATGAAAGTGGTCGCTGTAATTGAAAGGCCCACCCAGAGAGCTGGATGGGCCTTTGTTTGTGCCCTCGCACGAGTCCAATCCTTACATGAACTTCATAAACTTATCTTTCGCGTCATCCATGACTTGAGCCGTAACGGTCACCATCCCGCGCTCTTTCGCCACCCGCTCGACCTCTTTGCGGGCCATGGGACGGATGAAGTCTGGAATATTCTCAAGCCGCTTCTCCGCTTCAGGCGTCCAGGTCATCCCATTGCTCGATTCGCTCTTGGAATCGTCCATCACTTGTAACGTGATCGTCTTGTACCCCTGCTTGCGCGCGAAAGCCTCCACACTGCTCTGCACCATCGGCTTCACAAATGAGGGAAGGCGGTCCAGTTTCTCCTTCGCATCGACCGACCAAGCAAACTCTGTAGTCGCCGCTCCAGCATTGCTGGGCTTACCGTCCGAGGCCAGGCCCATTTCCGCCACCATTGCAGAGAATGGGCAACCGCCGCTGGACTTCTCTCCGGGCGTGACGGCTGTGGCAACCGTGACCGCAGCCGCCGGCTGACCACCTTGAATTTTCTCGTTCAAATATGCCGCCATCTGACCAGAGCTTGCGGCTGCTTCGTCTTTCAGCGTACCCCGCGTCATCTCAAAAGGCTCAGCTGCAACGGTACGCCCGCCCAGCTTCACCCCGAGAGAGCTGACCATCTGGGTTTCGCCTGGATTCGTCACCATCGAAAACTTGGCGTTGCAAGACGGACAGCCAAAGAACACGCCGAGCGTGCCCTCCCCAGGCTTCTCCACCTTCTCGAAGTTCATGTAAGTTTCACAGTTGAGGCACACAAATTTCATGGCATCTCCTCTTAGCTGGCTACGGAAAAACTCGGTTTATAAACAATACGTCCTTGGAGTCTTATATATGGTGCTGATGCCAGAATACCCTGAGGATGCTCAAAAAGGCCGTCCAGCAAGGCCGCAGCGAGCGAAGAGGCGAGGCGTACGCTTCGGTACGTTGAGCCTCTGAGCGATGCGAGAACGCCGCT
>Ga0209108_10000131_pt1 | contig 37063 bp, 35 predicted proteins | sample Rifsed10ft1_FD_184003 | JGI IMG/M metagenome (GOLD analysis project Ga0209108, IMG submission 184003) | Soil microbial communities from Rifle, Colorado, USA - sediment 10ft 1 (version 2) | ecosystem: Environmental > Terrestrial > Deep subsurface > Rock core/Sediment | place: Rifle, Colorado...
GGGCGAGCAGCGGGGGCGGCCGCCGCCGCCCCCGCCGATGACGTCGAGGCGCCGGGTCCGGATCTCAGGAACGCGCCGGCGCGGGCGGCCGCGGCCGGATCCGGCGGTGGCGAAGGAAGATCGCCGCCGCCGCGACGACCGCCGTCAGGAGCATCACCGTCTGATTGAAATTGAGCCCGTAGGCTCGGACGATATCGATGCGGATGAACTCCAGCAGGAAGCGGCCCAGGGGATACCCCGCCAGGTAGAGCAGGAAGACATCTCCGCCGAGCAGCCTCCCTCGGAAGCGCCGCCAGGCCCACAGCAGGAAGACCGCCAGGGCCAGATTCCACAGACTCTCGTACAGGAACAGGGGGTGGAACTTCTCGAAGGCTTCATAACCTGCCAGCCGATTCTCCGGACGAATGAGGATCCCCCAGGGAAGGTCCGTCGGAGGGCCGTAGAGCTCCTGATTGACGTAGTTGCCCCAACGTCCGATGGCCTGCGCCAGCGCCACGCCTGGAGCGGCGTAATCCAGCACCGCCCCGAAGGAGATCTTGCGCCGCCGGGTGAAGATGTACAACCCGAGGGCTCCGCCGGCGATCGCCCCCGGCATCCCCAGCCCGCCGCGCCAGGTGAAGACGATGTCGAGCGGATGGGTCAGGTAGTACATCGTATCGATCCCCATCGCCCGCAGACTCTCGGAGGGGGTGAAGACGTGCCACAGGCGGGCGCCGACAATGCCGAAGACCAGCGCCCACATAAAGGCATCCCAGGCCAGATCCGGCTCGCGCCCGTCGCGCCGCATCATCCAGCGGGCCAGGTACACCGCCGCCAGGGCGCCGAGCATGAGGATGATCCCGTAGAAGCGAAAGTACAGCGGTCCGAGGTGAATCCCGTAGGCATCGATCATGGCGGCGTCTCCGGAGGCTGAACGGGCCCTGTGACGGCTAGCTGCGGCGGCGGGCTTGCTGCCGCACGGCGCGGATGCGCTGCAGCGCCGTGACGTTGGCCAGGATGGCGATCAGGGCGATGCCGATCAGGGCCGCCTGGGTCACGCCGAACCCGGTCAGCACCAGGGCCGGCGCCAGGATGAGGTGGCGCTCGAAGCGGGTTAGCAGGCCGCCCTTGGCCTCGAAATCGAGTGACTCGGCGCGCGCCTTGACATAGGAGACGAGCACCGAACCGGCGGCGGCGAAGAAGGTCAACACGATCAGGGCCGTTTGCTGCGTCACGACGAACGTGATCACCAGCCCGCCGTAGATGAAGAGCTCCGAATAGCGGTCCGTCACGGAGTCGACAAAGGCGCCGAAATCGCTGGCCTCGCCGCGCAGTCGGGCCATGGCGCCGTCGAGCGCGTCGATCGGCCCCATGAAAAGGACCAGCATACCGCCCACCAGGAAGTTCCCGCGCGCCAGGAACAGGGCGCCGATGGCGTTTCCCACCAGGCCGACCAGGGTGATGGTGTTGGGGAACAGCCCCAGCCCGAGCAACACCCGGGCGATGGGATCGAGCACGCCCTTGAACCGCACGCGCATTTGCTCGGACAGGGTGCGCCGGTCCGGTCCAGCGGCTTCGTTGGCGGTCATGGGCCTCTCATCGTGGGGGAGCAACCGATGCTACCCCGCGTGTCGGGCGGCGTCAAGCGCTCGACCTCAGCGGTCGTCGTCCTCGGGGTCGCCTTCCTCTTCGTCGCCGTCGCGCAGGAGGACTTCACGCGTCTTGCCGCCGCTCTGCGACCGCCCGACGACGCCCATTTCCTCCAACTCGTCCATCAGGCGAGCGGCGCGCGGGTAGCCGATGCGCAGGCGTCGCTGCAGCATCGAGGCGCTGGCGAACCCGCTCTTGCGCACCAGGGCGACGGCCTGGTCGAGGACCTCATCCTGCTCGTCGCTGCCTTGGGTGTGCCGCATCAGATCTTCCCAAGGCGGTTCCTCGCCTTCGCCCTCGGCTTCGTCGGGCGCCGCCTCGTCAGGAGCGGACGACTCCTTCCAGTATTCCACCAGGCGCTCGACTTCGGCGTCGCCGACGTACACGCCCTGCAGGCGCACCGGCGATCCCGATTCGGGCGAGAGATAAAGCATGTCGCCTTTCCCCAGCAGCGTTTCGGCGCCCGATCCATCCAGGATCACGCGCGAATCGATCATCGATGGCACGGCGAAGGAAATGCGAGCCGGGAAGTTGGCCTTGATCAGACCGGTGACGATGTCGGTGCTGGGCCGCTGCGTGGCGACCACCAGGTGGATCCCGGTCGCCCGCCCCATCTGGGCCAGCCGCACCAGCGTCCGCTCGGTCTGGTCGGGCGCCATCATCATCAGATCGGCCAGCTCGTCGATCAGGATGACCAGGCGCGGCAAGGGACGGCCGTCGCGCCGCCGGCGCACCTTGCGATTGTAGGCCTCCAAGTCGCGGGCGCCTTCCTTCTCCAGTTCTCGGTAACGCCGATCCATCTCCTGCGTGCACCAGCGCAGGACGACGACGATCCGGTTCAGTTCCGTCTCGACCTTGCCGATCAGGTGCGGCACGCCGTTGAAGCGCACCAGCTCGACCATCTTCGGGTCGATCAACACCATCTGCAGGTCGGCCGGCGTGTTGTTGAAGAGCAGACAGGCCGCCAGCGCCGTCATCAGCACCGATTTGCCGGAGCCGGTCGTCCCGGCGATCAGCAGGTGCGGCATTCCCGTCAGATCGGCGGCGACGGCTTCGCCGGCGACGTCGCGTCCCAGGGCGAAGGCCAGCGGCGATCCGATCCGCTGGAAGGCCTGCGACTCCATGACCGAGCGCAGGCTGACCAGGGACGCCCTTCGGTGCGGCACTTCGATTCCGACGTAAGCCTGCCCGGGGACCGGGGCCTCGATGCGGATCGCCGGGGCCGAAAGGGCCAGGGCCAGGTCGTCCGCCAGGCTCGAAATCTGCGAGACGCGCACCTTCTGCCGTCGCACCCCTTCCGAGCCGGTCTGTTCGATGAATCCCGGCTCGACGGCGAACTGGGTCACGGAGGGGCCGGTGCGGTGGTCGACGACGCGCGCCGGGATGCCGAAGTCGGCCAGCGTTTTCTCGATGGCGCTGGACATCTGCTGGATCTCTTTCGAGGTGGCCCGCCGGGCCTCGACGCGGTCGAGCAGATCGGTGGCCGGCAAGCGCCGATCGCGATCGGCCCGCACGCGGGCTCCCGAGGCCGGGCGCGCCGAAGCCGCCCGCGGTCGGGATGCGGCGGCCTGCTTCGGCGCTTCCACGTCCGCGCGCTCCGTCGGCAGCCTCACCGCTCCCAGCGCCGCCAGCGGGTCCGGTTCCGGAAGCCACTCCTCCGCTTCGCGGCCCGAAGTCCCCAGCCGTGAGCCGACCGGACGGGCGCGCAGGGTCAGGATCGCCGCGCCGATTGCCAGGAGCAGAAGGACGAGCAATCCGCCCCAGCGGCCGAGGACACCTCCCACCAGAGAACCTACGCCCCACCCGATGAGCCCCCCGCCCTGGCCCGACTCGCTCTCGGCCAGGCTGTAATCGGCGGCCAGAGCCAACACACCCATCAACGCAAAGAAGGCGATCTCCAGCGCGACTACTCGGAGCCACGGGATCTCCCACGGGATCCCCAGCCGCCGGCGGCCAAATCCCACCGCCCCCAGGACCATCGTCACGGGGACGATCGGCGCGAACCACCCGAGCCAGCGGTCCAGGGCGGCGGTCCAGGCGTCGACCAGGCTTCCCTGGGTCAGCCCGAGCATCCCCAACAAAGTGATCAACGCGGCGCTGGCCAGGACCAGGGCGGCGGCGTCGTCGCCGTGCTCGCGCAACCATCCGGCCAGGTCCCACGCGTTGCGCGAAGGGCCGCCTGGAGTGGATCCGCGGCGAGGCGATCGGCGTGAGGCCCTCGACTTGGTCAACGACCGGTCCCTCCCGGCGCGAAGGCCGGGCGCGGGGAGGCGCCCGGCCTCGTCCGGCGATGGTCGACGGGGTTCATCCTGCGGGTGCGGGGGTCGTCCGCACGGGAGATTCGGCACCATCCTGCGCCGCCCGCAAGCTCAGGCCGAGCTTTCGCTGAGAGGGTTCGAAGCGGATCACGCGCAGGCGCAGATGCTCGCCCTCATGGACGATGCTGGCGGGGTCGCAGGGCGAAGAGGCGCCCAGCTCGGAGACGTGGACCAATCCCTCCACGCCGTCTTCGATTTCGACGAAGGCGCCGAAGCGAACGACACTGGTCACGACACCGTCCAAGACGTCGCCGAGTCGAATCCGGGAGTCGAGCGAGCTCCACGGGTCCGGCCGCAGTTCTTTGAGGCTCAGCGCGATCCTCCCCAAATCGGGATCGGTCGACAGGACGACGGCCTCGACCTTCTGACCCAGGCACAGGACGTCGGCCGGATGGCGAACGCGACCCCAGGAAATCTCGGAAACGTGGATCAGGCCCTCCACGCCGCCCAGGTCGATGAAGGCGCCGAAGGCCGTCAGATTCGAGACAACCCCCTCCACCTTTTCGCCCTGTTGCAGGCAGCGCAAGAGCTCCAAGCGCCTTCCCGGCGCGGCCTGGGCTGCGCGCTCCGAGAGGACCAGGCGACCGCGCTCGGGATCGAACTCGATCACGCGCAAACGCAGCGTCCGGCCGAGAAAGGCGTCCAGGTCCGGAGGCTGCGAGAGGCGCGATTCCTGGCAGAGTTCGAGCACATGCGAGAGAGGGACGAAACCGCGCATCCCCTGGGCCTGGACCAGCAGGCCGCCGCGGTTGAAACCGACAACCGGAAGGTCGACGAGCTCGTCCTTCTCGTAGAGGTCGCGGGCCCACAGCCAGTCGGCCGGGGATCCGCCGTCATCCCCGATGCGAGGAGCAGGGTGGAGCCCCGGCTCGTCACGCGATCGCCGGTGTTCCTCCCGAAAGACGGACTGCCACCATCCTTCGTCGGGTGGCGGCGGACCGTTGGCTGAGGAGTCGTTGCGTGTGATGGGATCCACCGTTGCCTCGCTTTAGCATGGGCACCCCGGCTTCCCCGTTAGGATACCCGAAACCCGCGGGGGCGCAAGATCGGGGGACCGGAGCCGCCCGATCGCGCCCGAGGAGGGCGAAGGAGCCTGCGCCGCTGCCTGCCCCGCAGGCTGGAAGCGTCCGGGAGGGGTCCAGAGCAAGCCGACTCAGGCGTGCCGGCCGTTGCGGAAGGCGGCTTCCTTCTCCATCTGGCTGATGGCGACGGCGACGGCTTCGATCGCCACGCGCTGCTTGCGGTAGAGATCGGCTTCCGACATGGCCAGCCGCAGGGCGACGTCGCGCACCTTGCGCCCTTCCAGGAATTTCATCTCCAGGATGTTGTAGAGCATCCATTCGGCGGTGAAGCGGCGCTCGCCGATGGGGCGGACGCGTTCGACCGCCTTCGACAGGACGGACCGCAGCGCGTTGACGGCGTTCCCGTTGTTCTCGTCGATCGCCTCCTGGACAACCCGCAATCCTATGAGCGGGCTCCGGGTGAGACGAGGACCTCCCCAGTAGTGGGTCAGCGCCTCCCGAACGAGGTGGACCAGGTCCGGCTCGATCGCCGGCGGGGCCTCGGGCAGGAGCAGGTCCGAGCCGGCGTAGCGACCGACGGCCCGCAGCCGCTGGACCTCCTCGGCCTGCGGCACAAGGCGATCGACTGCCTGGAAGACTTCCCGCTGCAGCAGGCGCTCGGCGATGGCGAAGGCGGCGCGCTCGGAAAGAACGGCCAGGGCCTTGGCCGAACCCGCCGAAAGCCTCTCCAGGTCGTCGGTGCGCAAGCCCATCAGACCGATGATCTCGGAGCCGGACGGTTGATGCAGCGGGATCAACCAGAACGAATCCCAGGCGAAGACCGGGCCGATCTCGGGCAGGTCGCGCCTGCGCGAGTCGCCCAGGAGCGGGCCCATGCCCTCCAGCTCCTGCAGGGGATCCACGCCGCCGACGGCGACTTCCAGATCGACTCGGCCTTCGACCATCGTCGCCAGAAACGCGGAGGCGGCGCCGGTGACGTCGCTCACGGCGTTGAGAATCGACTCAAGGAACTGCCGCAGGTCGCCGGAGGTCAGCAGACGGTCTTCCAACAACTGGAGGCGAATCATGTCCCGGCGATCCTGGCCGTAGAACAGCCAGCGCTCGATCGACGGCCTCACCAGCGTAATGGCGTACTGGAGCAGGAGCAGCGTCGAGACCATCGCCAGCGGCACGAGCCGGCTGCCCTCCCAGCCGATCACCTGGCTGGCGCGGTTGACGACCACGGTCACCGCCAGGACGGTCGAGGCCACCACCGGCCCGCGCAGCAGCCACTGGAACAGCCGACTCTTGACGACACGATCCGGGTAGCTGATGCCGTAGTAGGCCACGACGTAGGCCATCAGGACGATCTGGACGGCCACCAGCAGGTTGATCAGGGTCTGGGCCGTCCAGAAGACCAGCGGCCACTGCATCAGGAACGGCCCGCCGGCGGTCAGGAACGGATAGGCGATCAAGACGGGTCCGGCCGCGCCCAACAGCAGGTAACGCATGCGCCGCCGGCTGGTGGTCGTCCGGCAGCGGCGGTAGGCGCGCAGCAGGTAGGAGGCGGCGATCCCCAGGCTGCCGAAGAAGAAGAGCAGGAACAGCGGGAAGAGCAATCCGCCCGTCAGGTAGGGGACCCCACCGGCTTCGTCCAGCCCCGAGAGGAGCAGCGGCGGCTGTGCCGCCAGCAAGAATGTCATCAGGCCCAGCGCGTAAGCCAGGCGCACCGCCCAGAATCGTCGCCCGCGCGACGGCCGTCCGGTGGCTTCCAACAAGGCATCGGCGAAGTGCATGTAGGTGGCCGGGATGAAGGCGATGCCGAGCCACTGCACCCGCAGCCAGGCCTCGACCTCCTGCGGGCCGAGCGCCGTCCCCGCCAGGACGTCGGTCAGGCTGACGACGGCGACACAGCCCATCACCGGGGCGAACGTACGCGACACGCGGTCGCGCAAGTTGAAGGTCAGCGCGTAGAGCAGGAGCGCCATGGCCGTGATGGCGTTCCCGGCGACCATAATCTCGTTCAACACTCGCAGCAGATCGTTCAGCAGGTCCATACGCAGTGCGGCGTCAGCGGAGATCGAAACTGAAAAACAGGCTGATGTCCTCGTTGGGATAGAAGAAGTCGCTGTACCCGGAGAAAGCGAACCCCATCTTCTGTGCCAGCTGAATGGCCGGGTGGTTCTTGCTCTGCATCTCGAAGAACAGGCGCGCCTGCGCCCGGCTGCGTGCCCAACCGATGGCCTCGCTCAATAAGCGGCGCGCCAGCCCCTGCCGGCGAAAGGCCGGGTCGACGACCAGGTCGATGATCCACAGCGCCTCCGGGGCGGGCGCCGGCGTCAGCGAGAGATAACCGGCGGGGCGATCGTCGGCAACGCCGACCAGAATCAGGCTGCGGTCGGTCCACTCATCGGCCAGCCGCTCGACCCGCCGCGGGTACGCCACCCGCATCGGACGGGGCAGGCGCACCTCGCGGAAGGCGATTTCGATCGTCGGCGCGGCGGTCTGGAGCGCCATCTGCCAGACGAAGTCGGTGCTGTAGCTGTGGTCGAGCGCCATCAGCCGTTGGATGTCGCTGGAGATGGCTGGCCGGATTGCGAAGGGTTCCATACAGGACAGTTCGCCTCGTTGGTTACGTGATCACGACTCTATCGCAACTGTCACGCCCGGCGGGTGCCGGGGGCCGGCGCAGGAGCCTCCAGGTGGAATCGAACGGCTTCTTGCGCGAGGATGACGCTATCGGTCGCGCGTGGGCCGGAGACACGTGGCTCATCCTCCCGGTAGAACCCGCACCCGCTGTACGCACGGCAAGGGGGCGTTGCCGGCCGTGTCGGTCACGACCAGCCGAAAGGCGTAGTCGCCGGGGATGACCAATGTCGTGTCCCACGCTCCGAGGTCGCCAGCCGTGACCGGCGTCGTGCCGGCCGAGATCGCCCGCCAGACGGCGCCAGGCGCCGGCAGTCCGGCCGCCAGCTCGATGTACTCGTACTTGTAGAAGGCGAAGTTGGGGATATCGGCTGTTCCCTGGATCGACACGCTCCCGGACAGGTCGCTGCCATCGGTAGGAAAGGTCAAGGTCGCCGACGGGTTGAGGCACCCGCTGGCGTCGAGCGCCGCCTCGGGAAGGGCCGTGGCCGCCGGGGCCCCGTCCGGCGGCGCCGGAGTCGAGGGGGTCGCCAGCAGGGAGACCGTCGGTAGAGGTGTGGGTCGGAGGGCGGCCGGGACGGACGGGCTCAACACCGTGGCGGCGAGGAAGGTCAATCCGGCGACCAGCGCCACCCACACCCCCATCACCCCGGCGCGGGCAATACGCCGGCGCGCGCGCTCCCGCTCGAGACCGAATTCCGACCGTCGGTAGGTTCTCCACCACAAGCCCGCGTTTCGAGCGTACAGGACGAAAGCCACCGCCAGGACCAGATAGATCCACGTCTGATAGGCCTGGATGAGGAGGAGCGCTTGGTCCATCCGGCGGCGCGGTCACAACCGGCGCAGAACCCCGCGCAGCAGTCCGCCGAGTCTCGGACCGAGGACCTGGCCGGCCTCGAGGACCTCTTCGTGAGTCGTAAGCGTGGCGCCGTCCAGGTTGGCCTTGTTGCTGATGCCGGAAATCCCCATGACGCGCGTCCCGCCGTGGCGGGCGACGGTCACCTCCGGCACGGTCGACATCCCGACGGCGTCGACTCCGGCGGCGCGCAGAAAGCGGAGATCGGCCGGGGTCTCGAAGGACGGACCGGCCAGGCACGCATAGACTCCTTCGTGCAAGACCAGTCCTTGCTCGCGGGCGGTCTGCCGGGCGAGGTCGATGAGGCCCCGATCGTACGCCTGGCTCATATCCGGGAAGCGCGGGCCGAACAAGTCGAGGTTCGGGCCGCGCAGCGGCGACTGGCCGGCCATGCCCACCAGGTTCAGGTGGTCGGTGATGAGCATCAGTTCACCCGGCGTGTACCCCGGATGGACGGCGCCGGCGGCGTTGGTCACGATCAGGATCTCGATGCCCAGGCGCTGCATCACGCGCACCGGCAGCCCGATGCGCGACATCGAATGCCCCTCGTAGAAATGCGCCCTTCCCTGCATCACGATCACCGGCTGCCCCTCCAGCCGGCCAAGGACGACCCGACCGGCGTGGCCGGCGATGGAGGCGGCCGGCCAGCCGGGGATGTCGCCTCCGTCGAATCGAGTTGCCTGCTCCACCCCTTCGGCAAGTTCCCCGAGGCCGGAGCCCAGAATGAGGCCGAGGCGCGGCTTCTCGGGCGCCTTTTGGCGGATGTGGTCGGCGGCGCGGTCGATGTCCTCCAACGCCAGGAACTCGGTGTTCATGACTTGACTTGCTCGAGCTCGCCCTGCAGCCGATGCAGGCGCATGGCGTTGGCGCTGGTCAGGCCCAGCACCTGCTGCACCTCCCGCCGACTGCGACCTTCCTGGAGCAAATGGTGAGCCAGCGTGTGCCGAAGCGAATGCGGAGACAGATCGCCGCCCAGGCCGGCGCGCGTCGTCCAGCGTTTGACGACCAGCCACAAGCCCTGCCGGCTGAGGCGATCGCCGCGCTGGTTCAGGAAGAGCGAGCGCTCGTCGGGGCGACGGGCGAGGTGCGGCCGCCCATCGACAACGTATCGCCGCATCGGTTGCAGGGCTCTTCCCAGCGGCAGGGGGGCATCGCCGGCTTCCGGCCTGGAGACCAGGCCGCCCTCGAGATCGACCTGGTCGATCCCCAGGGCAACCACCTCCGCCGCCCGCAATCCGGTGGAGGAGAGTAATGCCAGGATGGCCGAATCCCGCAGAGATCGCGGGCTGTCCTGCTTCGCCGGAGCGTCGAGCAGCGCCTGGAGCTCGTCGGCCGTGAGGACACGCGGGCGCGGCCTGGGAGCCCGAGGCGGCCGCAATACTGCGCGGAGCGTAGGGTCGGTAAGGACGTTGGCGGTATGCAGGTAGTCGAGAAACGACCGAACGGCCGCCATCTTGCGGGATATCGTGGCCGGGCGGTATCCCTGGTGCCCCAACCAGGCGACATAATCCGCAAGTGCCCCTTGGCGCAGGTCCTCCGGTCGATCGACTCTGGGACCGAGGACGGCAACGAACTGGCGCAGGTCGGCGCGATATGCGAGAAGCGTGTTGGCTGAGCTGCCCCTTACATCTCGGAGGTAGACCAGAAATCGTTGAAGCGCGGCTTCCATATGGGGGTCGCCTGGACCGGGCCGTTATTATAGCACTCCGATTCCAGACTTACCATAACTGCGCGGTACTACCTCCCTGCGGGTTGAGCCCACGCGCGAGCAAAGGGAGGGGCCAGGAGAGGGGTTTGAATGGTGGTCACTCACGCATTCCGGGCCAGCGCGGCGAAGCCGACCGGACGAAGGCGTACCGGCAGAATGCGTGGTGCGGCTAGAGGACTTGATCGCCTGAACCCACTTGGCCGCGCGGCCTACGGAGGGAACCGCCGGCCTTCTATTCCGGCCAGGCGCTGGCGTTGTCCAGCACCTCGATCTCTTCGGGTTGCAGGGCGACTCCCATGGCGCCGAGGTTGTCCTCCAATTGGTCCAACGTGCGCGGTCCGATGATCGGGCTGGTGACGACCGGCCTGGCCAGCAGCCACGCCAGCGCCACCTGAGAAGGCGATTTGTCTCTCGCTTGCGCGATCTTCTCGACCTCTTCGAGCACACGCCACATCTCGGGTCGATCCAGGTAGCCCCGCACACGGCCGCTCGACGCGCCGCGCGTGCCCTCTGGTGGCGGCGCACCACGGGCATACTTGCCCGTCAGGAATCCGCCGGCCAGCGGGCTGTAGGGAAGAACGCCGATGCCGTACGCCCGGCAGACCGCCTCCTGTTCTTCTTCGAATTCGCGCCGATGGACGAGGTTGTAGTGAGGCTGGGAGCTGGTGAAGGCCGCCAGGTGGCGTCGATCAGAAACCCATAGACCTTCGACGGCGCGCCAGGCGGGGAAGTTGGAGAAACCGATGTAGCGGACGTCGCCCCGACGCACCAGGTCATCGAGGGCGGCCAGCGTCTCCTCGATCGGCACGTCGTCGTCCGGGTGGTGGAGCTGATACAGGTCGATGTAGTCGGTGCGCAGCCGGCGCAGCGAGGCCTGGGCCGAGGCCAGGATGTGATGCCGGCTGAGGCCTTCGTCGTTCGGCCCCTCCCCCACCCGGCCGCGCACTTTCGTCGCCAGGATCACGTCTTCGCGGCGAACGGAGCCGGCCATCAGCCAGTTCCCGACGATCTGCTCGGCCACGCCGCCCGGATTTCCATCGACCCAGCGGGAGTAGACGTCGGCCGTGTCGATGAAAAACATCCCGGCGTCATAGGCCCGAGCCAGGATGCGGTGCGCCGTCGGCTCATCGGCCGTCCAACCGAATTGCATCGTCCCCATGCACAGCGCCGAGACCTTGAGCCCGGACCTGCCGAGACGTCGGACTTCCACCGTCTGCCCTCCTTGAGGCGAAGACTACGGCTGGCGCACTTCTGCGCTGACTCGGATCTCCCCTGCCTGCTCGAACCACAGGATCAGCGCCACGCTCTCCCCAGGCTGCAGGGAACCGGACAGGCCGATCAGCATCACGTGGAATCCGCCGGGCTCGAAATCGACGGTTTCACCCGGCGCGAGATCGATCCCCGAGACCGGCATCATTTGCATGACGTCCCCGTCCATCATCGTCCGGTGGATTTCCATGATCTCGGCGGCGGGCGACTCGCCGCCGACGAGGCGGTCGGGACGGTCCCCCGCGTTCACGATCCGGAAGTACACGGCCGTTGTGCCACCGGCTTCGGGCGCGGGGCGCGCCCAGGCATTCAGGATTTGCACGCCATCCGCCGCCGGGGTCTGGGCGCATCCGGCGGCGCTGAGGGCGAGAGCGATCAGGCCGATCCCCAACCAACGGCGCATGGCCTCCCTCACGAGGCAAGCAGGTGCTGGACGTCCTGGAGGATGTCCTGGTACGGGGTCCCGAAGCTGTAGCTCAACCGCAGTCGGCCGGCGGCGTCGATGACGAATACCCTGGCCGTGTGGGTCACGGTGTAGTCCTGGGCCGAGCCCTCCAGCGGGGTCTTCTCGACGAAGATGCCGTAATCTCCCCACACCTGCGTCAGAGCCTCCGGCGACCCGCTCAAACCGGTGATCGACGGATGGAAGAGATCCACGTACCGTTGCAGCGCCTCCGGCGTATCCCGCTCGGGGTCCACCGTGACGAAAAGGTAAGCCACCTGCCCCTCGTCCTCGCCCAGGCCTTGAAGGATTTGCTTGGCTTCACTGAGCGTCGTAGGACAAACGTCGGGGCAGGAGGTGAAACCGAAGAACAGGATCACGACCTTTCCGCGCAGTTCGCTCAACCGGACCTGCTCACCGTCCCCCCCGGTGAGTTCGAAATCGTGCGCCGGCTGCGGGTCGAGGTATTCCGTGCCCTTGTAGCGGTGAGGCGCGCAGCTCGACAGGAGGACGGCGGCCGCCAGGCCGGCGATCCCCAGAACGAGGGGCGACCTTCTCCGATCCGTGCTCTTCATCGAGTTTGTTCTGTGCGCGCCGGAGTACGACATCTTGGAAATCAGGACGTGCCCTTGTGGGCCAGCAGGGCCAGATCGAAGCGAATCGAGACGGCCCGGCCTATTCGATGGTAGTCTATCATGACGGCCGGCCGTCCCACCGGTGCGAATCGATGGCGTTTGGCCCAACCTGCATCGGACTTGACACCTGCCCGGCTGGGGGAGTAGAAGCAGGTATGACGTTTGATTGACTGCTGCGCCGCGCCGGCGGTGTCATCCGGCCGCCCGTGAGCCACTCCCGCCCATCCGATGCGCGCCATGGCTGCCGCCCGACTCTGGAATTCGCTGACCGCCCGGATCCTCCTGCCGGTTCTCGTCGGCTTCGCCCTCGGTCTCCTGATGAGCGAGGGTCCGGCGATGCTAGTAGATGATCCCACCAGCCGCCCTCCCCAGGAGATCGAGCTGGTGATCCCGCCCGGCACCGCCGATCGTGTGGCCTCCGGAGAGGCTGCGCCCTCGATCCCCGATGGCCTGAAGTTGGCCACGGGAGACACTCTGGTTGTCCGGAACCTGGATCGCGTCTCCCATCAGCTCGGACCGGTGTGGGTCCCCGCCGGGGCCTCCGGTCGACTGGTGTTCCCCGGGACTGTCGTCGGACGTTACTCGTGCAGCTTCACCCCGGCCGGCTATTTTGGAATCCAGGTCGAACCCCGCCTGACGGATTTCGAACGATTCGTCTTCATCCTGGTGGCGGGACTTCCGTTCGCCGCCGTCCTGACGGTGGTGAGCGTATTCCTGTGGTTTGCCCAGCGAGGCACGACTTCGCCCGGCGCAGGACAGCCGACCTCCTAGGCAAAGATAGCCTGCGAACCGGCTGCTATCGCCAATGGGGCCGGTCTCGATCGCGCCGGCCGGATCCTTGCTGCCCGCCCGGGCTTCTAATCGTCTCTCCTATCTGCTCCGCGCTCGGCCGGATCCAGCAAGGCGATCAGCCCGATCGTGCCCATGTTGGCAAACAGCAGCGGCGCCAGCGCCGGTGCACCGCGCAGGAAGCGTTCTCCGACGAACGTCCCCTGCGCGGTGAGATTCGATTGCACGTGGAACCAGGCCCCGAGTGCGCCCACCAGGATGAGGGCGATCATGGTGGCGACATAGGTAGCCACTTCGGCGGTCGGCGGCTGATCCATCAGCCCCAGACCGATGGCGACGGCCACGCCAAACACCCCGACGATCGTGGGAATCCACAGCCAGGGATTGGCGAATCCCGTTCGGGCGTGGTCCAGCACGCTGCTGATGACGGTAGCCAGGCATCCCAGCCCGACGAGAAAGAGGTAGGCGCGTGTCTTGCTGTACGGCAACGACAGCCGCAGCCGCCGTACCAGCGTCAGCACGCCGCTGTCCGGAGGCGATTCGATCCAGGCCGCACTGATCCCCAATACGCCGACGAGGCAAAACGTGAGCGGGCCCAGAATGGGAGGCGCCCACACGAGCAGGGGCAAAGAGACTTGCGCCCCGGGCGGTGCGTTGGGCAGAATCGCCCGGATCCAGTGCAGGTAGGCTCCCACCAGTCCCACCAAGATCGACGTCGCGAAGACGGAGGTCGCCATCACGGAGGCGGCGTCGCGCCGGCGCATGGCCAGCAGGCCGGCCAGCAAGAGCAGCGCCGCCGCCAGCGGGCCGAAGACGATCGGGATCCACTCGAAGCGGGTGATGGTTCCGCTGATGCTGTGGGCCAGGTAGATGTCGACGGCCAGGAAGAACTCGTTGGCCGCCGCCATCAGGAGCATCAGCTGGTCGCGTGAAAGCGGGAGGCGCCGGGCGCGAACGGCGGGGACGACGACGGCCAGGTAGCCCATCAGTGCCCCGTTCCGCTTCCGTGATTCGATCTTCTGTGCATGATTCCGATCCGGCTATCGTCCTCGATCAACCACCGGGCGCCTCCGGGATCTCCACCCGACCCCCTCGACCGCATCCCGGGATGTTGAGGATCCTGGAGGGGTCGAAAGCGACCGCCCAGAACGGCACCCTACTCCTCGCCGACCAATTTCGCCTCGGCCAACTCCGCCAGCTCGGTCAGATCACTGAGCAGCTCGTAGACCCCATGCCACTGGGTGTAATCCGCGCCTTGCATCCAGACCCCGAACTTGGCGGTTCGCCCCCAGTGGTGCCAGGCTTCGAAGTAGGTGTAGTCGATCGGCTCGTCGAAGGGCGCCTCGGTCAGCAGGCCGGCCGCTTTCACCGGAGCCATGATGGCGTCGCTCTCTCGCACCAGGTCGTTGACGGCCTCCGTGGCGGCGTCGGCGTCGGCGTAGAAATCGTCCAGGAATACTTGGTTGTGGCACTCCTGGCAGACGCCTTGCATGCGAGCCCGATTGTCCTCCCAACTTGGCCGCCGTTCGCTGATGGGCGCGAACAAGTACCACGTCAGGCGGTCGCCCACGTCGTGGGTTGTGCCGGCCGACCCGAACCCGCTGAAATGGCAGGTGGCACAGGTCGGCGCCGGGAAGTCGTTCACGGTCAGCGTCCCCGCCTCGGCTTCCCAGTTCCAGTCGTCGCCGCCGGTGTGGTAGGCGATGCCGTGCGGGGATTCTTCGTAGATCTCCCACTGGGGATGATCCGGCCCGATGTGGCAGGCGTTGCAGGTCTCCGGCTTGCGCGCCTGCTCCAGGCTGAAAGTGTGGCGCAGATGACACTGCTGGCATTCGCCGACGCTGCCATCGGGCTGCGGCCGGCCGATGTTGTGGCAGGCCTCGCAGGCGAAGCGCGTGATCGCCGGGCCTTCGATGGCGAACAACGCGTTGCGCATCTTGTCGGGGGCGAAACTGCCTTCGGGGATCGCCTCAACCATCGCCAGGTGCTCGGGGCTCAGTCCGCCGGTCCCGGTCATGGCGGTGTACGCCGGCAGCGAATGGCGGCTTTGATAGAACTGGGCGACCTCGGCCGAGTGGCAGCGCTCGCAGCGCGCCGGTGTCGGCTGGTTGAGGACGAAGGTGCCCTCGTGCTCGACCGCGCCGGGGTAGTCTGAAGACACCTGGTGACAATCGCGGCAGCCGACTTCGGCGGCCGCCATCGTGCTCTGTCCATACTGCTCGACGATGCCGGGTGTGCTCTGGCGGTGGCAAACGACGCACGCGTCGCTGCTCGTGGCCAGGGCGTCGACCGCTTCGACCTGTGCGGCGGTGGTTCGGCTCTGACCGACGGCCATGACCAGCAGGGCCAGTCCGAGCACAGCCACGACCACCACGATGCCCGCCACGAGGAGGCGGGGAAACCGGAGCGAGGAGTTTCCGGTAGGCTCGCCCATGGCGTCTACCTCCGCGATGTCTCAGAGCCCGTCACCCCCCTTGCGGCGGGACGACGGCTGCTTCCTTCACCCGGGCCGACCGGACGTTCAGGCCTGTCGCACGAGCACGTCCACGACCAACGCGCCGAAGATCAGCGCCAGGTAGACGCTCGAGTATCGATACAGAGCCCAAGCGCGCTGACGGCCTCCCGAACGAAGCAGCCCCCAGGCCCGGAAGATGAAGATCGCTCCCAGCCCAAGGGCGGCGGCCAGGAACAGGACATTGGTCAGGCCGATGCCCGGCAACAGCAGCGTCAGGGCGACGAGTTGGATCGAGTACAAGAAGATATGCCAGCGCGCCGCCGAGTCTCCGTAAACCACCGGCAGCATCGGGATCTCGGCCCGGGCGTATTCCTGGCGGCGCGTCAGCGAGAGCGCCCAAAAGTGCGGCGGAGTCCAGAAGAAGACGATGGCGAACAGAAACAGTGCCGGCATGCTCAGCGAGCCGGTGGCAGCTGCCCAGCCGACCAACGGAGGGATGGCCCCCGCCCCGCCGCCGATGACGATGTTCTGCGGAGTAGCCCTCTTGAGATAGAGGGAATAGCCCCCGACATAGTAGGCCGCCCCGGCCGCCGCCAGCAGCGCGCTCAACGCATTGACGAACACCGCCAGAACCAGGACGCCCAGCAAGATCAGCAGCAAGCCGAATCGCAGGGCCTGATTGGGCGTCAATCGTCCATCCGGGAGCGGCCGCAAGCGCGTGCGGGCCATCCGGGCATCGAGGTCGCGGTCGATGAACTGGTTGAGCGCGCTCGCGCCGGAGGCGGCGAGCGCCCCGCCCAACAGGGTCCAGCCGGCTAGCCAGGCCGAAGGCAGGCGCCCCGCAGCCACGACCATCCCGGCCCAGGTCGTGGCCAGGAGCAGCACCGTGATGAGCGGCTTGCCGAGGGCCACATAGTCGCGCCAGCGCGCAGGCCGGCCGATGGAAGGGGACGCCCGGGAGTCTCCGTGGGGAGGGCGTCCGGCCGGGGCCGTTGGCTCGATCAACGCAGCGTCCTCAGATCGCGATCGTCAGCAGAGCAAAGACGAGCAGCAGCAGGACCGGGAGGACAAAGACCGCCGTATACAGGCGGTTGTCCTCGCGCAAGTGCATATAGAACGCCGCCACCAGAGCCACCTTCATCCCGGAGAAGAGCAGGTACAGGACGGTCGAAAGCGGAGGCAGGATGCGTACCCCACTGATTCCGAGTTCGATCGCCGTCAGGAACACCAGGCCGAGGAAGATGACCCCATAGCCCGGGCGGCCCTTCTCCGCTTGCGTCGCCCTTCCTTGCATGCCCGGCCTCCTAGACGATCAGGTAGATCTGCGTGAACAGGACGATCCAAACGATGTCGACGAAGTGCCAGTACAGCCCGAAGATCTCGACGGCCATGCTGTGCTCGGCGTTGAGCGTGCCGCGCAGGCCGCGGACGAGCGTGACGATGGCCCACAGGACGCCGCCGGCGACGTGGAGTCCGTGGAACCCGGTGAGGGTGAAAAACGACGAGCCGAAGACGCCGCTGGTGAGCGTCACGCCCTGGCGGACCAGGTCGGCGAATTCGTAGATCTGGCCGCCGAGGAAGGCGACCCCCAGCAGGATCGTCAGGAGCAGCCACGCGATGAACCGCCCCTGCCGGCCCTGCCGGATGGCTGCCAGCGCGCTGACGACGGTGTAGCTGGAGGTCAGCAGCACCATCGTGTTGATCCCGACCAGGACGACGTTGAGCTCGGCCGCTTCGGGAAACCCCAGCCGGTACTTGTAATGCAGGTAGGCGGCGATCAAGCCGCCGAAGAACATCACTTCGGAGGCGATGAACATCCACATCCCGAGCTTGCGATGATCGAGGCCCAGCGCGTGACCGGCCCGGAAATCCTCGACGTGCTGCATGGCATGCTGGCTCATCGGCGTGGCTCCGGCTCAGCCGGCCGCCGGCGCGGCGGCGGGTTCGGCAGCGGGGGCGGACGGCTCGCCGTAATCGTACGGGCCGCCCGTCACGATCGGGATCTCGGAGAAATTCTCGAGCGGCGGCGGGGACGAGGTCCGCCATTCCAGCGTCTGGGCCTGCCATGGATTGGCGGCCGCCTTGGGACCGCGCGCCCAGCTCACGATGGTGTTGTACAGGAAGGGCATCGTGGAAAACGCCAGGATCAGGGCGCCCAGGGTAGCCCACTGATTGTAGGAAGTGAACGACGGATCGTACGCCGCCACCCGCCGCGGCATGCCCATCAATCCGGCGATGAACATCGGCAGGTAGGCCAGGTTGGTGCCGATGAAGTTCAGCGCGAAATGTGTGCGGCCGATCTTCTCGTCCAGCATGCGGCCGGTGATCTTGGGAAACCAGTAGTACAGGCCGGCGTAGACGGCCGAGACGCTGCCGCCGAACAGCACGAAGTGCAGGTGGGCGACGACGAAATAGGTGTCATGGACGTGCAAATCGACCGGGATGGCGGCCAGGAAGATCCCCGTCAGGCCGCCGATGAGGAACATCGAGATGAAACCCAGGGCGAACAGCATCGAGGTGGTGAAGCGCAGCTTGCCGTACCAGATCGTCGCCAGCCAGGAGAAGATCTTGATCCCGGTCGGGACGGCGATGACCATCGAGCTGACCATGTACGGCACTCTTAGGCGGGGGTCCATCCCGCTGGTGAACATGTGGTGCGCCCAGACCGTCAGCCCGAGGACGGCGATGGCCATGCTCGACATGGCGATCATGCGGTAGCCGAAGATCGGCTTGCGGGCGAAGACCGGGAAGATCTCGGAGATGATGCCCATGGCCGGCAGGATCATGATGTAGACCGCCGGGTGCGAGTAGAACCAGAACAGGTTCTGCCACAGCACCGGGTCGCCGCCGCTGGTGACGGTGAAGAAATGGGTGCCGACCACGCGGTCGAGCGCCACCATGATCAGCCCGGAGGTGAGCACCGGGGTGGCCGTCAGGATGAGGAGCGAGGTGGCGATCATGCCCCAGACGAACAGCGGCAGGCGCCAGAAGGTCAGCCCGGGCGCCCGCATCATGATGACGGTCGTCAGGAAGTTGATCGCCCCGAAGATGCCCGAGATCCCGAGCAGCATTACGCTCAGGGCCCACAGCGTCTGCCCCGGCGGTCCGCCGATCGACAACGGGACGTAGGCCGTCCAGCCGGCTTCCGCTCCGCCGGCGAAGAAGCTGGCGATCATCAGGAGGCCGGCCGGCGGGATGATCCAGTAGGAGAGCGCGTTGAGCCGCGGGAAGGCCATGTCGCGGGCGCCGATCATCAGCGGGATCAGATAGTTTCCGAAACCCGCCAGGACCGGCAGGATCCACAGGAAGATCATCAGCGTCCCGTGGTTGGTCATGACCTGGTTGAAGGTCGACCCGTCGAGCAGGTCCGTCGCCGGCGTGGCCAGCTCGGAGCGGACCAGCATCGCCAGCGCCCCCCCCAGGATGAAGAAGAGGAAGCTGGTGACGATGTACTGAACGCCGATGACCTTATGGTCGGTGTTCCACCAGAAGTAGCGGCGCCAGCTCACCGAGGCAGAGGCAGTCGTCATCCGTCCGATCTCCTGTCCGTCACGGCTGATCGAGCAGGAAGGCCGCCAGCCGTTCGATCTGGTCCGGCGTCAATCTCTGGGAGAAGGTCTTCGGCATCAGTCCCGGAGGGAAGCCGGGAGCGATGAAATCGTCCGGAGCAAGGATCGACTGGACGACGTAGTCCTGCGCCGTCAGGCCGGGCAGCCGCGTCGCCGCCACCGCCGCCATCTCGTCGAGGGGCGGGCCGATCGTCGCCGTCGTGCCGGCCGACGCCAGCGTGTGGCACGCGCCGCAGCCCATCGTCAGGAAGATCTGGGCCGGATCGTTGGCCATCGCCTGCTGCTCGGCCAGCCAGGCGGCGAAGTCTTCCGGCGACTCGACCACGACCTCCGACGTCATGACGGCGTGGCCGGCGCCGCACAGTTCGGCGCAGCGGATCGGGAAGCGCCCGATCTCGATCGGCGTCATCACCAGCTCGGAAATCTGCCCGGGCGTGGCGTCGAGCTTGGCGCGGAAGGCCGGCACCCAAAATGAATGGATGACGTCTTCCGACGAGATCTGGAAGACCACCGGTTGGCCGACGGGCAGGTGCAATTCGGTCGTGGCCAGATCGGTCTCGGGATAGCGGAACTGCCAGGAGAATTGGCGGCCGACGACCTCGATCACGCGCGGCCCCAAACCGGGGACTTCGATGGCGGCCAGCACCTGGAACGAGTAGAGACCGATGACGACGACGATCGCCGCCGGGATCAGGGTCCACAAGATTTCGAGCGAGGTGTTGCCGTGCACCGCCGGGCCCGGGCGATCATCGCCGGCCTGCCGGCGGAAGCGGATGACGGCGAAGACCAGCGCCCCTTCCACCAGCAGGAAGATCACGGTCGAGATGCCGAGCAGGATGCGGAACAGCTGATCGACGGCGACGGCCCGCGTCGAGGCTTCCGGCGGCATGAGGTTGGCCTGGGTGGCCACGGCGAAGCCGGCGCCGATCAGCACGATGCCGACGATGGCCGAGAAGAAGAGGGTCCGTTCTCTCACGTCCGTCCGATCTCCGTCGACGCCTCACCCGGCGCGGCCGCAGGAACCGAGCGCCCGGTGGGGGCGCACGCTTCCGTCATCTCGGTTGTAGGGGGCGGTCCATCAGGGAGCCCAGGGCGCCGATTGTACCACCGAGGCTGTGGTCAGTGGTTCGTGGACAGTGGACGGTGGTAGGACACGTCTCGGAAACGGGTCCCCGGTCCCTGAACACCGGCCACAACCACGGACGGCTGCTCCTACAGATCGACGCAATAGCCGACGGCAACCGTCCCGGGACCGGTGTGGGTGCCAATCGCCGGGCTGGCCCAGGACAGAATCGACTCGACCGGCGAGAAGCGGCCTTTGGCCTGCGCCAGCAGCTCGGCCGCATCCGATTCGGCGGCGGCATGCATCGCAGCAATCCGCATCTGACCGTGGCCTTTCACCTTCTCCTCCAGCAAATCCATCATGCGAGCGAGAGCCTTGGCCTTCGTTCGGATTCGTTCCAGCGGCTCAATCCGGCCATTCTCGACATGCAGCAGCGGCTTCATGTTGAGCGCCGTTCCGAGCAGGCGCTGGGCGCCGCCGATACGCCCGCCGCGATGCAGAAACTCAAGCGTGTCGACGACCAGCATGGTCCCGGTGTGGTCCTTCGCCTGGTGAGCGTAGGCCGCGACCTCGGCCAACGAGCGCCCGGCCGCCACCTGCCGCGCCGTCATCAACACCTGGAAGCCGAGCGCCATTCCGGCTTGCATCGAATCGACAATCTCGATCTGGGCCCCGGGGAATTCCTTCTTGGCCTGCTCGGCCGAATCGATCGAGCCGGAGAGCTTCGTCGAGACCAGGATGGCGATGATCGGGCGGCCGGCCGCCACCAGGGGGGCGAATATCTTCTGAAAGGAGGCCACCGTCACCTGGGAGGTCGTCGGCATCGTAGGCGACGTCTTGAGACGGGCATAGAACGCGTCCGGCATGATGTCGACCCCGTCTTCCAGGGTTTTACCGTCCCAAATGACGACCTGGGGGCCGACAAAGATCCCGTACTTGGCAACCAGTTCAGCCGGGATGACGCTGGTGGAATCGGTGACAAGCGCAATTGGGGCCACAGGCCTCCTCCTTCAGGATGGCGCGGGACGGGTCGGAGACCGTCCCGTTGTGTCTAACCCTGCCGGTGGGTCTCCGTCGCGGCGGCTCAGCGTCCCGTTCCGGATACGTGGCCCGTCTGCCCTGATTCGAGCGCCCAGGCCATCGCGGTGAAACCGTCCATCAAGCCGGGCCTCTTTGATCTTCGGGATCCCGCGGCCGTATCGGGTCCCATTGTTGGCGAGTCCGGCGGCCTTTCGCCGGTGAAATGCCGGGGCGGGAGGCTAGCCGCGGGAGCGCAGCCAGGTAAGCAGCGCCTCCGTGGATCGGGTGTTGACCACCGCTTCCGGCGGGAGCCACGCCCGCCGCGCGACTCCCACGCCGTACCGTCGCAGGCGCAGGTCTTCCGGCCGATGGGCGTCGGTGTTGATGCTGACCAGGCAGCCGACCTGCCAGGCCCGACGGGCATAGGCATCGTTCAAGTCGAGCCGCTCGGGATGGGCGTTGATCTCCAGGGCCACGCCGTGGTCGGCGGCGGCGGCAAAGACCGCCTCCAGATCGATGTCGCTCGCAGCGCGGGATCCGAGGAGACGGCCCGTCGGGTGGCCGATCATGTCGACATGGGGATTGGCGATGGCCTGGAGCAGGCGCCCGGTGATCTGCTCCCGCGGTTGGCGTAAGGAGACGTGCAGCGAGGCGATCACCAGGTCGAGCCCGGACAGCACCTCGTCCTCATAGTCCAACCGGCCGTCGGCCAGCACTTCGACCTCGGCCGCCTGGAGCAGCCGCAGCCCGTCGCCGATCCGCTTTTGGACCCGTTCGATCTCGCGCCTTTGCTGGCGCAGCCGCTCCGGCGTCAGCCCGTTGAGCGCCCCCAGGCTGGGCGAGTGATCGCTGATCACAAGATAGGAGAGGCCGAGCGCCAGGGCGGCTTCGGCCATCGCCGCGATCGTCGCGCGGCCGTCGCTCCAATCGCTGTGGGCATGCAGCTCGCCGCGCAGGTCGGCCTCGGTGATCAGCGACGGCAACCTCCCGGCGGCGGCGGCTTCCATTTCGCCCGAGCCTTCCCTCAGTTCCGGAGGAATCCAAGGCAGGCCCAGCCGGCGGTAGACCTCCGCTTCTTCGGCGCACAGCAGTTCCTTCCCTTCGACCGTCTTCAACCCGTGCTCCGACAGCGACAGGCCGTGCTGCAGGGCGAGCTCGCGCAGCTGGACGTTGTGGGCCTGCGAACCGGTGGCGTACTGCAGCGCGGTCCCGAAGCGGTCGGGGCGATGCACCCAGAGCTGGACGCGCAGTCCGCCTACGACTTCTACGCTGGCCTTGGTGTCCCCCTGCCCCAGCACGCGTTCGATCTCGTCGAAAGCGACGAAGGCCTCTAGAACTTCGCTCGGTTCCTTGGCCGCCACCAGCAGATCGAGGTCGCCGACGGTCTCCTTCCAGCGGCGCACGCTCCCCGCCGGCTCGGCAGCCGCCACTCCCGGCAGCGCCCGCAGCCGCTGCGCCAGCCGCTCGGCGATCGGGAGAGCGACCCCGAGGCTGATGCGGCCTGTCTGCCGTTTCGCGAGGCGTTCGATACTCTCCAGGATTGCCGTTTCCGATTTGGCGCCCATCCCCGGAAGCTCGCGAAGCACGCCTTGGCGGGCGGCGGCCTCCAGCTCGGGGACGGTGGTGACGCCGAGCTCGTGCCAGAAACGGGCGGCCTTCTTGGGCCCCACCCCGCTGATCTTCAGGACGTCGATCAGTCCGGCCGGCACATCGTCCGCCAACTCTTCGTAGAAACCCAGCTTGCCGGTGGTGAGCAGCTCCTCGATCTTGGCGGCGATGGCATCGCCGACGCCGGAGATCTCCTTCAGCCGCCCTTCCTTATGAAGATCCTCTAGGCGGCGTCCCAGGGCGCGGAGGCTCTCGGCCGCCCGCCGGTAGGAGATGACCCGGTAGACCGACTCGCCTTTGATCTCGAGCAGATCGCCGATGTTCTCGAAAACGGCGGCGATTTCCTCGTTCGTCAGGGTGGTCAGCCTTTCCGCGCCTCTTGATGGCCGCCTGTGGCCTGTGCTTTGACCGTCGGCGGCGCCGGGGGTCCAGCCCGCGGTGGTCGAAAGACTCGCCACCTTCGGGGGAGAAGCAGGGCGTCAACGGTCAACGGAGAATTGGGGCGATTATACATGCCGGTCCCGGCGAATCCCGCGCCTGCATCCCCGACTCACGCGCCGACACCTCGTCGCGGCCCGGCCGCCGCAACCCATGGACGGCGGCAGGGTTAAATGTCCAGGAGACCCGCCGGCGGAGTTGGATCGAGGAGGAGAGAATGCCATCGACGTTTGAGTTGTTGTGCGCGGGAATGATCGCCCTGGCCTTCGGGCTGGTGGTCCTGCTCAACGGGTACAAGTTGTTCCTCATCCTGCTCCCGATTTGGGGCTTCTTCTTCGGTTTCGTCTTCGGGGCGCAAACGATGGAGGCCGTCTTCGGCGTCGGCTTCCTGGCGACGGTGACGAGCTGGGTCGTCGGGTTCGTCGTCGGGGCCGCCTTCGCCGTGTTCTCCTATCTGTTCTGGATGGCGGCCGTCGCCATCTTCTCGGGCATGATCGGCTACGCCGTCGGTGTCGGGCTGATGGGCGCCATCGGCCTCGACAGTGGTCTGATCCCCTGGTCAGTCGGCGTGGCCTCCGGTGCGGCCCTGGCCATCGCCGTCGTCAGGCTCAATCTCCAGAAGTGGGTCATCATCACGGGATCAGCGGTCATCGGCGCCGCTGTGATCATCGGGACGTTCCTTGTTTTGTTCGGGATCGTCCCGCCGGTGCTCCTCACCGGCGCCGCCGTGAAGCTCGCCGTGCAGAACTCGGCCTCCTGGTCGATCGGCTTCCTGGCCCTCTTCGTCGCCGGCATTCTGGCGCAGACCCGCACGACACGGACCTACACCCTTATACCGCCACCCAACCGCTGGTAGTCGACTGATCCGGGCAACAAGACGGCCAGGCCGGTGGAGGTCACCATTCGGCCGTCTTTCTTCTCGCCGACGGCCTGTCGCCGGCGGTCACTCGGTCGGCCCTTCCTGTGCCAGCAGCCCGACGATGTACCAGGACGTTGCGTCCCGGGCTGCCCCCAGCCCCAACCGCCGGTAGGCGGGATCGAGAACAACTCCGCGGTTCGCCGAATCCGTCAGCAGTGCTTGAAGCACGAGGCCGAGACGATCGTGACCGTCGGCATCCACCGACAACACCACTTCGGCGACCTGACCGCTGAACCCCTGTGACATCAGTTCGGTAGCGACATCAGTTCCCTGCCCATCAGAGGCGTGGCGCAACAGGCCGCTGGCCGCCAGCGCCTCCGCCCTGGTTTGTGCGATTCGGTCGAGCGGTCGGACACGGAGCAGGGGACCGTGGCCGTCCCCGGCGCGCAGCAGGTTCAGCCGGTCGGCCGCCGCGGCCAGGTCGAGTGTTCCGGTGGCGGGCGCCGTCGAAGCTATCGGGCCCGCAGGGGCAGCTGGCTCCGTGGCCGCCGGCGCGCTGGGCAAGCCGAGGAAGCCGCGGGGGAGGAACGCGGTGGCGGTCGCCGGATCGGGACTCGGCGGCGCCGTCGGGACAATCGGCCCAGGGCTCGCCTGCGAGCAGGCGCCGAGGCAAGCCACTCCAGCGGCGATCAGCACAAGGCGCAGCGAATTGGTCCCTCCCGGGCCGAATTCTACGCCCGGGGCCGACAAGGACGGTTCGCAGCCGGGGTTTCCACCAGGCGGAAGCGGCGGCTCACGCGGGCTCGCCCGATGTATCAGATGCGTGACAATTCCGCGTCGATCGACCCAACGCGGTTGTCCCGGCCGGATCGGCTGTGCTATTGTGGTCGAAACGCGCGGGGCGTTTTCCATGCTCGATTCCCCTCCGGTCGTCCAGGCTATCGCCGTCTACTTGATCGACCGCCCTCGCCTGTCGCTCCCCGAGACCGGGCCTCTCTTCCGTTGGCTCGGAAAGGAGGGCGATATGCGTGCGGACCTGGAGGACCTGATCGGTCCGCACGATCCGGCCTCCATCCGCCTGCTGGTCGACCGCGTTCCGGCCGGCAGCGCCTGGGGCGAGCTGCTCGACGGGCTGAAGAACGAGCGCTACCAGATGGTCGTAACCCATATGGCGCTTCTGTCCTCGGCGCAGCGGCAGCAGCTCATCGGGGTGTGCGCCCTCTCGGGGGCGCAGCTGGTAACCCCGGGAAACGCCATCGGCGCCTCGCAGCCGGTCCCCCGCTCCCCGGTCTGAGCAAGCCCTCACCCATCGTCCTCCCGGCGCCGGCCGACGCCGATACGCGACGGAGGCGGCGGTGTGCGATAATGCCGGCGCCCCGGGCCGGCCATGCACGAAATCGTCGCCAACCTCCACACGCACACGACCTACTCCGACGGCTGGTGGGATCACGCCGCGATCGCCCGTGAGGCGCTGCGCGCCGGACTGGACGTCGTGGCCGTCACCGATCACAACGTGTGGGTCGACGGCTTCGACGGCTATCGTTACGAGGCCGATCGGCGCCTCCTGATGATCACCGGGGAGGAGATCCACGATCCGGCGCGCCAGCCGCAGAAGGACCACCTGCTGGTCTACGAGGCGCGTCGCGAGCTCGCTCCTCTGGCGGGCGACACCGCCCGATTGCTGGAGGCGGTGAACCAGGCCGGAGGGCTCGCCATCCTGGCCCATCCGATCGACCCCGGCGCGCCGGGCCGTCCCGACACCGATCTGTCGTGGACCGATTGGGATCGGGCAGGCTATCACGGCCTCGAGATCTGGAACACCATGACCGAGTTCAAGAGCCTCCTGCGCTCGCGCGCCTGGGCCGCCGTCTACGCCTTCCTTCCAGGGTGGATCGCCCGCGGCCCGTTTCCGGCCGGCATGCAGCACTGGGACCGACTGCTGGCCACCGGTCGTCACCTGACCGCCATCGGGGGCGCCGACGCCCACGCGTTCCCCGGCCGGCTCGGCCCGCTGCGTCGGACGATTTTGCCCGGGTCCTTCCTTTTCCGGTCCATCAACACGCACGTCCTGCTCGACGAACCGCTGCGAGGCGACGCCGACGAGGACCGCCGCCGCCTCTTCCACGCGCTGCGCCGCGGCCGCTGTTTCGTCGGATACGATTTCCCGGCCTCCACCCGCGGCTTCGTGTTCCGGGCGCAGGGCGAACGCGGTACGGCCGAGATGGGAGACCGGTTGCCGGTCGGCCTCGGGACGACGCTCCAGATCCGAACGCCCCGCTCCGCCCGCCTGGTGCTGCTGTGCAATGGCGCGGTCCTGCGCCACTGGGAGTCGGCGGCGGCGGCGGTGGAGGTCGTCAGTCAGCCGGGCGTCTACCGCGTCGAGGCTTACCTGCAGAGCCGCGGCGCGTGGCGCGGGTGGATCTTCAGCAACCCGATCTACCTCACGGCCTGAGGGGCAGCTCCCGGCGAGCTCGAGGCTCGCCGGGAGCTTTCAACCTGGCGGCCTGCTACAATCGCCTCCGCCATGCCCGCCTTCGACCTCCACGCCCCGTTCCGGCCCATGGGCGACCAGCCCGAAGCCATCACGGCGCTCATCGCCGGGCTGCAGCGCGGCGACAAGCACCAGGTCCTGCTGGGGGCGACCGGCACCGGCAAGACGTTCACCATGGCCAACATCATCGCCGCCGTCCAGCGCCCGGCCCTGGTGATGGCCCACAACAAGACGCTGGCCGCCCAGCTGTACGCCGAATTCAAGGACTTCTTTCCGGACAACGCCGTCGAGTACTTCGTCTCCTACTACGACTACTACCAACCGGAAGCCTACGTTCCCCGCCACGACCTGTACATCGAAAAGGAAACCGAGATCAACGAAGAGATCGAGCGGATGCGCCTGTCGACGACAACCTCCGTCGTCTCGCGGCGCGACGTCGTGGTGGTGGCTTCCGTCTCGTGCATCTACGGCATCGGCAGCCCGGAGGCCTACGGCCGGGTGGTCGTCCAGCTGCGCAAGGGCGAGCGCTATCGGCGCAGCGCCGTGCTGCGCCAGTTGGTGGAGAGCCAGTACGAGCGCAACGACGTGCAGCTTCGTCCGGGCGCCTTCCGCGTCCGGGGCGACACGCTGGAAGTCATCCCCGCCTACGACGACCACGGACTGCGCATCAGCTTCTTCGACGAGGAGGTCGAACGCATCACCGAGTTCCACCCCGTCACGGGCGAGCTGCTGGGCGAGCGCGACGAAGCCGCCATCTACCCGGCCAAGCACTACATCACCCAGGAAGACAGGCTCAAGGAATCGCTGATCGAGATCAAGGCCGAGCTCGAGGAACGGCTGGCCTGGCTGCGGTCCAAGGAGAAACTGCTCGAAGCCCAGCGCCTGGAGCAGCGGACGCGCTACGACCTGGAGATGCTGCACGAGGTCGGCTACTGCAGCGGCATCGAGAACTACTCGCGCCATCTCGACCAGCGGCCGCAGGGTTCGCCGCCGTGGACGCTGATCGACTACTTTCCCCCGGACTACCTGTTGATCATCGACGAGAGTCACATGACCGTGCCCCAGATCAACGGGATGTACGGCGGCGACCGCTCGCGCAAGGAGAACCTGGTCGAGTACGGTTTCCGTCTGCCGTCGGCGCTCGACAACCGGCCGCTGTCCTTCCCGGAGTTCGAGGCCCGCACCGGCCAGGTGATCTACACCTCCGCCACTCCCGGGCCGTACGAAATGGAACGGGCGTCGCAGGTGGTCGAGCAGATCATCCGCCCGACCGGCCTGGTCGATCCCGAGGTCGAAGTGCGGCCCGTGGAAGGCCAGGTCGACGACCTGGTGGGCGAGATTCAGCGCCGCGTGGCCGGCGGCGAGCGCGCCCTGGTGACGACGCTGACCAAACGCATGGCCGAAGACCTGTCGGACTACCTGCTGGAGCTGGCCGTCAAGGTCCACTACCTGCATTCCGAGATCGAGACCATCGAGCGGGTCGAGATCCTGCGTGACCTGCGCCTGGGGGTCTATGACGTCGTCGTGGGGATCAATCTGCTGCGGGAGGGTCTCGACCTGCCGGAGGTTTCGCTGGTGGCGATCCTGGACGCCGATAAGGAAGGTTTCCTGCGATCCGCTACGGCCTTGATCCAGACGATCGGGCGCGCCGCGCGCCACCTGCACGGCAAAGTCATCATGTACGCCGACCATGTGACCGAGTCGATGCAGAAGGCGCTGGACGAAACGAACCGCCGCCGCGCCAAACAGGTCCGCTACAACCAGGAACACGGCATCGAGCCGGTCTCGATCGTCAAGGCCGTTCGCGATCTCACGGATCAGGTCACGGCCCAGGCCGTCGCCGAGCCGCGCGCCGAGTACCGGGCGGGACGGCCGGCGGACTTGCCCAAGGAAGAGCTGACACGCGTGGTCCAGGGCCTGGAGCAGCAGATGCAGGCGGCGGCCGAGGCGCTCGAGTTCGAGAAGGCGGCGGCGCTGCGCGACGAGATTTACGACTTACGCCAGGTCCTGGCCGACCAGGAGAACCTTCCTCCCTGGCAGCGGGCGCGGGCCCTTTCCGCACGGCGCTAGGGTCGCTCCCTTTGCGGCCGCTCAATCAGCTCCCACCCCGCAGGTCCTCTCGCAACATGTCGTCCGCTGATGCGGGGAGGGGGACGGGGTGGGAACAAACACGGCTACGGCACGAGATGAGAGACGAAGGAAACTCGGGGTAGACCCCCGCAGATTCCTCCGTCCGATCAACTCTCGTTGAACGCCGGGAAGCTGATCGTGACCACCGCCCCGCCCTCCGGGCGGTTGGCGACGCGGATCTCCCCTTCCTGCAGCTCGACCAGCCGGCGCGCGATCGCCAGCCCCAACCCGGTCCCGCCTCCGGCGCGCGCCCGCGCCGCATCCGCCCGATAGAAACGATCGAAGACGCGCGGCAGCGCCTCGGCGGAGATGCCCTCCCCTTGATCGGCCACGGCCACGACGACTCGATCGGGCGCCGCTTCGTGTCCGAGGCGCACGCGTACTTCATGGCCGCGCCCGGTGTGACGGATGGCGTTGCTCAGCAGGTTGCCCAAGACCTGCTCGACCCGCATGGGATCGACCAGGGCCATCGCCGACTCCCCCTCCAGGCGCAAGGTGACGCCGGCCTCGTCGGCCTGCTGGGAATAACCGTCGACGACCCGGCGAACCAGCGGCAGCAGCTGGCACGCCACCCGATCCAGTCGGAGCTGACCCCCGTCGGCCAGCGCCAGCGTTCGTAGATCCTCGACGAGCCGGTTGAGCAGGCGCGCCTGATCCAGCACGGGCGCGAAGTTGGCGGCGTTCGCCGGATAGACGCCGTCGGCCAGCGCTTCGACGTTGGCCTGCAGAACCGCCAGAGGGTTGCGCAGCTCGTGGGCGATGTCGGCGGTCAGGTCGCGGCGGAGCTGCTCGGCGCGCTGAAGATTCTCCGCCATCTGATTGAACGCCGTCGACAGCTCCCCGACCTCGTCCTGGCTGCGCACGGGCACCCGCCGGCTGAGGTCCCCGCCGGCCAGGGCGCGTGACGCCTCGGTCAGCTCGCGCACGGGCCGCAGCAGTCCCGAGACGACCATGCCGCCGGCGACCACCGCCGCCAAGGCCGTCAGGCCGGCGACGAGCCAGGTGCCGCGCGTCAGGCGGCCGATCAGACTCTCGCCGAGCGAGCTGGCCGACGGGCCGGCCACCAGGAGAAAACCGACTGTTCGATCATCGACCACGATCGGAGTGCCGGCCGAAAGGTCGGACGTCGAAAGGCGCCGGCCGCGCGGCAGGGCGCCGGCGATGACCCGGCCGTCCGCACCCGAGAGGCTGACTTCGGCGGCCATCGCCTCGACCGGCCCCGCCGTCCCCGGGCCCTGCCCCATGCCGCCCATCATGCGGTTCCAGGCGGAAGGCGACGACAGGAGCGGGACCACGCCCTCCCACGATCCGTGCCGGCGATAGTAATCCGCCAGGTCTTCCGCCAGCAGCGTGCTGTCCGTCATCCCGCCGCGGAACATGAACCCGCGCACTTCGCGCGCCGCCGCCCGGTTCGCCAGGATGGAGAAGGCCAGCAGGGCCGCCAGGACGACGAAGCCGAAGGCGAGCATGACTTTCCAGGCGAAACTGAGTCGGAGAGAAGGGACCGAGCTATTCATCCGAGAACCGGTAGCCGACGCCGAAGACGGTCTGGACGTAACGCGGGCGGCGCGGGTCGGGCTCGATCTTGGCTCGCAGGTTCTTGATATGAGCGTCCACCGTCCGCTCGTAGCCGGTGTAACTGTTGCCCTGGGAAGTCTCCAACAGCTGCAGGCGCGAGAACACGCGCCCCGGCTCGCGCACCAACGCCGCCAGCAGCCCGAACTCGGATGGCGTCAGCTCGACCCGACGGCCGGCGACGTCCACCAGGTGGCGTGTCAAGTCCATGACGACATCGCCGGCCTGCAGGACCGCCGCCGCCTCCGGCGCCTGGCCCGCCCGGCGCAGGACGGCCCGCACTCGGGCCACCAGCTCCTTCGGGCTGAACGGCTTGACGATGTAGTCGTCGGCGCCCAGCTCCAGGCCCACCAGCCGGTCGGCCTCGTCGACGCGCGCCGTGACCATGATGATCGGCACGTTCGAGTCCCGGCGCATGGCCCGGGCCACGTCCAGCCCGTCCAACCCCGGCAGGTTGAGGTCGAGCAGCACGAGATCGGGCGGCGTGTGCTGGAAACGAGAGACGGCCTCCGGACCGGTGGAGGCCGTCTGAACGCGAAAGCCAGCTCGCTCGAGATAGTCCCGAAGGACCCGCACGAGCTCGACCTCATCCTCGACCAGCAGGACCGTCGGGCTCACGGGCGCATTATACCCAGGGCCTACGGCCTGGGCTCATCGGGCATGCCGGGCTCGATGCGCTCGCTCCGGCCGGTCCGGGCCAGTGCTGCGATCCCGGCTACCAGGAGGACGCCCAACCCGAGGCTCAGGATCGGGCCGAGGAAGCCGTAGCCTCCAAACGAGTGAAAGCCAACTCGTCCCCCCATCATTCGCCCTCCCATCGGTCCGATCATTCCCCAGGCCGGACCGGACAGCAGCCAGTAGAGCTGGAGGCCGAAGTTGAAGAGCAAGGCTGCCAGTACGATGATCGCCAGGACCATAAGCGTTGTTCGCAGTGTCCTATCCATGTGAGCGTTCTCCCTGTTTGGCAGTGTCGAGTCGACGCGGGCCGTGCGTCAGCGGCGGCCGAACGAGCCCCAGCCCATCGGGCCGCGGAACTGCTGATCTCCCCAGCCGCGGCGCATCCCGGCGAGCATCCGGAGAGCGGCCGGATGGTCCATCATCCAGTCGGCTTGCTCTTGAGTCAGCACGCCGTCCTCGACGGCGGCGGCGAGGGCCATCGAGCGGGCCTCTTCCAGTAGAGCGGGAAGGGCTTCCTCGGTCACGCCTTGTTCCACGGCGATCTCGGACAGCACCTGCCCGTCCGCCAGCCCGGCTTCCAGCTCCTCGACCGTCAAGCTGAGACTCCCAGCCAGCGCTTCGAAGACATAGTCGTGCAGTTCCCCTCCGAACCGCAGCCTTCCCATGCCGCCCTGCTGGAGGCCGGCCATGCGGCCGCCCATGAACGCCCGGTACTCGGACGTCCCGGTTTCGCGCCCCACGGTTGCGGCGGCTTGCGAAGCCGCAAATGCCGCTCCTCCGAGCACGAGGCCGATCGCCGCCACGGCGATCCCTGCTCCGATCAACCACTTTCTCATCTTCGTCGTCCTCCTTTTGCCGACCCGGCTTGATACCGGGCCGACTGCATAGAGATGAGCCTAACGGCCGGGTTTGAAGAACCCGTGAAGACCACGCGAAGACGGACCGCAGGTTGTGCCCCGGCGAACGGCGTCTGCTTCTCCCCGGGGCGCATCGCCGTCCCTAAGAAGGGTTTGCGGCGAGTTCTCGCGGACTCGGGCTCGACCAGGCTCTGACATTCTGTTTCCCGACTGCGCGGCCGGCAGTCTGCCTCGGGGCAGACTGCCGGCCGTCCGACTCATTTTCGGCAATGTGCCGTTTACGGGCTTTGCGGGCTATTCCCGAAGCCGCCCAACCCCGAACACTCGCCGTGCCGCATCTGGGCGCGCTGGCCGAGCATCTGGCGGACCTGAGTTCGTTCGATCAGGCCTTCCGCCACCGCGTTCTCGAACACGGTTCGGCGGGCCTCGGTCCATTCGAGGCGGAACTCGTCCGCGCTCAACCCCTCGTCCAGAGCGACCTGCCAGAGCGTCTTGCCACTCTCGAGGCGGGCTTCAAGGTCGGCCGGTTCCAGGCCGAGCACTCCCGCTGCCGCTTCGATCATCAGGTCGTGCAGCGGGCCTTCCCCGTCACCCTGGCGCCAGCCCGGGCCGGGCGGAGCTTCCTCGCCCGCGGCAAATGCGGGGACGACGACTCCGACGGCAAGGGCCATGACCAGACCAACGATCCACAGACTTTTTTTCATTCGAGTACCTCCTCGGTTCTCTTGGGTTTGCCGGGTTCTCTCCCAGCGTCAAGAGCGTAGGCGGCGCGAATGAAGATCCCGCGAAGGCAGGTCGAACGTCTTGTGAACCTGTTTCCAGGCAGGGTCCGTTGACCTGCGGTTCGAGCTGCCGGCGAGAGGGGTCTGGAGCGACGGAGACGACTACGAGGGGGATGAGCCGCCGCGTGTTTGCGGCAGCCGAACTCGAGGCGCCCCTGGTGCGACTCGAACGCACAACCTACGGATTAGAAGTCCGGCGCTCTATCCATTGAGCTACAGGGGCCGAGATGATTGTAGGCGGGAATCCCCCGCCCGGTCAAATTCCTCTCTGGGAACCACAGGGGCGGGTCTGAGACCCGCCCCTTCCTCGATGACGACGATGGGCCCGGGCATGGCATCTACCGAGACACGCTCGACGGTGGCCGCAGCCTAGCCGTCCTCGAGAATCGGCCGAATGCCCTTGAAGACGCGGGGCGCCGAGAGCGTTCGCAAGATGGTCTGGGCAGGACGCCCCAGGCGTTGACTCAGCTCGGCGGACGAGATGGGCGCGTTGCCGTTGGCCAGCAGCATGCGGAAGACCGAGTCGACCAGTGTGTTGTCGGGAGTGAGATAGCCCGGCTGACGGGCGCAGTGACTCATCAGGACCTGCTGCAGGCCGCCGATCCGCCGCACCTCGGCCGTATCGGGATCGACGAAGTCGAAGGCCAGCTCTTCCTCCCCGGAGGCTACCACCTGCTGGTGTTCGGGACACAAGTAGTCCCGCAGGAAGACTTCGACGTCGCGGTTGGCGCGCCGCCACCACTCGTAGTCAATGTGGAACTTCGTATCGAGCGTCGGCCGCAGGAGCAGCGGCGGCTGGGACGGCTGGCTCACCGCAGATCGCCCTCGGCCGCTTCGCTGCGCCGCCAATACAGATCGCCGACATACTGGAAGGCGCGGTTCTGGAGGAGCTGGGTGAAGACCGCCGCCGGAGACGCCCGCACGAGCACGTTCACCCCCGAATACAACGACTCGGCGTGGACCGCGGTTTGCGGGTTGAGCTTTGCCAGCTCGAGACAGACGTCCTGCACCTGGCGGGCGAAGGGTTCGCGGCGCTGGCGACCGCTCGACCAGGCCGCGTCCAGCGCAGCCGGATCGCTCAGACCGACGATCATGCGCTCCTCGTAGGAGGTCCCCACCGTCTGTTTCGACATCGTGAACCCGACCGCCCCATCGGGCCGGACGACGACCGTCCGGATCCACTCGCTGCGGCGCCGGCGTTCGGCGGCTTCGACGATGACCTCCCCGGGCGCCTCTCCACGACGGATTCGAATCAGGCCTCCGGCGGGGACATCGTAGCGCCGGTACCACTCGTCCAACCCGCAGACATAGCGCGGAGCCCGCACGACCCAGCCGGGGAACCGATCCCCGCTGTGCCCGTCGACCAGAATGAAGCGTATGCGGGGCGCTTCGTAGGCCGTGGGGAAAAGCGGCCGCAGACGCGACGAAAGGGGCAAGGCGCCCACGCGCCAGTGGGGAAACAGCAGCGGCAGGACGACTTCGTCCGGCGTCTCGGCGGGCTCGGGGAGCGGCGAGAGCTCGTCGTCGAGCGAGGCTTCCAGGGCCAATAGATCGGCGGTGAAAGCCGTTCGATCCTCCTCGGCGGCCAGGGGTTCGAGGCGCGCCGGAATATAGAGGACTTCGGGAGGTTCGAGGCGCCGCAGGTACCACAGCACCTGCCCGGCCGGACCGACCTCGTCGAAGCGCTCGTCCTGCTGCAGCGCGTAGTCCAACGAAAACTGTGCCAGCGCCGGATCGAACGTCTCCGGCAGCTCGACGTGCGCCAGAAGTTCACGGGTCGGCAGCGGGCCGCCGGCGTTGACGTCGAGAACGGCCTCGGCCAGGTTGAGGTGACCCTGGTGGATTTCGGCCAGCAGGGACGCCGGGAACCACCGGCCGGCCAGGCGGACGATGTCGCTCGTCTGGCCGAGGCGATGGTCGAGGGCTTCGGCAATGGCCTTGCCGTGCCGCGCCAGAGCGCCTTCGACACCGTCCTCCGCTTCGGTCTCCGGATCTGGTTCGGGGACGTGGTTCAACTTGTGCTCCGCCAGACCAGCGGCAAACTCGCGCGTCGCGCCGTTGTCTCCGAAGCGGACCTCGATCACGCGGAACGTCCCCAGATCGGGATTGGCCCCGGCCCGTTCTCCGACGACGACCCCGATGGCACCGTCGATGGCCGGGAAGCTCAGTCGCGTCCCGATCGCATATGTGTCGCCGGGAAGGTAGTCCGGCGCCGGCGCTTGCGGAGAGGCCGTCGCCTCGCGCGACGCCGCCAACCGATGCTCGACGACGGCCCGCGCCATCTCCTCCGTCGTCAGGGGGACTTCGCGCTCGAGCAGCAGGTTGTAGACGACTTCCAGGTCGCCGTCCTGCACCTGGAATCGAGTCCAGTCGATTGGGCGAGTAAGCTCAGGGGTCAAAGGTATGCCGTGCAAAGCGTACGGACGCGGGCGCGCATTATACTACAGGCGATGAACCCGTCAGGGCAGCCGCCGGTCGCGATCGTCAGGGACTTGAGCCGGGCGCAGGCCGAGGTCCTTCGGGGATGCCTCGAGGCTCAGGACATCGCCGTCGTCCTGTCCCAAGAAGCCGTCGGCTCGGTGATGCCGGTGGATGTCGGAGCCTTCGGTCAGGTGGATGTCCTCGTCCCCGCGGAGCAGGCCGCCCGCGCTCGCGAGATCCTGGACGAACTTGCCGCTCAGCCCCCGGATTCCGACGAAGGATAGGTCTGGCTCGTCCAATCCAGCGGCTGGACCGGCACGCCCCCCACCCAGACTTCCCAATGAAGATGAGGCCCGGTCACACGGCCGGTATTTCCGACCATCCCGATCAGCTGCCCGGTCTCGACCCGGTCTCCAGCTTGCACGAAAAGCTGCGATTGATGCAGGTATCCGGTGTACACGCCCCATCCATGATCGATGTAGGTGGCGTTGCCGCGGACCGTCAGGAGACCGGAGAAGGCGACCACCCCCGGAGCCGGCGCATGGATCTCGGTGTCCTTGTTGCCATAGAGGTCCAGGCCGGCGTGATAGTAGTTCCACCCGAGATTGTTGTAGTTTCGCCGCGAACCGAAGAGCGAGGGGAAGGTCTCGTAGTAATCGGTCGGAAACTGAAACGGGCCCTCCCACAGCCGCAGCGGGCTAGCCGGCGCGACCACGACCGCGATCCGGTCGTCCTCGGGCACGGTGTTGGCCGGATCGAGGGTCTCGGCCGGAACGGTCACGTACTCGCTGTGGTAGTCTTCGGCTTCGATCCGTATCGGCTGGACGAAGCTGAACGGCTGGCCGGAGGCGGGAGTGAAGGTGAACGCCAGGTCGACCAGCCCGGGTTCGGCCAGCGCGTGAATCCCCTGCAGCGCGATTCGGGAGAGCGAGTCGGCGGCGGAAGACACGAAGTTGAGTGGCGTTTCCCCTAACGCCCCGCTGACCTGGCCCTCCTCGGTCAGGATCACTTCGACGACCTCGGTGTGGCCCTGCCCCGGCCGCTCCGGAGTGAGCGACAGGGAGGCGATCTGCTCCGGGAGCGCGTCGGTCGCGCCCGACCCTCCGGGCAGAAAAATCCCGTTCTGCGGAACGATCCAGGTCCGCCCAACGGCGCCGTTGATCTCCTGCAAGTGCCAGGGGTTCAAGCCGGCCCGGGCGGCCACGTCGAGCGCGCCGGTCTGCGCTTCGCCGACCGTCAGCTCCGCCTGGAGTGAGCCGGATTCGCCTTCCGAGACCGGGACGATCAACGGCTGGCCGACGTACAGCCGAGCCGGGTTCACCAGGCGATTCAAGCGGGCCAGGTCGGCCGCCTCGACTCCGAAACGCAGCGCCAGGCTGCGCAAATCCTCTCCTGCAGCAACGGGAATCGTCTCCAGGACTCCGCCGATTCCCTCGTAACCGGGAAGACGAAGCTGCATGCCGGGGACAATCGCCGACGGATCGGCCAGGGCATTGGCGGCCGCCAGGTCATCGACGTCCACCCCGAAGCGAAGGGCGATCCCGATCAGGGTGTCGCCTTCCTGTACGATGTAGACCGGCCCGTCGGACTGGGCGGCGGCCGGCCCGGGAAGGGACAGGGCGCACAGCAGGGCCACGGCGAGACCGGCGCGGCTAAGCGACCGCATCGACAAACTCCAGGACGTCGCCGACGGCGACATGCTCCAGCGCTTCGGGCAGGGCTTCGAGGGTAAAGCGCGCCGCCGCCTTGGGCACGTAGACGCGCCACGGCTCGGCCAGGCGCGTGTCGACCACCTTCCCTTGCGCGTCGAGCCATACCACGCCC
>Ga0209108_10000135_pt1 | contig 36917 bp, 29 predicted proteins | sample Rifsed10ft1_FD_184003 | JGI IMG/M metagenome (GOLD analysis project Ga0209108, IMG submission 184003) | Soil microbial communities from Rifle, Colorado, USA - sediment 10ft 1 (version 2) | ecosystem: Environmental > Terrestrial > Deep subsurface > Rock core/Sediment | place: Rifle, Colorado...
CTTATCGCGCCTGATAATTCGAAGCCAATCGCAGCGCGGTCGCATCACCCCCCAGCGGCCCGACGAATTGGAGCCCCACGGGCAGTCCGTGCGCTGTCCCGCACGGCACGGACAGTGAAGGTACGCCGGCCATGTTCTGCGGCGCATTCAATCGCGTGAACGCATCCACCACGCCGATCTCCTGGCCGTTCACTCTCACGGTCGTGTCACCGATCTTCGGCGGCCCGGTTGGGAGCACAGCGCCGACAAGGCAATCGAGATCCTCGAACAGACCGGCAAACGCGACGGTTACCGCGTCGAGCGTGGCTCGCGCGCGCAGCAGATCGAGCGCCGTCCATCGATAGGCATCCTCAAGCCGTTTCCGCACCAGGGGTCCGTAGGCCTCCGGCTTGGTCGTCAGGAACTGGTCGTGATACGCCACTGCCTCGGATGCGCTGATCACGACCGAGGCCGCGTGCGCCTCGTCCAGCGCGGGCAATTGCACGTCGTGCAGGCGGCACCCGAGTTTGCCGAGCTGCCGGATCGCGGCGTCGATCGGCTTCTGCACGGCCGCGTCGAGGTCGCGCAGGTGGAACTCCGACACGCCGACGCGCATTCCCTTCGCCGATCGCCGGCTCGCCTTCACGAAGCGCCCCGCATGACGCGGACCGGCCATGACCTCGAGCATCAGAGCGCACTCGGCCGCCGTCCGCGCGAGGGGGCCCACGTGATCCAGTGATGGACTGAGCGGCACGACACCGTCTGTTGACACAAGTCCCCGTGTGGGCTTCAGGCCCGTGACGCCGCAGCAGGCGGCCGGGATCCGGATCGAACCGCGCGTGTCGCTTCCCACCGAGAGCGGCCCCATCCCGGTGGCGACCGCGACCGCCGAGCCGCCACTGGATCCGCCGGCGACACGCTCCGGATCGTGCGGATTCCGTACCGGGCCGAAGTGTTCGTTGGCCGACGTGACGCCTAACGCGACCTCGTGCAGGTTGGTCTTGCCGATGATGATCGCCCCGGCGCGGCGTAGCCGGCGCACGACGGGCGCGTCCTCCCTGGCGACGAGGCCGCTGCCGAAGATGCGCGAACCGGCCGTGGTCGGCGCCTCGGTGGTGAGCACGAGGTCCTTCACCGACACGGGCACGCCGAAGAGCGGCGGGAGCGTGCGGCGCCGCTGCATAACGAGTCGCTCGGCTCTTCGCGCGGCCTGTCGCGCCTGTTCGCCGAAGACGGCGATGAAGGCGTTGAGCTGCGGGTTCAGGCGCTCGATGCGGGCGAGGGTCGCCTCCACGACCTCGACGGGAGAGATCCGGCGGCGGCGGATGAGGTCGGCGATTTCGAAGGCGTCCAACTGAGATGGGAGATGGGAGACTTGAGATTAACTGCAAGGCATTGAAACACAACGATATAGGTCGGATATGGGCATGGAAGCCCTGCCCAAAGCGCCTCCTTGCATCTTCGGTTTTTCTTCGGTATCTCTGAATCGGGTGGGGTGGGAAGCCATCTCAAATCTCCCATCTCCCATCTCCCATCTCCCGATGCAGCTCCCGCTGATCGCTTCGCCGACGCCGTCGCCTCCTCCGCCCCTCGAGCTCATCGGGACGCAAGGAGACATCCGCTATTACGACCAGCCGGCGAAGGGCGTGCTCAACGGGCCGGAAGTCACTGGCATGGGGTTCTGGTCGATCAATCCGTACGTGGGATGCGCTTTCGGCTGCGCCTACTGCTACGCTCGTTATGCACACCGCTACGTGACCGAGCGGAAATCCGCCGGAGGATCCGACGACGGTCATGAGCTCACGGAGCTGCCGTCGTGGCTGGCGTTTGAGCGGCGCATTTTCGTCAAACGCAACGCTGCTGAGGTGTTGCGGGAAACACTCAGAGGCCAGAGGCCAGAGGCCAGAGGCCAGAGGAGCACACCGCCGAGTCACGAGTCACGAGTCACGAGTCACGACGCCGAGTCACGAGTCACGAATCACGAGTCACGAATCGCCAGTCTCTGGCGCGGCGAAACAATCGTCATCGGCACCGCCACCGATCCCTACCAGCCCGCTGAACGTCAGTACCGCGTGACGCGCGGCGTGCTCGAAGTCCTCGCAGCAGAAAAGGGACTGTCGGTCGTCGTCATCACCAAGAGCGCGCTCGTCACCCGCGATGTGGACGTGCTGGCCACGCTCGCCAGGCGCTCGTCGCTGACGATCCACCTCTCGCTCATCACGCTCGATCGCGAGCTGGCGCGGCGGATCGAGCCGCGAGCGCCGACGCCCGAGGCGCGTTTGAGGGCGCTGGAGCGGCTGGCCACGGCGAACATCGACGTGGGGATCAACATCATGCCGGTGCTGCCGGGGATCACCGACCGGCCGGCGATGCTCGACGCGGTGGTACGGCGCGTGTCGGCTGCCGGTGCGTCCCATATCAACGCCTGCGCGCTCCGCCTTCGCGCCTCGGCGCGCAAGCGCTACCTGCCCTTCATCGAGATGGAGTTTCCAAAGCTGTCTTCAGCGTATCGCACCGCGTTCTCGGCCGGGCATCAGATGGGCGACGCCTATCGGGAAGGATTGAGCCGCTTCATGCGCGAGCGGTGCCGCAAGCATGGGATTGCGTATGGATCTCGGCGCGACCGCGACGATTCAACAACAATCGATGAGCCGGAAGCTCCGGCATCGAATCAATTGGCTTTGCCGTTGGATCGGATGTCGGATGTCGGATGTCGGATGTGAGAACCTCTGGCCTTTGGGCTCTGGCCTCTCAGTTTCTCGTTATGGCGAAATAGATGACATACAGCCAGGAAAAGAACCCGTGAAGGATTGCCCACAGGATCGACTGATGCGTGCTCCACGAGATCGTGATCGCGAGGGCGCTGCCCATCGTGATGCCCGCTCGCGCGACTTCGGAGCGGCTGGTCCTGTTCATGGTGAAGCCTCCCGCAGGTTGGCGGTCGAAGGACGTCCCGTCGAAGACGGGGCCGGTGTGCGGCGTGTCGGGTCCGGTGGTCATGGGTTCGTCAGTTGGTGCCTGGGATAACTACGCGCGCATCCGCACGCGTGCTTCAAATCCACTTACCCGCTACCCGCTACCCGCTGCCCGTCCATGTCCCTTCCCGCTCTTCGTCAGCAGCTGGCGGCGCTGCTGTCACCACCCCGCGTCGGCGGCGCCGTCGCGATCCCCACCGGGATCGCGGAGCTGGACCGCGCGCTGTCGGATGGCGGGGTGCCGAGTGGGCGGCTGACGGAGATCCAGGGCGCGCGCGGCAGCGGCCGGACGACTCTCATCAGGCATCTGGTGACGACGGCGGTCGCGGCGCGGCGATGGGTCGCCGTCATCGACGGGTCGCGCACGCTGGCCCCGCGCGAGTGGGCTGAGGCGGGAGACAGCGGGCGACTCTGGGTGATCCGTCCGCCCGGCGCCGACCGGAGCGCCTGGTGCGCCGACATCCTGCTGCGAAGCGGAGCGTTCAGCCTGGTCGTGCTCGACAGCCCGCCTTCGCTCTCCCGCCAGGTCGCTGTCCGCCTGACGAGACTCGCGAAGGAGCATGACGTCGCGCTCGTCGTCGTGGGAGACAGTCCGATCATTGGCAGCGCGGTGCGATTGAAGGTCAAACGAAAGGCCAGAGGCCAGAGGCCAGAGGCACTGCCGAGTCACGAATCACGAATCACGATTCTCATCGATAAGGGCGGCGTGCAACACGCCGTGGAGGTTTCCTGTGTCATCGAAGTGGCGCGTCGCCTGCGTGCGCATTCCGAGGTTCCCGATCGGCGCGGTGTGGCAACACGCAATCGCCGAGGGGAGAAAGTCTCTTCACCACACCGTCGCGAGTCAGGCACCCAACCAGCCACTGGAGGCACCGAACGAGAAGGCGAAGAGCAACGGAGCGGCGCCACCCTTCCCCGCAAGCGACGGTTCGGCGAGGCGTACGTCAGGCGCGACGGATTCCTCCTTGCCGGGCAGCGGGCAGCGGGCAGCGGGCAGCGAAAAGGCCACAGTTGAGGCCAGAGCAAACACCGCCGAGTCACGAGTCACGAGTCACGAGTCACGACATTGGGATGATCTGCCGCTGGCCTTGAGCGACGGCCTGCGCATTCGCGCGGTGACCGCGGCGGGAGCGCGGGCGCGCATCAGGGCCGGCATGACCGTGACCGAGGCGACGTCGCGCTGCGCCGACCTTCAGGTTTTTCCGTGGGATCAGGTCGTCGTGGATGACGAAGTGCGGCGCGCGACCGCGGTATTCCTCGGCGCCAGTCCGCAAGTCACGCCGGTGTCCGGCGCGCCGGGGATGTGGTGGATCGGCGCCACCGGCCTCGAGGCCTTTGGCGACGAACAGGCGCTGGCGAAGACCCTGCTCGCGCTTGCCCGCCGGTGGCATCCCGCTGCCCGCGTCGCGATCGCGAATTCTTGCGTGGCTGCCCGGGTCGGAACGTGGGAAACGAAGAGGACAAAGGGCAAAGGGCAAAGCGCAAAGCAGAGGCAGCCAGAGGCCAGAGGCCAGAGGCCACAACAACGGACAGCGGGCAGTGGGCAGCGGGCAGTGCCGAGTCACGAGTCACGAGTCACGAACGACGAGGCATCAGGCCTCAGGCCTCAGGCATCAGCCGACGGCATCACCATCATTCCTCCAGACAGCGACGCCACCTACCTGGCGACGGCGCCGGTGGGTCTCATCCCCATGGACGAACCCATGGCGGAGGCGCTGTCGGCGTTAGGCATCCGCACCGCGGGCGCCCTGGCGGCGCTGCCGCCCGACGACATCGAGCAGCGATGGGGCCGCACCGGACTCACCGCCTGGCGACTGGCCCGCGGCGACGACCGCCGCCGACCCGGACTCGCCACCACGGAATTCCCCCGAACCGCATCGGCGGACCTCACGCCGAGCGTCGAGACCATGGAGCCGGTGCTCTTCCTCGTGCGGGCCGCGCTCGACCGGTTGCTGGCCGGGCTCGTCGCCGATGGGCGCGCCGCGGCCACGCTGGCGATCACCCTCACGCTCGATGATTCGCGCGGGGCAACCACCGACGCGCCGGCTCACACGATCACGCGCGAAGTGCGCCTGGCCCATCCGATGGCGCGTCTCGTGCCGCTGTTCGAGCGATGCCGCGCCCTGCTCGATCGCTGGCCGCTGCCGGCTCCCGTGTGTGGCGTGACTGTGGCCATTGTCGCCACCGCGCCGCTTGCCGGCGAACAGGGCGACCTGCTCGACCCCTCCTGGCACGACCCGGCGGCGGCCGATGCGGCGTTCGCCCGCCTGCGCGCCGAGCTGGGTGCCGACGCGATCGTCATTCCCGTCGTTGCCGATGAGCATCGGCCGGAACGAGCCGGCGTGTGGACAGCGTTAGGCGAGAATGACAACGGGAGCGCAAGGCGCAAAGCGCAAAGCGCAAAGGAGAGGCCAGAGGCCAGAGGCCAGAGGCCAGAGGCACCGCCGAGTCACGAGTCACGAGTCACGAGTCACAAGTCACCGGTGACGACGTGCTCGAGAAATCTGGAAACGCCGGAGCCCGTCGAGGTCGAATGCGCCGACGGTCAGCCGCGCGTCCTGTGGTGGCGCGGTCGCCGGATGCGACTCGAGCACCCGTCCGGCCCAGAGCGCCTGGCCGGCGACTGGTGGAAGGACCAGTACGCCCGGGATTACTGGCGTTGCGAGGATCCCGACGGCGAAGGCATGCTCGTCCTGTACCACGACCACTCCTCAGGCAGCGCCTGGTTCGTGCAGGGGTGGTATGACTGAGCCGAGCGCAAGGCGCAAAGCGCAAAGCGCAAAGCAGAGGCCAGAGGCCGGAGGCCAGAGGCCAGAGGCACCGCCGAGTCACGAGTCACGAGTCACGAGTCACGACCTGCCCCATCCGCCTTCCGATTATGTAGAGCTCCACTGCCACTCCGTCTTTTCCCTGCTCGACGGGGCGTCGGAACCCGAGGAGCTCGTGGCGCGGGCCAAGGCGTTAGGCATGCCGGCCCTCGCCCTGACCGACCATGACGACCTCGGTGGCGCGGTCCGGTTCGCCCAGGCCGCGCGCGAGCTTGACGTTGGCGGCATCCTCGGCGCCGAGCTGACGGTGATGGCCGGCAACGACCGCACGCACTTCGTCGTCCTGGCCGAGTCGCGCGAAGGCTATGGAAACCTGAGCACGCTCATCACGCGGGGGCGCATGGACACGACGCGTGGAGATCCCGCCATCACGCTCGACACCCTGGCCCGCCATACTCGCGGCCTCTTCGCGCTCACCGGTTGCCCGGCCGGCTGGGTGCCACAACGGCTCGCCGCCGGGGATCCGGACGGCGCCAGCGAAGCCGTGGCCACGCTGCTCGATCTCTTCGACGGACGCCTGGCCATCGAGTGCTGGGATCACCGCCTTCCCGAGGAGCAGGCACTCGTCAGGCAGCTCATCCCCCTGGCGCGCTCGTTCAGCATTCCCTGGGTCGTGACCAACGACGTGCACTACGCGCTCCCCGCCGGCCGGCTCGTCCACGACGTGCTGTCGGCGATCCGTCACCAGCGCCCGCTGGACGAAATGGGAACGCGACTGCGCCCGAACGGCGAGTGGTACCTGCGCAGCGCGGCCCAGATGCGCCGGCGCTGGCAGCTCGATGACATCGGCCTCCGCAATACGTCCGGCATCGCCGAGCGATGCGCGTTCCGACTCGAGGACCTCAAGCCGACATTGCCGGACTTTCCGCTGCCACCAGGCGTAACGCCTGATGCCTACCTGGCGAAGCTCGTGGAGCAAGGGGCCATGGAGCGGATAGCGCAAAGCGCAAAGCGCAAAGCGCAAAGGAGAGGCCAGAGGCCAGAGGTCAGAGGCCAGAGGCCGGAGACGGGCAGCGGGCAGCGGGCAGCGGGCAGCGAAACGATTCCCCATTCCCGATTCCCGATTCCCGACTTGCCGAAGCGCTATCGCGACCAGATCGACCACGAACTCACGCTCATCCGGAAGCTCGGCCTCGCCGGATACTTCCTTATTGTCTGGGACATCGTCCGCTTCGCGCGGCGGGCCGGGGTGCTGTGCCAGGGACGCGGCTCGGCCGCCAATTCTGTCGTCTGCTACTGCCTTGGCATCACGGCGATCGATCCCGTGAAGATGGAGCTGCTGTTCGAGCGGTTCCTGAGCGAGGAACGCCGGGAAGCGCCGGACATCGACATCGATTTCGCCCACCGCGACCGCGAAGAGGTGCTGCAGTACGTCTACGAGCGGTACGGCCGTGAGCACGCCGCGATGGTGTGCGAGCACATCACGTTCCGCGGCCGATCCGCGGTGCGCGACGCGGCGCGCGTGCTCGGCTTCTCGGTCGAGCAGGCCGATGTCCTCAGCACTCTCGCCGACCGGTTCTCGGCGGAAGCGACGGCCGACGTGCTGCGCCAGGGCGCGGACCTGGAAACCATGACCGGCCGGCATTACGACCTCGATCCGCAATCGGACCGGCCAGCCGTGCCTGACGATCCGAGAACAAAGCCGGAGGAGTGGACCGCTGAAACTCTCCTCACCCCTGAGAGCGCAAGACGCAAAGCGCAAAGCGCAAAGGAAGGGCCAGAGGCCAGAGGCCAGAGGCCAGAACAAGCACCGCCGAGTCACCAGTCCCCAGTTCCCAGTCCCCGGTCCCCAGTCACGACTCACGACGACACCGGCCTGGATCCCAATGACCGCCGGGTGAAAGTCCTCCCCGACATCGTGGCCGGGCTCCACCAGATCCCCCGGCATCGCTCGATTCATGTCGGCGGGTTCGTGCTCACGCGCGAGCCTTTACGCACCGTGGTGCCGATCGAGCCGGCGTCGATGCCCGGACGCACCGTCATCCAGTGGGAGCGCGATGATCTCGACGGCGCCGGGCTGGTCAAGATCGACTTGCTGGGCCTCGGCATGCTCACCGTGCTGCAGGACTGCCTGAAGTACATCCACGCCGCGCGTGGCGTGTCGCTCGACCTGGCCGCGCTCGACATGACCGACCAGGCGGTGTACGACGATCTCTGTCGCGCCGATACGATCGCCGTCTTTCAGGTGGAGAGCCGCGCGCAGATGAACACCCTGCCCCGCCTCCAGCCCCGCTGTTTCTACGACCTGGTGGTGGAGGTCGCGCTCATCCGCCCCGGCCCCATCCAGGGCGACATGGTGAACCCCTACCTGCGCCGCCGGCTGGGCGAGGAAGCCGTCACGTTCGCGCATCCGTCGCTGGAGCCGGTGCTCAAGCGCACGTTAGGCGTGCCGCTCTTCCAGGAGCAGGGCATGCAGGTGGCGATCACCGCCGCCGGCTTTTCGGCCGGCGAGGCCGACGTGCTGCGCAAGGCGATGGGACACAAGCGCTCGCGGGAAAGAATGGCGGCGATCTGCGAGAAGCTCATCGACGGCATGAAACGGAACGGCATCGACGAGGAAACCGGACGCCGGATCTACAACCAGATCAACGCCTTCGCCGACTACGGATTCCCCGAGTCCCACGCCGCCAGTTTCGCGCTCATCGTCTATGCGTCGGCGTACCTGCGCCACTACTACGCACCGGAATTCCTGGCCGCGATGCTCAATGCCCAGCCAATGGGCTTTTATTCCGTCGGCACGCTGATCGAGGACGCGCGCCGGCATGGCGTTGTCATGCGCCCCATCGACCTGACCACCTCGGCCTGGGATCACTCACTCGAACTCGGGGACGGACGGGTTGTGGTGCCATCCGGCGGGGTCGTACGAACGAGGGCAGCGGGCAGTGGGCAGCGGGCAAAAGAAAGGCCAGAGGCCAGAGGCCAGAGGCCAGAGGATCCATCCACGATTCCCGATTCCCGATTCCCGATTCCCGAAGTCCGCCTCGGTCTCCGCCTCGTTCGCGGACTCGGCGCAGCGGCAAGAGAAAAGCTCGAACGCGCGCTCAAGGACGGTCCGTTCGCCGACATCGGCGACTTCGTCAAGCGCTCGGGAGTGGACCAGGGTGCCGTGCGCGCACTGTGCGAGGCGGGCGCGTTCGACCGCATGGTCGCCGACCAGCCGCCGAACCAGCGGCGTCGCGTCGCCCTCTGGCGCGCCCTCGATGCGATGCGGGGGGAAGCGGGACCGCTCGCTCCGCGAGCGAGGTCCGAGGTCCGAGGTCCGAGGTCCGGGAAGATGCCGACGACCAAGGGCCAGAGCCTGGTGAGCACTCCCACGATTCACGATTCACGATTCACCGAGTCACCGAGTCACCGAGTCGCCGAGTCACCGCATCACGAATTATTCCCCGCGATGACTCGCATCGAACTCACCGATGCCGATTATCGCATGACCGGCCTTTCGCTCAACGGCCATCCCATGCGCCACTTGCGCCGGCTCCTGTCGCCTAACGCAGTCCGCACCGCGCAGGACCTCCTGAAGAACGGCCGCGACGGCGAGCGCGTGGCTCACGCCGGGCTCATCATCGTCCGCCAGCGCCCGGGAACGGCCAAGGGGTTTGTCTTTCTATCCATGGAGGACGAAACCGGGATCCTCAACGTGGTCATCACCCCCAAGCGCTTCGAACGTCAGGCGCTGCTGATCTCGAACTCCCCGCTGCTCCTCATCCGCGGCACGCTCCAGGTGGAGCACGGCGTCGTCAATCTGCGCGGGGAAACCTTCACGTCGCTCAAGGCCGACGCCGGCGAGGACTGGGCGAAGAGCCACGACTTTCACTAGCAAGCGAAACCGGCGCAGATGCTGGCGCTGTTGGCGAGACGGCCGTTCCTTAGTACCGACGCCAATTGCGTGGTACAGCTCGCCGCACCGCCAGGCAGACTCCAACCGAGGCTGACTCCGATGGTCGTTCGCCCCTTCTGCGCTTTCCTCGCCGCGCTCGCGGTCACCTCATCGGCATTCCCGGCGGCGTCGATCGCGCAGGGAGGACGCACCGGTGGCGAGGCCCCCCAGGGCGGCGGCCGCGGGTCATGGGACGTCACCCTCGCCCGCGGCAAGACGCGCGACATCGACTTCACCACGAACGTCGGGACCTGGACGTCCGTCGACCTGTCGCCCGACGGCACCTGGATCGCCTTCGACCTGCTCGGTCACGTCTACCGCATGCCCGCCACCGGAGGCGAAGCCACCGCGCTGACCCAGGGCGCCGGCGTGTCACTCAATTTCCAGCCACGCATCTCTCCCGACGGGCGGTCGATCGCGTTCATCACCGACCGCCGCGGCCAGTACAACCTCTGGGTCATGAACGCCGATGGCACGAATCCCCGGCCGGTGTTCAGTGACCTCAACGCGACGGCCGTCGAACCGGCATGGACGCCCGATGGCAACTTCATCGTCGTGCGTCGCGGCGGGCGAGGTGGCGGAGAAGGAACGCCTGCGCCCGGCGGACTCTGGATGTACCACAAGGACGGTGGGCAGGGTGCCCCCCTCGTGGCGGCGACGGGAGGCGGTCGCGGCGCGGCCGGCAACGGCCCACCGTCGTGGCCGAGCGTCTCGTCCGACGGGAAGTACCTGTACTACCAGGTCACCATGAGCGTGGAAACGAACCAGCTCCTCGCTGGTTCGATCCAGCTGCGCCGGTTCGAGTTCAAGACGGGCGAGACGGTCGATATCACTGCTGGGGAGAGCAGCGGCGCCGCAGCGGGCCGGTTCTCGTCAGGCGGCGCGGCGGCCCCGGAGGTCTCGCCCGATGGGCGCTGGCTGGCGTTCGCGCGCCACATTCCCGACGGCCTGCTCGAGTACAAGGGGCACCGGTACGGTCCGCGCACCGCGCTCTGGCTGCGCGACCTGCGCACCGGCGCTGAGCGAATGGCCATGGATCCCATCGAGCCGCTCGTGACATCGGGCGGGGGAAAGACACTGGGAGTGCTCCCTCGCTATCGTTGGGCCAGGGACGGCCGGAGCATTGTGCTGATGCAGGGCGGCAAGATCCGGCGCCTCGACGTCGCCTCGGGTGAGGTCAGCACCATCGAGTACAGCGCGAAGGTGCATCGCACGATCTCGGAAATGGCGCGCCGCGAGTTTCGCATCTCCGACGGGCCCGTGGCGGCCAGGTTCTTCCGCTGGCCGAGTTCCTCGCCGGACGGAAAGACGATCGCGTTCCAGGCAGTGGGCCGGATCTACACGCAGCAGGGCCCAGCCGGCACGCCGAAGCGACTCACGGCTGCTGCCTTCTCACCACTCGAGTACGCGCCGGCCTGGAGTCCCGACGGTCGATCGCTGACGTTCGTGACGTGGCACGACACCGGCCGCGGCAACGTCTGGAAGGTGAGTGCGTCGGGCGGGATGCCGCAGCGCGTGACTCGCGAAGCGGGCGACTATGTGGACCCCGTGTGGAGCCCGGACGGACGTACCATCGTAGTAGCGCGCGGCGAGGGCGCCACAGCGCGCGGACGCACGCTCACGCATAACGCGTGGTATGACCTCGTGGCGCTGGACGCCGCGGCAACGGCGGGCGACACCGGCACCGTCCTGGCCACGATCCTGCGGCCGTCGGGCGCCGCGATCGGCGGGGAAGCGAGGCGCCAGCTCGTTAGGCCCTCGTTCGGGCCCGAGGGCCGCGTCTTCTGGATTGACGAAAAGGCGGCGGCTGGCGGCGGGCGCGGGGGAACGGCGCTGCTGTCGGTCCGGCCTGACGGCAGCGACAAACAGGAGCATCTGTCATTCCCGTCCGCGGACGAAATCGTTCCCTCGCCCGGTGGAGAGTGGGTCGCCTTCCAGGAGGGCGACAACGTCTACGTCGCGCCGATGGCTTGGGCCGGGCTGGGCGGTGAAGTGCAGCGCATCGAGAAACGGCGCGGCCAGTTCCCGGTCACGCAACTCACACGGGACGGCGGTCTCTTCCCACGCTGGCGGGATCGCACCACGCTGGAATACGGCAGCGGCCAACGGTTTTTCGTGCATAACGTCGAATCGGGTCGCACGGACACGGTGCCGCTCGCCGTCTCGGTGCCGCGCGCCCTGCCCACGGGAACCATCGCGTTCACGAATGCGCGCATTGTCACGATGAACAAGCGACAGGTCATCGAACGCGGCACGGTTGTGGCGCGCGCCGGTCGCATTACATGCGTCGGATCCTGCCCGACGGCCGGAGCGGATCGCATCGTGAACGCCTCCGGGAAGACGATCATCCCCGGGTTCGTGGACATGCACGCGCATCACTATCGGGAGTGGCGCGGCATGCGACCGAGGCACGACTACGAGCAGGCGATCTATCTCGCGTACGGCGTCACCACGACGACCGACGTGTCGATGTACAGCCAGAACATGTTCCCGACCGCGGAGTTGATCGAAGCAGGAGAGATGATCGGTCCTCGCGGCTTCTCCACTGGCGACAACATCACGGCCGGCGACGCGTCGCGCGCCAACGAGATCACGAACCCGGCCGACGCACTGGCGATGGTGCGCAAGATGGCCGACTGGGGCGCGGTGTCGATCAAGCAGTACGCCCAACCGCGCCGCGACCAGCGGCAATGGATGGCTGAAGCTGCGCGCGCGGTCGGCATCAACGAGACGTCCGAGGGCGGGCACTTCATGGAGGACCTCGGCTTCATCATGGACGGCCAGACCGGGTGGGAGCACGCGTTCAGCGAACTACCGATGTATGCCGATGGCGCGAAGTTCTTCGGCAAGGCCGGCGCCACGTACTCACCCACGCTCGTCGTGGCGGGGCCTGGCGCCTGGAGCATCGAGTACTTCTTCCAGTCGAGCGACATCTGGAAGGATCCCAAGCAGCGCCGCTGGTTCCCCTGGCGCATGCTCGTGCCGCAGACGCGCGTGCGGTGGCTCCGTCCTGAGACGGACTACAGCTATCCGCTGATCGCGCAGGCCATGGCCGACATCATCGCCGAAGGCGGGTGGGGCGCCATCGGGTCGCACGGCGAACACCACGGCCTGGCTCCGCACTGGGAAGTGTGGATGGGAGCGAGCGCCTTGGGGAACCACGGGGCACTGGAGGTGGCTACGCTGCACGGCGCCCGGTTCCTTGGTGCCGACAAGGACCTCGGTTCCATCGAGGTCGGCAAGCTCGCGGACCTGGTCGTGCTCAACGGCAATCCGATCCAGAACATCCGCGCCACGGCCGACATCCAGTACGTCGTGAAGGGTGGCACGCTCTACGACGGCATGTCACTCGACCAGCTCTGGCCCAGGGCCGTGCCGTTCGGGCCGAACTACTGGGTCAACGACGACATGCTGCAGATGAACACGAAGAAATCCGACACGCACGACAAGCGACGGCAACCCTGAGGGCCAGCAACTCCATCCGCGCTGGGACCCAAGCCGCCGGATTCGTGCCCGACTAGTGCACCGTTCCAACTTGATTTCCCGAATTGGTGCGAGCCACAGCACATCGCGCCGACTGCATGTAGGCGAGCCTCATTAGGCAAGACAAGTTGGAACGGCACTAGCTCAGAACATCCGTGAGGGCGCAGGCAAATCCCGGGAGTACGTCCTCGCCGTCGAGCATTCCATCGGCTCCGATAATCGTTAGGCTGCCGTCGGGGCGGTACACGCGGGCTTCGTTACTTCGCGGATCGATCACCCAGACCAACTTCGTTCCGGCCTCGAGCCACTGGGCGATCTTGGCGAGGAGTTCTCCGGGCCGGTCATCCGGGGACACGATCTCGGCCAGGAGATCGGGGCTGAGGGCGGCATAGCCGCGATCGGGAACCTGGTCCACGCGCTCCTGCGCGAGAAACGCGACATCGGGAGCGCGCACGGTGTCAGGATTCGACTCGATCTTGAATCCGGTATCCTGCGCGAAGACGACGCCCAGGCGGTTCCGACGTACGAAGTCCGTGACGAAGTAGGCAAGCGTCGCGGCTATCCTGCCGTGCCTGGTGCCGGGAGGCTCACGCACCAGGAGCCGTCCTCGAACGAGCTCGGTGGACTTTCCGGGTAAGTGAACGTGCTCGAGTTCTTCTGCCGTCATGAGTTCTGGAATCGATTGCGCGGGCATGGCCATACGATGATCCCCTCCACCACTGGTATCAACCCAGCGGCACAATAACGGGCCAGCTCCTCACCGCCGTCATCCTTCCGCTGCTTTCGCAACCATTCGAATGCCATCGGGCGTTGTGGCCCCGGTCGCCCTCCAGCCGAAGCCGCGGAACAGCGAGGAGCGGGTCGTGACTGCACTGACGGCGAGGCTCGCCTCACCGTTTCGCCGCGGTCAACGTCGCCGGCGCGCGACCGGCGCGGTCCGCCAGAACGCTGCGCAGCTCGGCCACGTGACGGCGCGCCTTCTCCACTTGGGGCTGCAACTCAGGGTCGGCATCCTTCCAGAGCTCCACGAACTCAGAAGGGCGCCGGTGGTCGCCATCGCACGGACCGCCGGTGAGCTGCGGATGGTGGCCGGTGTCCTGGCGTTTGTTCACGATCCCAGTGACCTGGCAAAGGCGCCTGTCTGGCAGCTCGCCGGCGATGCTCTCGCCGCGATCCTTCTCGCGGTGTCGCTGGGCAGGCTCGGGTATCGCGTGATCCCCCGGTGGCGATTGGAGACTGTCCGGCCGCTCGTGCACCGCGCTGTTCCGTATTTGGGAAGCACGCTGCTCGGACTCATGATCTTCAACGCGGATCTCGTTTTTCTCCGCGCCCTTCGCGGTCCGGAGAGTGTGGGTCACTACGCCGCTGCCTATGCGCCGGTCAGTCGCATTCTGAACGTCGGCGTCGCGTACGCTCTCAGCCTCCTTCCCACGTTAACGCGACTCCAATCGGAGCCCTCCGCACAGCGGGAGCTATACCAAACGTCCGCCGCTCACGTGATCGCGGGTGCGCTGCCGATCGCCGTTGGTGGCTTCGTGCTCGCGCCTGACATCATCGGACTTGTGTTCGGCGCCGGGTATGCTCCTGCGGTGGTGCCCCTGCGCGTCCTCATACTGTCGGTGCCAATCTCCGCGGTGCGCGACGTCCCCGTGATGGCCGTGCTGTCGAAAGGCCGGGAGGATCTCGTGCTCCGAGTCGTGGCGGCGTCCGCCACGACCAACCTCGTGCTGAACGCAGTGCTCATTCCGCGCTTTGGCATGATGGGCGCGGCGACCGCCACGCTGAGCACCGAGATACTTCGCTTCGCGCTCTCGCTGGGCTACGCCCGGTCACTGGGTTTCCCGGCTCCTGCCGTGGCACGCGCGTGGCGACCAATGGCGGCGGCACTCGCCATGACCATCGCTCTCGTCGCGATGCCGCCTTCGAATCTCATCGTGGGAGTGTCGGCCGGGGCCGTGGTCTGTGTGGCGGCGCTGGCGCTGGTCGGCGGCATCCGTCGCGGACAGGATGGCTTGCCGGAACTGCGGGTCTGATCCGGGCCTCAGAGCAGGTCCTTGCGTGTCTGGATTGCCCGGGCCCCTTCGGACCTGTCCCTTCGCAACAACTCGTCGTAGTCGCCCGGCGTATCGATATCCATCGGTGGCGGCTCGGCCACATCCACCATCATCACCCGTGAAGGGTCCGACGCAATGAGGTCGCGGGCGCCGTGCTCGCCCACCAGTGTGCCAAGCGCGCCGAACATGGCCGAATCGAACAACACCGGATTCCCGCGGAGGCCGCGATAGCGCGGCGCCACCACCGGGCCACCGCCCTCGCGCCACGCGGTCACGACGCGCTCCACGACCTGCACCGACACGGTGGGCTGGTCGCCCAGCGCCACCAGGACCGCCCCTACGTTAGGCGGCAGGACCGCCACCCCGGTCGCGACCGACGATGACAATCCACGATCCGGTTCGGGATTCTCCGCCCAGACCACCGGCGGCCCGCCGACCGCTCCCCGCACCGCCTCGCCGCCCGGTCCGCCCACGACCACCAGGTAATCCACGCCGGCCGCCCGGATGGTATCGACTACAGTACGCACCACGGTCGACGTCCCGAACGGCGCCAGCAGCTTCTGCGCGCCAAAGCGGCGCGCTTTTCCAGCCGCCAGGACAATGGCCGCCACCGGGCGCGCCCGTTCCACCGACGGCAATCGGTTGGCCCGCCGGTGCAGCATCACCCCGGCATGGAGCACCGTCAGCGGCAGCCGCACGCAATTCCGCCTCGGCTCGGGCACATCGGTGCCTAACGCGCGAAGGAGGTCGTCAAGCGTCAACGTGTCCACTTCGTCGAGCGGCGCACCGGTCGCCAGTTCGGTCAGCACCGACGCGGCGGCGACGCACAGAGCGCATGCGTTGGCGTTGAACATGGCCTCCACGACCCGGCCCTGGTCCAGCCGGAGCTCGATGCGCACCCGGTCGCCGCACAGCCGGTTCACGCCTTCTTCCGAGATCGTCGGATTGTCCAACGAACCGCGGTTGCGCGGTCGACGGAAATGATCGACGAGAATCCTGCCGTATGGATTCGTCATGTCAGTCGACGGCCCCCCGCTCCTGGCGCGCCCGGTACGGCGGGAATCGCGCGGCGACATCGCGCGTCAGCAGTCCGCCATGGCCCAGCGTCGCCAGCCACGCCGAATCCACCGGCAGTCCGGCCAGCAACCGCGGCAGCACGAGATCGAACACGGTCGCGCGAGAGAACAATCCGCAGGACGGCATGCCGATCACGGGCACGATGCCCAGCCGAGCCAGCCAGAGGAGGCTGCCGGGATGCGCCGGGACGCCGACGCGCTCCAGCCGTCCGTTCAACAGCCGCACGGCCTCGAACGCGGGATCGAGCGGATCCATCGCGGTCGTGCCGGCCACCATCACGACACCGGCGCCGCCAGTGAGCGCGCCCTCCATGGCGGCCGCAATCGACCGGGCATTGCGCGCCACCACGCAGGGCTCCAGCAACGACGAACCGAACCAGCCGGCCTTCTCCTCCAGAGCCCGCCGGAACCGCTCCAGCGCCGACGAGCCTAACGACTCCAGCACCACGACGCCCAGCCGCGCCGGGAGGAAACGGCGGACCGCGATCACGCCGCCAGCCGCCGAGGCGGCACTCACGCCACGCTGGAGCGTCGCGCCTTCCACGACGAACGGGATGATCTTGGCGCGCGCCACCACTTCGTCGCGCTCCACGACCTGGCCGTCGGACACCGTGTACACCGCGAGCTCACCCGAACCATTCACCGCCAGCAGCGCGTCCCGGCGCACCTCCACGATTCCGCGTGACGTGGACACGAGCGGCCAGTGCCCACCCGTCGCTTCACCAGGCCGCACGCCGGACCCCGATGCCGCCAGCGCGAGCCGGCTTCCCGCCTGGGCCTCCAGGATGTCGCCGGCGTCAGGCCGAACCACGTGCAGGGAATCCCAGGGAAGGCCCTCGAGCATGACGCGCTCATCGTCGCCGACGAGCGTTCCCCGCCCCACGACAACGCGGCCGAGCGAATCACGGACGTCGGAGACGAGGACGACTCCCTTGAGGGAATCCGTCCCCGTGCGATCACGACGCAACAGCTCGGGCTTCACGACGCCGGAGCCCGGTCGCGCATGGGCGTGCCGCTTCGCCCGTGGTGAACCGCCACCGCCTCCGCCAGGACACTCAGGGCGATTTCCTCAGGCGTCACGCCACCGATGTCCAGCCCGACGGGGATCCGCACCCGCTCCAGTTGCTCCTGCGGTACGCCCTCGCCCGCCAGAAAGTCGATCAGCGCGCGCCCGCGCCGCCGGCTTCCCAGCACGCCGACGTACGCCGCCTCGCTCGCCAGCACCGCCCGCAGGACCGGCAGGTCGTACTTGTAGTCGTGCGACAGCAGCACGACGAGCGACTGCCTGCCTAACGGCAAGCGCTCGGCGATCTCGGAGGGCATCCCCACCACGATCTCATCAGCGTCCGGGAAACGCTCCTGGGTGGCGAACCGGTCGCGTCCGTCCACCACGACCGTCCGCAACCCGAGCACGACGCCGAGGGAAACGAGCGGCATGGCGACGTGAGTGGCACCGAACACCACGAGCGTGAGCGGCGGCGCGTGACGCTCGAAGTACAGCCGGTGGCGAACGCCCGCCGCGTCGACCTCGCGTACTCCCGAGGCGCCGTCGGCCAGCAACCCGGCGGCTTCCTGCGCCGCAGCGTTGTCGAGCGCGCCGTCACCCAGCGTGCCCCAGGCCTCACGGTCCCCGGTGACCACGAGCCGTCGCGGCGCGCCCGACAGGGCGGCGACGACAACGGCCGCCCTTCCCTTTTCCACCTCGGCTCGCGCCAGGCCTAACGCCGTTGACACCGGGTCGGCCGGCCGCCGCGGATCGACCGGCTCGACGAGCACTTCGATCGTTCCCGCGCACGTCATGCCGATGGCCCAGGCATCCTCGTCACCGAGCGTCATCGAGAGCAGCGCCGGCGCATCGTCCTCGAGCGCCCTGGTCGAGGCCTCGATCACGCGCGCGTCCACGCATCCGCCGATGGTGACCGAGCCCACGATGCGCCCGTCCTCGTCGACCCACATGCGAGAACCGGTCGCCCGCGGAGAGCTTCCCTCGGTGGCGACCAGCGTCGCCATGGCGGCACGACCCTTCGGCAGGCCCATTGTTGCGCGCCGAATGCCCGCTCAGGCGGGCTGGCCGTCGGACTCGTCAGGCACCCGCCGTGCCCGCCAGGTGATGGACCACGAGCGGACTTCGCCCGGCTCCAGCCACTGCGCGCGCTTCCAGTCGCCGAGCGCCTCGCTCAACGAGTCGGGCGCGCCGAGGCAGGGCTCGATGGCCAGGTTCAGGTAGGGACGCTCACGCTTGAACGGCGTCCATCCCTGCTTGTTGATCCACACGCCAAGGTGCGAAACCTCGTTCGTGTCGAAGCTGACCTCGAGCTCGTCCTGACCCTGACGGAGGCACGCTTTCCCCACGGTCGGCTCGAGGAAGAGCTTGCACGCGTACTCCTTCGCCGTGTCGAATGGCGTGAGGAAATCGAGCACGCGTCCCCCGGCGCGCACGAACGGCCACCGGTGCTGCGAGCGCCCGTCTCCCATCTCCAGCTTGTGCGACGCGGCCACTCGCATCGGCGAACCCTCGGGCAGCATCAGCTTCGTATCCGGCGTCAGGGGGAACAGCGGATGCGCCGACCAGATGAATGGCATGCGGTCCGCCGAGTCGTTGACCGCATGATACGTCATGACGACCGCGCCCGTCCGGCTCACGCGGGCCAGTCTCGTCAGGCGGTATGGCAGCCGGCGTCCTTCCCAGGTCGTCACCACCGCCTGCCCATCGTCGGTCGTGTCGATGTCGAGCTCCGGCACCTGGGACCAGATCTCGCCATGGTCGGGCAACTCGACACCGCCCCACCCCCGCACCCAGCCGGGAATCCGGCACGCCGCCACGGTGGGAAAGCACTCGTCAAAGCCGCCGCTGTCAGCCGTCTCGACGTAGCTCGTTCCTTCCTGCGGCGGGGCAAACGGAATCACGTCGCTGCGCCAGAGCCACTGGCGGCCGCCGATCTCCATGTCGACGATGCGCCCGCCCAGTGCCGGCACACAGACGATGCGACTGGTGCCGCCGCGGATTTCGACAAACCCGAACTCGCCCGCCGTCGGGAAGTGGCGTGTTGGAGGGCGGGTCAGGAACGGAAGCTTCATGCGCTGGCGGTCGCTCAGTCCTGCCGCGGACGCAACGCCTCGAGCGAAACGCCGCGCGTGGCAAAGATGCGCGCGACCGCTTCGCCGATGCGATTGTTTGGCGTGCTGGCGCCGGCGGTAACGCCCACGCGCACCGGCCCTGAGGCGGGAAGCCAGTTCACAGCGGTGTCCTCGTGGTGGTGCTTGCCCGCGCGACGATAATGCACCGTCCCGCTCCCCGGGTCGATACTCGCCGCATCCTCGACATGGTACGTCGGGACGCGCTCGGCGCACAACATGGAGAGCGAGATGGTGTTGCTCGAGTTGAAGCCGCCGACCACGATCATCGCGTCCAGGGGCTCGTTCAGCAGGTCGAGCACGGCGTCCTGACGATCCTGCGTGGCCGAGCAGATCGTGTCAAACGTGCGGAAGTTGACCGAGGCGTACTCCGCTCCGAACGCGTCCGACATGGCCTTTCCCGCTTCGGCAGCAATGGCGAGCGATTCCCGCGCCAGCATGGTCGTCTGATTGGCGACCCCGATGCGGCGGAGGTGCGTCGACGGATCAAAGTCCGGCGAACCCGCGGACCCAAGCCGCTCCTGAAATGCGGCCACGACAGCCGGCGGCACGCCACCGGCGCCAAGGCCGGCAATGAACTCGCAGACGAGCCGCGCCTCCTCCATGTCGCGCACCACGAGGTAGTGTCCGCCGGGGAAGCGTCGCACCTGCGAGGCCGTAGCGCGCGTTTCCTCGTGGGCCGCCTTCCCGTGGATCAGCGCCGTGAATCCGTCCTTCGCGTACGATTCGACACGTTTCCACACGTTCAGCACTGAGCCGCAGGTCGTGTCCACCATGACGCATCCGATCTCGCGCAGCGCCTCGAAGTCCCTGATGGTGACGCCGAACGCCGGGAGCACGACCACGTCGGATGCACCGATGCCCGAATAGGCGAACCGCGCGCCGCCGGGAAGGTCGGCCTGCGGCTGGAGGATCGTGATTCCCATCTGCACGAGCCGATCATTCACATGGGGATTGTGAATGATCTCTCCGACGAGGTAGATCCGGCGATCCGGAAACTTGCGGCGCGCCTGGTAGGCGTATTCCACGGCCCGCTCGACACCGTAGCAGAAGCCGAATTCACGGGCAAGGCGCACGGTGACATCGCCGACCGTGAGCGTGAAATCCCGCTCGCGAAGGATGTCGACAACCCATCCCGTGTAGTCAGCGGCGATATCATCCTGGACCTCGGCTTTCAACCCAAGGCCCTTCCGATAGTACGTCTCGGGCAGCGCGCTCATCGCTTCGCAATATAGCCTCGGTGGTCGGTGACCCGCGTCTCACCGGGTCGCAATGGAACTCGCTTGCCGTTGGGCGGATCGCTGCGTATGCTTGGCGCCAATGGCCCTCCTCGCCACGGCTTCCGCCAGTGTGATGCCCCACGTGGTCGTCACTCCAACGACCTTCGTTTTCATCGGCGAGCGATTGTGGCTGGACTTTGTCAACACCGACGACCTGCGGCGCGGTGTGAGAGTCGATGTGCTCCGGGATTTCGACTCGCTCATTCAGTGGCTGGGCGCCGTCGGCGTGCTCGATGCCGAACGCGCGAGCGGCATTTCCCGGCGTGCCGAGCAGCAACCGGCGGGCGCTGCCGCGGCCCTGGTTGACGCCCGTCGCGTGCGCGCGGCGCTGAAAGCCCTGGCCGAACGCGGAGCGGTCCTGGAGAAGGCGCGCGCCGACGCCCTCATCGAGATCAACCGGGTGCTTGGCCGGAGTGCGGGTCATCGTCGCGTGGAGTTTGGCGATGATGGATCGTTCCGGCAGAGCTTCGTGCCGGTGGGTGATGCGTTTGCCGGCCTCATGATTCCGGTCGTCGAGTCGGCTGCGGAGGCGTTGGTCGACGGTGAACTCCTGCGCGTCCGACGTTGCGCGGATGGTCGATGCCCGCGCGTCTTCTACGATTCCACGCGGAACGGCCGGCGGCGCTGGTGCGACATGGCCACGTGTGGCAATCGGGCCAAGGCCGCCCGCTTCCGCGCCCGCGAGCGCGACGTCACCCCCGAACCGGCGACTGATCTACCGGTTCGTCAGGCGGAAGCGCGCAGCGCCTGACCTGGGGCGGGTGGACAATGGCGCCGGTCGCCGTAGTTCGAACGTACCTCGAGATGGATTCGCCCGGCCGCCTGACCGGTCGCGCGCCGATTCCGCCCGGCTACGTCGTCAGGCGCGAGCCGTGCGAGCCCGGCCTCTATCGTGAGCTGTACGAAGGCGTCGGGGCCGACTACCACTGGCGCGATCGACGGACGTGGACCGATGAACAGCTTCGCTCCCATCTCGTAAAGCCGTCCATAGCAGTCTGGGTCTTACGTGAGGGGTCCGCGCCGCGCGGCTTCTTCGAACTCGCCCGCCATGACGACGGTTCGGTGGAAATCGCCTATTTCGGCCTCAAGCCGAGTGGCATCGGGAAGGGTCTCGGCCGCGCCTTGCTGACCAGCGCCATCGATGAAGCCTGGAGCCTGAAGCCAGTACCCTCTCGCGTCTGGCTCCACACCTGCACGCTGGATCACCCGGCCGCAATGGCGAACTATCTCGCTCGCGGATTTCAGGTCACTCGAACGGAGCGTTACACGGTCGACCTCCGGCCCTAACGACGCCGACGCCGTCTGTCTCCACGCCGGCCGCGAGGCGTCCGGCGGTCGTCCTGGCGGCGTGGTGGTCGCGAGTCGCGCTTTCGGCCCGGACGGGGTTCTAACGCTTCGTCCGGGGACCATGGTCGATCGAGCAAGGCCTGCAGGTCCACCAGCGACGCCGCTCGCACGGCGCCCCTTGGCCCGCGCAACACGACGAACCGCAACGGGCGATCGAGCACTGGCAATTCCTCGTCGACGAGCGAGCGCGCCAGCTTTTCCGGCAGGCGCAGCCTCGCTACCGCAATACCGGGAGTCTCGGGCGCGCCGGCTGTTCGCTGTTCGCTGATCGCTGATCGCTGCTCCAGATCGTACTCGACGTCGACCCACTTTCCCCGGATCTCAACCGCTGATGGCAGCTCGAGCAGTCTTTTGCGTTCCGCGGGGTCCACCAGTGGCGACAGATCCAGCTGCAGTGGCGCGGAGCGGAACGCTTCCATGGAGTTGATGCCGGCCAGCAGCGACTCGTACCGAGACGCCAGGTCGGCCAGCGTCAGACGCGGAGTCGTTCCGCCCGACCGGCGGTGAAGTTCCCGCAGCTCTTCGATCGCGCGACGGTTCCGGCGCACCGCGGGGTGTCTGGCCTCTCCCCGGGCGAGGGCCGTGGCCAGCACCTGGCGTGCCTCGCCCTGTCTGTCGGGAGGGAAGGCATCGACCTCCTCGTCCTCGCGCTCCAGCTCGAAGCCGTGATACGTCACGCGCTGCGTGAGCTCGAGCGTGTCGCGTGACCGGGATGAATCCACGGCGAGCGCTCCGGCGCTGGACGCGGCGTGGCGGCGCACCAGCGACATCGGGAGCTGGGTGCCCTCGATGCTCGCCCGTGGAACGCCAAACCGATCGGCGAAGTAGCGCAGCGTTCCGGCGACCGCGCCCCAGGATCCGCACACGCTGGTCTTCGAGACGCGGGCTTCCTGGCCATCAGACGCTTCTTCGTCGATGACCAGGTCGAAGGGCATCACCCTCGCGACCAGGTCGCAGAAGGTGCGGCGCATCGCTTCATTGGCCATCGGCAGGGTGGCCGGCAGCGCGACCTCCAGGCTCCGGCAAACGCTCGCCATGGCCAGCGCCGTATCCTCGATGGCCTTGATCAACACGCCACGGCGCTCCGCCCACAGCTCTATCGTCGGTTCGTCGAAGAGGTGCCGCGGCAGTCCGTAGACCTCGCCGACATAGCCGGCGCGCGCCAGCGCTTCCGCGTAGACGTTGTACGCCGTGAGATGGTCGCTTCCCTGGATGATGAGGCCCTCGAGGTTGCGATCCTCGCGCGTCATGCGATGCAGCGATTCCGCCGATGCCATGACGGCCAGTGCCGGCACCAGCGAGTCATCCGCCTGCACGAGCAGCTCGGCCCACGGGCGGTCCACCGGCGTGGCCTCGACCAGGCGGCCGTATTTCGTCAGGCGGCCGTTCTCCACGATGCCGCGCGACTCGAGGCGCGCCATGGCAACACGGTACGCTACGCGGTCGAGGGGCACCGGCAGCTCCAGCTCGTCGGCCCGCACGCCTAACGCGGCACAGGTCAGCGCGACCCGCTCCGAATCGCCGGCCAGCTGGAACTCCGGGGAGGTGGGTTCGAGCGCATGGAACTCGAGGTTGCGATCGCTCAACAGGAAGACCTGACCGCCCTCCACGCGTCCGTGCACCCGGCCGGCCATCTGCAGGATTTCGTTGGCGCCCAGGTGCGTGCGGGTGAGCACGTTGCGCCCACGCTCGACCACGTTGGTGAAGCGCGTGTCGTCAATGACGACCGTGTCGAGGCCCTGCACGTTGAGGGCGCTCTGGCCGGCCGCCGTCATCGCCAGCACGTACGGCTTCGGCGCGCCCTCCTCGAGAAACGGCCGGATGACGCGGATCGGTTCGCCGCCATGGTAGAACGCGGCGTGAATTCGCGGGAACCGCTCGCCCACCAGCCGCGCCGCTTGCTCGACGCCGGCGCGCGTGGGCAGGAAGACGCCGACGCCCCGTCGCTGCCGGACCACCTGCTGCAGGAACCGGTCGCCCAGGAACCGATCCGGTGATTCGTTCAGCACCTTGACCGTGGCCGCGCGATCCGGGTCGAACGCGAACGTGCGCAGCACGGCGGCCGAGCCGAGATACGCGGCGTAGAACGTGGGATCCACAGTCGCCGACAGCCAGATGAACCGGCAGCCGGCGCGCTTGCCTAACGCAAGGCACAGCTCGAGCTCCGCCGAGGTCTGGTGAATCTCGTCGACCAGCAGCGTGTCGGCGGCAAGGATGTCCCCTTCCTCGAACCAGCGGCGCGCGATCCCGGTCGTCACGATGATCACGTTCCAGGTCGGCGTCTCCGGCGTGGCTTCCCGTTCGCGGTTCACGACACCGACACGGAGCGCTCGCGTTCCAAGGATCTGCTCGGCGATCGGCCGGATGGCCATGGTCTTGCCGGTGCCGGTTCCAGCCACGATCCCGAAGCCGTTGCCACCGCCGGCGAGATCGCGGATCTCGGAGCCGTGCTCCCGCTCGAGCAGCGTGTCGAGGTGGAGGCCCAGGGCCAGCTCGATCGTTTCGCAGGCGGCGCGCGTCGGCGCGATGACGATGACCCGCCCCGTCGGGGGTTCGGCGGCAACGAACGCCTGGTGATCAGGCGGAAGCGAGCGATCGAGGACGTTGCGCAGCACGGATCAAGCTCGCGCCTGGCGCGCCCGCGCGGGAGTTGCCCGCCGCCTCAGGCGGGCGGTTTCCGCTTGCTCGTATCCTTTCGCGGAAGGTTCGGGGCGGCCCCTTTCGGCTGGGCCGATCGACCGTCCTTCCCCGCCGGGAAGATCACGCGCGCGTTAGGCGGCCGGTTGCGGATCGCCGTCGCGCAATTGGTCGGCGCCGGCTGCCGCGCGGCGGGCACGTTGTCGACCCAGATCCGGCACATGCCGGCCGGCGGCAGGTACGCCTTCGGCACAGCCTCCTTCTGCTTCTCCTTCTCCTTGGCCGTCTGCGCCGTTCCTCGCGCCGGAACAAGTACGGTCAGGATGAGAAGGAAGACGGCAAGTCGAGTCATGCCTCGGGCGTACCCCGTTCGGAATCTCATGTGCCCGCAGGGATCCCCCATCCGCCATCCGCCAACCGCCATCCGATCTTCAATCACCGAACGAGATCCCCGTCGCGCGCGCGGTACGGACAATGTCGTGATGGGGATCGACGCGCTTGTGTACGGCCAGGGCCTCGGTGAATGGAATCGTCACGATGTGCGGTGACTGCAAGGCCACCATGTGGCCCCATTTCTCGTTCTCGACCGCCTCCACCGCCGCACCCCCGAAGCGTGCGGCGAGGAGTCGGTCGTATCCCGTCGGCATTCCTCCGCGCTGCAGGTGGCCGAGCACGAGGGAGCGTGACTCCTTGCCCGTCATCTGTTCGATATCCCAGGCGAGCCGGCCTGCGATGCCTCCCACACGACGACTCTCCCCGGGAAGCGAGCCACCAATCACCGACTCCTGCCCACCCTTCGGGAACGCACCTTCCGCCACCACCACGATCGAGAAGTGACGTCCCATCCGATCGCGCGCCCTGATCTTTTCGCAGACGCACTCGAGATCATACGGGATTTCGGGAATGAGGATCACGTCCGCCGTGCCGGCCAGGCCCGAATGCAGCGCGATGAAGCCGGCATGCCGTCCCATCACCTCCATCACGAGGACGCGATCGTGCGATTCGGCCGTGGTGTGCAGCTTGTCGATGGCCTCGATGGCCGTCGTCACCGCGGTATCGAAACCGAACGTCGTGATCGTCCCGCTGACATCGTTGTCGATGGTCTTCGGCACGCCGACCACCCGCAGACCTTTCTCGAAGAACCGCTGGGCGATGGCCAGAGAGCCATCTCCGCCTATCGAGATCAGTGCATCGATGCCCATGGCCCGGGCATTGTCGAGGACCTCGCCCGAGCGGTCCACCAGCGCGTAACTCCCGTCGGCTTGCTGCACGGGAAACTCGAACGGGTTTCCTCGATTCGTGGTCCGAAGGATCGTGCCACCCATGTACGCGATGCCGCGTACCGACTCTCGCGTGAGCGGGATGATCTCGTCCTCACCCAGCAGCCCGTAGTAGCCGCGGCAGATGCCAAGCACGTCCCAGCCACGATGGATTGCCGCGAGCGCGGCAGCCCGGATGACCGCATTGAGTCCGGGTGCGTCCCCGCCGCCGGTCGAGATCGCCAGCCGCATCAGCGTGCCCTACTGCGCGGAGGCCAGCAGTCGGAGCACCTCACCGGGATTCGCGTGGCGCTTGAGCGCCCGCTTGGAAAACACCAGCACCCCGTCTTTCGAGACTTCGAACACGCCACCGCTTCCCTCCAGCAACTGCACCGTCGCCTCGGGATACGCGGCGCGAATCTCGGCCGCCAGACTGGCGGCCCGCGGTTCGTAGTGTCAAACGACGCAGTAGCGAATCGTGATGTGCATGTCTCAGCGGTGAGCGATTAGCGACCAGCGATCAGGAAACTAATGACGAGGAGTGGGGGATTCGACCGGTAGCTCCCCTCGGTCGCTCGTTGCCGATCGCTGATCGCTGATCGCTGATCGCTGATCGCTGATCGCTGATCGCTGCCCTATGGCGGTAGCGTCACCCCCGCCAGATTCGCCAGTTGGCGGATGACCGTGTCGCGCCGGGCAACCACTGTTGTCAGGGAGTCGACCCGGTCCTGCAGCTCATAGGAGAGCTGCCGGATTTCGTTGACCGCATCGGCCATTTCGTTGATGGTCTGCGCAACCTGGAAGTCGCGCTCCGTCGCCGGAAGGCATCCGGACGCGCCCATTGCGAGGGCGAGCAGGGCAAGGCGCTTCAGCATGATCACGGCATCCGCGTGAAGTGAGTTCTCAACATCGCCAGCACGTTACGACGCCGCTGGCGTTGCGGCGAGGGCCGTGCCCCCGCGTTGAAAGGCTGGGCTGCGCGTTATGACGATGAAGCTGGTGCGACACCACGAGACTATGGTTGCGCTCCTCAAGGAGGCCACCGTGCAGAAAGGAACGACGCTCATCGAAATCGGCGTGACCATCAGTATTCTCGGACTCATGGCCGGCCTGACTTTCCCGCGATTCGGATCGTACAGGGATCGCGTCGCCGTGGACGCGGCCACTTCGTCAACGCTCTCGCTGCTGGCTACCGCTCGACACGCCGCGCTTCGACGCGCCACCCTGACCGCCGTCCACTTCGACACGACCAACGCCATCGTGCTTGTCGTCGCAGGTGTCGACACGATCGAGAGCAGGCCGCTTCATGAGGTTCATGGCGTCGTGTTCTCCACTACTCGCGACTCCATTGCCTTTACGCCGAGCGGACTCGGATACGGCGCATCCAACACGCGGATCATCATTCGCCGCGGCGCCGCGGCCGACACTATCGCGGTCTCCCGACTTGGCCGGGCCAGGAGATGATCCGCAGTCGGCCGTTCAGCCGGTCCCGAAGTCGTACCCGGGGACCGACACCCGTTCTATCTCCTGGCCGATCACGCGCTCGATCATCCTCACCATCGCGATTTCATCGGGCGCCATGAACGTGTAGGCGTCGCCGGTCTGTGCGGCGCGGCCGGTCCGTCCGATGCGATGCACGTAGTCCTCCACCTGGGCCGGCACGTCGTAGTTGATCACGTGCGAAATGCCGCTGATGTCCAGGCCGCGCTGCGCGATGTCGGTGGCAACAAGGACGCGGATCTTCCCCGAACGAAAGTCGGCCAGCGCCTGATCCCGCTGCGTCTGCCGCTTGTCGGCGTGCAGCGCCGTGGCGCTGATGCCCGCGTGCTCCAGGTCGCGCACCACGCGGTCCGCGCCGACCTTCATCCGCGTGAAAACGAGGACCGAATCCATCGCCGCCTGCTTCAGCAACTCGACGAGCAGCGCGCTTTTCCGGCTGCGAGGGACCGGGTACACGGCGTGCTGGACGGTCGTTGCCGCGGTCATGCGCCTGGAGACTTCCACGACGTGTGGCCGGCGCAGGTACTTTCGCGCCAGCACTTCGACCTCGGGGGGCATCGTCGCGCTGAAGAGCAGTGTCTGCCGGTAGGGCGGCATAGCCGACACCAGACGGTTGATCTGCGGCGCGAATCCCATGTCCAGCATCCGATCGGCTTCGTCGAGCACCAGGACCTCGAGGTCGTCGAAGCTGGTGTTGCCACGTTCGAGGTGGTCGATGAGCCGTCCCGGCGTCGCGACAATGACATCAACCCCGCCGCGTAATGCCCGCTCCTGGGGTTCCATGCCCACACCGCCGTAGATCGATGTCACGACCAGCGACGTGTGCTGCGCGTACTTCTTGAAGCTCTTTTCCACCTGCTGGCAGAGTTCACGCGTCGGCGTGAGCACCAGCGCGCGCAGGCGATGCGGTCCGGCTAGCAGGCGGTCGGCGATTGGCAACGTGAACGCCGCGGTCTTGCCGGTGCCGGTCTGCGCAAGGCCGATGATGTCTCGACCCTCCAGGATGCGCGGAATCGCCTCGCGCTGGATCGGTGTCGGCTCTGTATATCCAGCGTCCGCTACCGCCCTGAGCAGGACCTCGGAGAGCCCGAGTTGGTCGAAGGACGAGCCTTTCACCGGCGTCGGGGCGTTGTGGGCCCCGTCCGTGTGCTCCTGCTTTGACCGAGATGTGCTGGATTTCACGTCGCGCCTGAAGCTAACTGGTGTCGCCTCGGCCCGGGCACGAGTTGTCCCGAATGAAGTCCCATCCGGCACCCCGGGTTGCGTGCCATCACCACTGGTCGCCACGGGGCCTGCCGGGTGGCCATCTTTGAGTCCGCGATACTCTCAGCTCTCAACTCTCAGCTCTCAACTCGTTGGACATGCGCATTCACCTCCTGGCTTGCCTCACACTCCTGGCGCCGGCTTTGACAGGCGCGCAGGCAACGCGCCTTCGCGTGCCGACCACCGTCGACACGCTGCCCAACGGGCTCACGCTGATCGTGCACGAGGATCACTCGGTGCCGAGGGTAGCGACGAACGTCTGGTACCGCGTCGGTTCCGGTGACGAGCGGCCAGGCCGGACCGGCTTCGCGCACCTCTTCGAGCATCTGATGTTCATGGGGTCCGAGAACGCGCCGTATCCCCAGTTCGACAAGCTGCTCGAAGCCGCCGGGGCAGCCAACAACGGCTCCACGACCGAGGACCGGACCAACTATTACGAGTTCGGTCCGTCCAACTCGCTGCCACTCATGCTGTGGCTCGAAGCCGACCGCATGGGTTGGTTGCTGCCCACCATGGACAGCGCCAAGGTGGACGCGCAGCGGGACATCGTGAAAAACGAGCGCCGCCAGAGCTACGAGAACCAGCCGTACGGCGTGGCCGCCGACATCCTGCCGCCTGCGCTCTACCCGAAGGGCCATCCGTACTCCTGGCCGGTCATCGGGTCCATGGCCGACCTGTCGGCGGCGTCGCTCGAGGACGTGAAGGACTTCTTCCGGCGGAACTACGCGCCCAACAACGCCGCCATCGTCGTGGCCGGCGCGGTCAACACCGACTCGGTGCGCCGACTCGTCAGGCAGTACTTCTCGAGCATCCCCCGTGGACCGGCCATCTCGCGTCCCACGCCGCCGCGTTTCACCGTTCGTGACACGGCGATCGTCGCCGAGGATCGCGTGCAGTTGCCACAGTTGTACCTTGCCTGGCACACCGTTGACGCGAATCACAAGGACGCGGCGCCGCTCGACATCCTGTCGTACCTGCTCTCGGGAGCGCGCAACAGCCGATTGACCAACACGCTGGTTTACCAGCGCGAGATCGCCAGCTCGGTTTCGGCGTTCAGCGACGCCAAGCGCCTCGACGGGGATTACTCCATCGTCGCGAGGGCCCGTCCCGGACAGGGGCTCGATTCGCTCAAGGTCGCGATCGAGCGCGAGTTGGCACGGCTGGCCAGTGAGGGACCGACGGCGCGGGAACTCGAGCAGGCGAAGAATGCGCGCGAGTCGTCATTCCTCAACCAACTCGAGTTCATCAACTCGAAGGCGGACCAGCTCAATCAGTACGCCTACTTCAAGGGCACACCGGACTACTTCCAGAAGGAGCTCGACGAACTGCGAGCCGTGACCGCCGCGGACATCAAGCGCGTGATCACCACCTACCTGCGCGGCCCACGGGTGATGCTGAGCATCGTCCCGACGGGCAAGCGCGAGCTCGCGGCCACACGGGTGACCATCCAATGACGGGGCCGATGAGGTTCTTCACGCTGCTGTTCCTGGCGCCCGCGGCGCTCTCCGCCCAGGTCCCTCAACCGGGGCTGGCGCCCGCGGCGCCCCTCGGAATTCCAGCGGTCCGCTCCAGCGTCACGCCTAACGGCATCCAGCTTCGCGTGGTGGAGCAGCACGAGCTGCCGCTGGTCCAGGTGACGCTGACCGTGACCGGTGGTTCGCGGCTCGATGACCGAACGCCGGGAGTCGCCACGTTCATGGCTGGCATGCTCGACGAGGGCGCCGGAACGCGCGATGCGCTCGCCCTGCAGAGCGAACTGGCCTACCTGGGCGCCAACCTCTCCACGACGGCGGACTGGGATCGCTTCACCGTGGGCCTCAAGGTGCCGCTGCGCGCACTGCCAGCCGCGCTGGCACTCATGAGTGACGTCGTGCTTCGACCGACATTCCAGGCAGAAGAGGTCCGGCGCCAGCGCGACCTCCGGTTGACCGGGCTGCTGCAGGCGCGCGACCAACCCAATACGCTGGCAGGCCTCGCGTTCAATCAGGTCGTGTACCCGGCATCTCACCCGTACGCGCGGAGCGCCCTCGGAGACAGCGTCACGGTTGCCGCATATGACTCCGCGCTCGTGCGACGCTTCTATGAAGGTGCGATGCGGCCCGACCGCGCCAGTCTCTTCGTCGTTGGCGATATCACCGAAGCGCAGGTTCGCACGCTGGTCGAGCAGCATTTTGGAGCATGGCGCGCGACTGGAGCTGCAATCCCTCTGCCGGCGCCACCTGCCGCCATCACTCCTACAGCCACAACGCGCGTCTGGCTCGTGGACAAGCCCGAAGCCGCTCAGAGCGTGATCATGATCGGGTGGCCCGGTGTTGAGCGCACGTCGCCCGACTACGCCGCGTTGCAGGTAATGAACACGCTCCTCGGCGGGTCATTCACGTCGCGGCTGAACATGAACCTCCGGGAAACGAAGGGCTACAGCTACGGCGCCGGTTCCGGGTTCTCGTATCGCGTGGTTCCCGGCCCATTCATCGCGTCTTCATCAGTCCGCACGAATGTCACCGATAGTTCGCTGGTGGAAATCTTCAAGGAGCTGCGAGGCGTGCGCGATGTGGCCGTGCCGGAGGATGAACTCAACCGCGCCAAGGCGTACGTCGAGCTGGGCATACCCGGTACCCTCGAGTCGACGTCTCAGGTGGCCGGCCAGATGGCGCTCCTGGCAACGTTCGGTCTCACGCTTGACGAGTTGCCGCGGCTGGCCGCTCGCGTGCGCGCCGTGACCGCGGCTGACGTGCAGCGTGTGGCGCGGGAGTACCTCACACCGGATCGGGCACACGTGGTGGTGGTAGGCGATCTGGCGAAGGTAAAGACTCCGATTGAGCAGCTCGGGCTTGGCACCGCGACGACTCTCGAAGTGTCGAAGATCGCGCGCTGAGAGGTCAGAGCTCCGAGCTCAGAAGCCGTGGTTCTGACATCCCACATCCGCCATCCGACCTCAGACGTCGCGATTCGCTTCCGCGGCAACACGCGCGATGATTTCAGTCACCTCGTCAGGCACCTCTTCCGCCGGGACGTGTCCCACGCCGCGCAGCACCGCAATGTCAGCGCCCCGAAAGCCCTGTGCATGGAGCACGGCCGCATGATGAGGGATGAGTCGGTCGAGCTCACCGAACCGGATTACCAGGCGACAGTCTCCGAGGTTCAGTGACCTTGGGTCCCTTGGCGTGAAGTCGAATTCGCGGACCGACTGCAGGATCGCCTTTACGACATGCGAACGTCGCAAAGGCATCCAGTATTCGTGCAGGTCGCCGTCCGTCCAACGACCTCGCGTGCCATAGATCCTCTGCAGGACGAGCGAGACGATCCACCGGGGCGTTGTCGCCGGGTGCCACCACCGCATGCCGCGCGCGAGCAGAACACGACGCACCGTGGTGAATCCGATTGGTGCCAGCAACACCAATGCGCCCACGCGGTTTCGCAGCAGTGACGCGGCATCCAGTGCGACGGCCCCCCCGATCGACTGGCCAACGAGCACACAGCGTCCGACACCGAGTGAGTCGAGGAGCTGCTGCAACCACTCCGCCATCGCTCCAGCCGACCAGGCGCCACGCGGGAAGCTCGTCTCGCTCCAGCCGTGACCCCTCAGGTCAGGCGCGATCGCGTGGAAACCCGCCCGACCCAGCGGGGCCAGTATGCGGCGGAAGTTGTATGCCGACGCTCCCCATCCATGCAGCAGCACGATGGGGAAGGCTCCCTGAGCCCCCGACTCGACGAGCCGCACGCGTTCGCCGCTAACGACGACCTCGCGCGCCGCCGTGTCCTCGTCGTGCGCCGGGTATGGCTCGTCAGGCAGTCCAGCTGGAGCGCTCGCCATCTTCTGCGGAAGGTATGAGCAGTCCAGCCCTTTGCGCCTTGCGCTTTGACCTAGACCGGCTCGATTGGACGACCCAGCAGCCTGGCGATCAGACCCAGCCGGAACGTCACGTCGCTCCAGCGATCCTCTCCCTGGGCGCCTTCGTCGAGGGGGAATTGCGCCCACACATCTGGATGGTCGGTGCGGGGCTTGGCCGTCCCACGATGCGGATGCCAGACGAAATCGCGATCCCGGTCGTCCAGAAACCGATCGAAGAGACTCATCCAGCCGTCATTGCGCCGCAGAAACTGCAGCCGCGCCATCAACTCCAGCCATGTCAGTGCGAAGGGAACGTCGGCGTCGGCGATATTCCGGTTCGAGAGGGGATCGCCTAACAAGAGATGTGGCTGAGCCACGATGTGCTTGCCGGCGAGCTGAAACGCTTCCTGTCGTGGCAACGGCTGCGACAAATGCGCCAGAAGACGATCGATCGGTGAGTGATTCTCGCTCCGGAAGAGCGGCATGTGTGCCACCATCGTTATGAGGTGGATCGACGGCGGGCTCGCCTCGGCGGCGAGGACCTGCCGGTTTCCTACCCGGACCCACGGCTTTTCGGCGAGCGGGCTGGTCAAGTAGGAATCCACGCGGGCCAGGATCCTTCGCGCTGCGCCGCGAAGACGGGGGTCACCCTCGTACCCCGCGTGCGCCAGCGCCGCCGCCGCTGCCTCGCGGAGGATGACGCGGGTGCGGTGAATCAGATCCGGGTCGTGGCCACATTCGGCGCGGAATTCGTACAACTGGTCGGCGTCGTTATCCTCTGCGAGAAGTCGGAAGAGAACGCGCCGGGCTCGCACGAGCGGAGGCGACTCCCGATCCCAGCCATACTCGAGCAGCCGCCTGAACGTCGGTATCGTGCCCATTCTGGCCGACCCGTTCCCCGCCGGAATCCCGAGGATCGAGCCTCCCCATGTCCCATCCCCACCTTGGGCGAGAGCCAGTCGCAGCGCCGGTGGAAACGCCAGCGGAAGCCGGCGGTAGAGTTCGCGGTCCTGGCTGAGGCCAGCTACATCGATGATGGCTCTGTACTGTATTGCTGCTGACGCATTCCTCAGGATCCAGCCCAATGGGAACTGGACCGCATTGGACTGCATGGCGCCACCTTGTCCTTCTGGGAACTGATCGGGCAGGAACGAGGTGGTCACAGGGCGCTGTGAGCTAAGTGTATGCTGAATAACTAGATGCGACTACAGACCGAGAACGGGTATTATTCGGGCGCTAACGATAGCTCTTTTGCGGAACTCCGCCAGAGTCCGCACGCAAATCTTGTAGCCGCAACAATATGCGACCATATATGACCGGGTTTGGCTCCACTCGCCCCTTGGGAGGCTGATGCGAGGAGAGTTCGTGGAGGTTGGCGCACACAGACTCTACTACTATGCAGCCGGTACGCGGGGTCAGGGGGATCCGATCATCCTCCTGCACGGCTTTCCGACCAGCAGCCACCTATGGAGCGACCTCGTGGCGCTGCTCCCCGCCGGGCATCGAATCGTAGTCACCGATCTGCTTGGTTTCGGGCGGTCTGATCTCGGTGACGGAGCGGACCTCTCGATCAAGGGCCACGCCGATCGTACGATCGGGCTGCTCGACACTCTGGGAATCACGCAAGGTTGCCTGGTCGGACACCACCTCGGGGCATCGATCGCCGCCACCATCGCTGCGCGAGCCCCTCACCGCGTCCGGCACCTCGCTCTCCTCCATCCCCTCGGGGGCGACGTCACCTTGGCCGGTACCTTTGCGGTCTTGCGAGCCTTCCTTCCTCTGGTTCGGGTCGTTCCGACATCACTGCTCCGCAGACCGATTCGCGCGGAACTCACCAGATGGTTCTCCGATCCCATTCGAGCCAGGGTGTCGGTCGACCAGTACCTCGCCGCCTGGCAGAAGCCGGCACGGTGGCGGCAGTTCCTTCGTCAGCTCGCCGCCCTCAACGCGGCGGACATGATCGAGTGCACACGCCTTCTTTCGACCCTCACCATGCCGGTCGCGATCGTGGCGAGTGACGACGACCCCGCCGTCCCGAGCGTCGCCCTGAACCGGGTCCGAGAAGCGCTTCCCGGGGCAACGCTCGACATCATCAGGGGCGTTCGCCACTTTTCTCCGGAGGAGTCACCTGAGCGCATCGCCGACGTCGTGGCGCGCCTGCTCTGTTCGTGACCGCAGCTGAGGCAGGAGGAAGGAGTGCTTCAATCACGATTCGCGGGGCTGATGATCGCGGCGACGCTCATGTTCGCGGCGAGGCTCGACGCCCAATCGGCAGATTCAGGACGAGGACCGGAAGTCGGCAGGCGCGTCAGGGTCTTCGCGCCTGAACTGCGCACGGATCGCTACGTCGGGCGCATCAAGTCGATCGACGGATCGGTGATGGTGCTGGACACCGGTGAGGTGCGCACCGTGCTCGGGATGGAATCCGGTCCAGTCCTGGTGGACCAGTTCCGTCGCGTCACGATCCGGCTTTCCACCATCGAGGCGCTCGAAGTGAGCGGAGGCCGGACGGTGCGCGGCACCATGATGCGAGGCGCCGTGTTCGGGGCCCTGGCTGGGGCGGTGCTCTTCGGGCTGGGATCAATGCCCGAAGTGAATCCGGACGCCAACGACTTCATGAGGGGAGTCCCCGTGGGACTGGCGGTCGGCGCAATCGGCGGCGCCGTCATCGGATGGGGCGTCGGCGGCGAGCGTTGGCTCCCCGCCAGGGTCCCGCGTTAGGCGCCAGTCCGGATCTGCTTGGCAGCGTCCAGCGCGATCCGCAGGTCGCGCGATAACGCCCGGGCTTCCTGCGTGGCGCTGGTCGAGTCGTTGATCGCGGACTGCACACCGGCCGATCCCAACGCCAGGAGGTCCAGCCGCATGCTCTGCAGGAGCAGATTGGCGTTTTCCAGTTGCTCCTTCAGGCCTTCGCGCCGGTTGGTGAGGTCGGCGATGGTTTCGCGCTGCCGTTCGAGCATCTCCACCCGCCGGTCCCGTTCGGCGGACTCGGGCCTCGTCCTGGCTTCGGCCAGCGCTTTATCGACAGACGCGATCGCGTCCGCCGGCGCCGCCTTTTCCAGCCCATGGAGAGCCTGCGCCAGCGACGACACGCGTTCCGCCAGCGCGTCGAGCGTCGGCGCGACATCGGGAATCATTTCGCGATCGGGTGGAGCCAACCGCGCCAGCGCTTCGCGGGCGGCGGCACGATCCGACGCCGCGCGCCGGATGCTGTCGCCATACGGACCAGCCAGCACGTCAGCCGGCGCAAGTTGACGCGCAAGCTCATGCACGGAAGGCGGTCGCGAAGAGCGGGACGGCTCGGGGACTTCGCCGCGCGCCAGCTGTTCCGAAGCCTGCGGGCCAAACACATCCCGGACCCTGATTCCGTCGGCCCAGAGCGATCCCGCGCGCCTGAGCATGCCAAGCCCGAAGAACGCGGTAGGAAACAGGAACCAGAGGAAGCCCGGTGAAAACATCAGGTTGACGGTCCCGAGCGTCGCCACCATCACGCCGGTTCGCGCCAGGTGCTGCCGGAAGTCGCGAATCCTGCTCTCGCGTGAACGCTTGCCACCTCGCTCTTCGCGCCGTCCCCACGCGCTGCGCGCATCATGCCAGGAATCGGGCATGAAGGACGGCACCGGAGGCCGGTTGCCGTGACTGTCGTCCTCAGCGCGATGGGACGGCCGGCGCGCCAGCGACCGATCGCGCGATGACGTTCCTCCGATTTCCCTGTGCCCGGCCGCTGAAGGATTCGAGAGCCGCGGCAACCGCACAGGCGGATCGTCGTGCGCTGGCGAGAAACGAGCCGGCAGCGGCGGCGGGGGAACCGCAGGACGCTTCCACGCCGCCGATGCATGTCCAGCCGGCGACACGGTCTCCGGCGCTCCACTCACTGACACGGCGTCGAGGGCGTCGCGGAACTCCGTCGCATCGCGCCACCGCTGGTGCGGTTTCTTGGCCAGCGTTCGTTCGATGAGCGCGGCCAGTTGCCGCGGCACGTCGGGCTGCACGGTCCGCAGCGGGCGTAAGGGATCGCTCAGATGCTTCATCAGCATCGCCGGCGTGTTCGAAGCCTTGAAGGGCAATTCTCCGGCGAGCATCTGGTAGCCCACGACCGCGAGCGAGTAGAGGTCGCTGCGACCGTCGATCTCACCCTCGCCCATCGCCTGTTCGGGCGACATGTAGGCCGGCGTGCCGACCGCTGTTCCCGTTACCGTCAGGCGCGAATCGCCTTCGATGGCGCGGGCGATACCGAAGTCCGTCACGATCGGACGCCCTGTCAGTCGATCGAGGAGGATGTTGTCGGGCTTGATGTCGCGGTGGATGATGCCACGCGCATGCGCGTAGGCGAGTGCATCGGCGACCTCGCGCAGGATGCGCCGCACGTCAGCGAACGGCGGCCGTGGCTCG
>Ga0209108_10000137_pt1 | contig 36679 bp, 24 predicted proteins | sample Rifsed10ft1_FD_184003 | JGI IMG/M metagenome (GOLD analysis project Ga0209108, IMG submission 184003) | Soil microbial communities from Rifle, Colorado, USA - sediment 10ft 1 (version 2) | ecosystem: Environmental > Terrestrial > Deep subsurface > Rock core/Sediment | place: Rifle, Colorado...
AATAGCGCGGTCCGCATTCGAACTGCGGCGAGGTTTCCAACCCAAGTCAGTATGAGGAGGTTTCTATGAGCCCAAAGAAGGTCGCGAAAAGGTCCGCCAGGAGCACCACAGCGAGTAAGAAGAAGTCCAAGGGATTCTCGGACTTCGAACGAGCCGCGATGAAGGAGCGCGCCCGAGAGTTGAAGGCGGAAGCGGAGAAGGCGGACGGGGAAAGCGCCCTGCTGGCGAAGATCGCCGAGATGCCGGGACCGGATCGCGCCATGGCCAAGCGGCTCCACGCGATCATCATGGCCAGCGCGCCCGGCCTCTCCCCGAAAACCTGGTACGGGATGCCCGCGTATGCCAAGGACGGCAAAGTTGTGTGCTTCTTCCAAAGCGCGCAGAAGTTCCAGGCGAGGTACTCGACGTTCGGCTTCAGCGACGCGGCGAACCTCGACGAAGGCACTCTGTGGCCGACCGCCTTCGCGCTGAAGGAGTTGACCGCCGCCGAAGAGGCAAAGATCGGCGCGCTCGTGAAGAAAGCGGTGAGCTGAGAACTGAGCTCGCCACGGAGCCCCGCCCTAGGGTCTTCCGGAGCTCCGACAAACCCAACGATCTCATCCTCCTTACTGACTACGAGGACGCGGCAAGGGCGCGCCAGCTCTTCCAGTCGGCCGAGTTTCGTGAAGCAACTTAGAAAGCTGGCGTCACGGCACCGCCCGAAGTGACGATGGCCGACCAACTCCATCAGGTTCCGGCTTAACTGGTCCACGCTTCGGTTTGGTTCGAGCGGTACATTGCCCCGAACCCAGCACCCAACCGCGCAGGACCACGTGCTGGCCGCCTATCAACTCCGTGGAGCCGGCCCGTGGCTTACTGATGATTATTCGCTGCAGATCGTACACGGCCGGAGATGCAATACCTCCGAGATCTTAACCGGCGAGCCTTTAGTAGCTGGAGCCAAAGATTCGCCCTTGGGATAGGTACAATCGCGGCTGCCGCAGTTTTCACCCTCGTTCCTCTGGTGAGTTTGTTTCACAGTCCGGTCGACTTTCTCTATTCTCTTGCCTATCTCGTTGTATTTCCATTCGGCCTTTATACAATTCTCTCCCCCTATCTTGACATCGCCGCAGGTGCAGTGGTGCAACTGATAACAGATTCCCGCTCGCGAGACCTAACTGAGGCACTCATACGCTGGGCGCTCTGGTCCCTATATCCAGCTCTAGTGCTCGCCCTTACCCTCACTCGCGCTTCCAAAGTCGCCCGGCTCTTGTATCTTCTCCTTCTGGCTCTGCTGGTCCTGAATGTCGCGGGTTGCATCCGCGTCGTCGGCTCTATCAAAACGATCGATTAGGAGCTTCTCGAGGGCGTCCCTAGGCGCTTGTCGAAGCGAGTACTCCAACAGAGCGCGCCGTCGAGCCGCCTAGCCCCTCGCTGGAGCGGACCCGCCCGCGGGCCGTCCAAACCGATTGACCTCGAGCCCCTTGTTGCGCGAAGATGCCTGAAGCGGGTGCAGCCGGGCCGCTCAGCTCGCGACCGTTATGCCGCTCTCCATCGTTGGCATATCCCGAACGCCATCTGCAGAGTCGGGGCGATGTCAGGTATGCACGATCATCGGAGACACTCATGAAGGCAGTTGTCATGGGAAGCTACGGGACGCCCGACGTCTTAGAACTGAGGGACGTGCCAAAGCCCACGCCGAAAGCCCGAGAAGTCCTGGTCCGTGTGCATGCCGCGTCCGTCAACGATTGGGACTGGGGGCTGCTGCAGGGCGCGCCGTTCGTAATTCGCATGTCTAACGGTCTCTTCACGCCGAAGGTGAAGATCATTGGCTGTGATATCGCTGGACGGGTTGAAGCCGTGGGCGGAGATGTCAAAACGCTCCAGCCGGGTGACGAGGTCTACGGGGATTTGAGCATGAGCGGCTTCGGGGCGTTTGCGGAGTATGCCTGTGCACCGGAAGCGAGCCTCGCGCACAAACCGGCCAGAATGACCTTCGAGCAGGCCGCCGCCATTCCCCAAGCGGGCATGCTGGCGGTGCAGGGTCTCATCGATGTGGGCCGGATTCAGTCCGGCCAAACGCTGCTGCTGAACGGGGCAGGCGGGGGCGTCGGTACGTTCGCCTTACAGATGGCCAAACTCCACGACGTTGAGGTGACGGTGGTCGACAAGCCCGGCAAACTGGACATGTTGCGTGCAATGGGAGCCGACCACGTCATTGATTACCTCAAGGAAGACTTCACCAAACGTCGTAAGGCTTATGACCTGATCCTCGATGTGAAAACCAACCGTTCGCCATTTGCTTACGCGCGTGCACTGAATCCCGACGGCACCTATGTCACCGTCGGGGGGAGCACCCCGCGCCTCCTGCAGGCCCTGGTCCTGCGTCCGGTGCTGTCACGGCTCTACCACAAGCATATGCGTATCGTTACTTTGAAACCCAACAAGGACCTCGCCTACATGAATGAGTTGTTCGAGGCCGGCAAAATGGCACCGGTGATTGAAGGGCCGTACAAGCTCGCCGAGGTGCCTCAGGCGTTTCGACTCTTTGGCACCGGCAACCATAAGGGCAAGATCATCGTCACCATGGCGTGAACCCTGAAACGGACGCACTCGGCACGGAGCGCACGGCAGCCACGGGCGGTTCTAGTCTTCCCCGGAGCGGACGGCTCCGTTCGTAACCATCTGCCAGGTCCGAAGTTATCCGGGACCGCCATCACCCCCGTCCACCACCAACGATCTAGCGCTTGAACCTACTGCTCGGTCCATCAGTCGATTCAGCCTGCGGAGTCACTCCCCATCGCAATTCTCATCCATTGTGTAGTCGCCGAGCGAGCGGGTATCTGTGTGCCCCCCCTTATCCTGCGCCACGACCCACAATTTGACGTCGTACTTCTTCCCTTCCAAGACCCAGTCCGTATCGATCTCGAATACGATCGATCCTTCGTAATTCGCGTCCCAACCCCCCTCCCCTGTGGATCCTCCAGAGACCTTCGTGAGCGGGTCGGAGAAGAAGAAACCAGAGAAGTCGACCACCTGGTATTTCAGTTTGACCAAGGCCATCCCATAGGAGATTGGGGCGTCCGTGACCCGAATGCCATTGACGAAAATTGAGGCATGGCACTCCCCCTCTCCCAGGAAACCAGGGCCAGGATCCGGAGTCCCTCCGTCCACTTCCGGTTCGATCTCGTCTGGTGGGGTCGCTGTCGCCGGCGGTTGCTCTTCCTCCGGCTCTTCGGTCGGGGTCCGGGTTGGGGTGCGGGTGGGAGTCCGGGTCGGGGTCGATGTGGCGGTCGGCGTGGGCGTGTGGGTCGGGGTGGGCGTGATGGTCGGGGTGGCGGTGAACGGGGGTGCCCCGTCGAAATCCCGCCAGGTGGCGGTCGGTACCGGCCGCAGCAGGTCCCCCTCCAGGTCGCCTGGTGACCCCGGCGCTAATTCCCGCAATATGGTCAACCTCAGCGAAACGAACTTGCCAATCAGGTTGTCGGTCCTGTAGTTCGGGCTTAAGCCGGAGAGGAACGAGCGAGGAACGACGATTTGAGCCTGTGCGACGGGAGAGGTGAGCAGCGGGATCAGCAGCCACAGGATTGTGGCTGCCGCGAATACGATGAGTCCCGTGACCAGCCAATTCGAAGGTAACTTGACCCGCACTTCCAGCCCTTTTCGGTTTGTCTTGCCCGGGAATTGGCCCCCATCCTAACCGAAAAGGGTTCACCCTACAATCTGCTTGCGCAGGTCTCGGGTACTAGCAGGCGGAGGACTGAATGCAATTAGACTACCTTGGGACTCCCCATGAAATTCCGCATTGCTGCAATATTCCTGCTCTGGTCCCTTGCCCTGCTCCGCCCGGCTGGAGTGGCGCTATCTGCCGCGGAGTGGGCACCGGTGGGAGAGGGCATCGAATATCAGCAGTTCACGCTTCCTGGCCCCAACCAGGCCTATGTCGCTCGAATGGACCGAAGCCGAGAAGACCTCATCGTTGACAGCCTCCTGGCTCAGGGGAGTCTCTACGCAGGCACCGAGGCGGTAAGCGGGATGGCCCGGCGCTACGACGGCTCGGTCGTTCCCTGGGCGGGATCATGGGACACCTTGGGCAGAGTTTCGGTCGCGATCAATGGGATCTTCTATGACCCCGAGACCGGGATCCCGGAGACCGGAATGATTCAGTCGGGTTGGTACATCAAACGGTTTGACGACCTTGGAGGCGGCAGCGGCTTCGCCTGGAAATCCGACGGGTCGGCGTTTGTCGGCGGCTGTGCCTACCACGAATCCGACCAACAGCTCGTCCAGTTCATTGACCGCGGCCGAAATATGAAAATCGTCGGGATCAATGTCGAACAATCCCACGATGGCGTCGTGGTCTACACACCGCAATTCGACCCTAACACGCACACTTCAGACGGTGGAGTCGAGGTCTCGGTCGAAATGTTGCGCCCGGCCGGCATCTCACCGGGTTCCCGAATGGCCATCGGGTACATTCGAGGCATTCGGGATGGCTGGGGCTCCACTCCGATTCAGTTCGATCACGTCGTGCTTTCAGCCCGGGGAGAGGCTGGCAAGCGACTGCTAGAGAGCGCCGGGATCGGCGAACGAGTAGGTTTGACGCAGCAGATCACTCACTTCGAGACCGATTGCCAGACCTACGCGAACTGGGACTGGTCCAATACCTTCGCCAGCATCGGCGGGAGTTTCAATTTCCTGAAGGAATCGGAAATCCTGAGTTTTGATGACAACCTGGGGGCAGTCCAGCGCCATCCACGCACGGTTGTGTGTTTCAACGACGATTTCATTTATTTCGTGGTTGTGGACGGCAGGCAGCCGGGGTACAGCATCGGGATGACGACCGACGAGCTGGGTCGGTTCTGCCTGGATACCCTGGGTGCTGAGTGGGGAATCAATCAGGACGGCGGCGGGTCCTCGACCATGTGGGTCAACGGGCGAGTGGTAAACCGGCCCTCCGACGGTCAAGAACGCCTGGTCGCCAATGGACTGGCAATGGTCGCCCTCGAGCCGCTGGACCGTTCGACCGTCTTCCACCCCGGCGATCCGATCCTGACCATTGCCCCGGCCGCGGTGCGCCTGGGGCCCGGCGATCACTATGCCGTCCTTGCCACCGTTCCCCAGGATGCCAGCGGCGTGATCCTGCCGCACATCAATGGTTTGAACGGAGTCTTTGCCAAAGGTGTATTTTGGTGGCGAGTCGCCTTCGAAGGCACTCAGGGCTGGGTGTCACAAGACGATATCTTCGACGGCTCGGGATGGGTGGGCAGCCTCAAGAGCGTCCACGACAAGCTGCTCCGCATCTGGGACGACGGCTAGCGCCGCTTCACCGTTGCCCGCCAGGCTCTGGAGGGCGAACCCCTCAAATCGAAGGCAAGTACAATTCGACTCGGCGCACAACTTATGCCGATTCCGTCCCCCTTTCACTCGGTCACCTCACCCCTGTGCAAGAGCAATGAGTGGCGCGAGTGGTCCGGTTACCTCGCCGCGGTAACTTACCAGCACACCCACGAGCGGGAGTACTTTGCCATCCGCAACAGCGCGGCGCTGATTGATGTGTCACCGCTCTTCAAATATGACCTTCGAGGGCCCCAGGCCGGTGAACTGGTCAGTCGGATCGTAACTCGGGACGTTTCCAAGTGCCGCCTCGGGCAGATTCTCTACACTCCGTGGTGCGACGACGACGGAAAGGTGATCGACGACGGGACAGTCTGGAAACTCGCCCCGGACCGCTTCCGAATCACGGCCGCCGACCCAAGCCTGCGTTGGTTCCAGGATTGCGGGTACCGGCTGGAGGTTGAGGTGGAGGACGTCTCGGATCGAGTGGCCGCGGTCGCCCTGCAAGGTCCCAGCTCGCGGGAGATCCTGCGACAGGCCGCCGGCGCTGAGGATCTCGATACCCTCCGGTATTACCACCTCACCGAAGGCGAGATCGGCGGCGCACCAGTGGTCATCACACGGACCGGGTACACCGGCGACCTGGGGTACGAAATCTGGTTGGATCCCTCCGAGGCTGGCTCCGTTTGGCGGCGACTGATGGCCGCCGGCGCGGACTATGGGTTGCTGCCGGCCGGTCTTGCCGCGCTCGACCTGGCGCGGCTCGAAGCCGGACTGCTACTCATCGAGGTCGACTACATCTCCAGCCTGAAGGCTTTGACCGAGACCCGGAAGTCGTCACCCTTAGAGTTGGGCTTGGGCTGGGCCGTGGCCCTGAGTGCCGCCAACTTCGTCGGACGCCGGGCGCTGCTTCACGAAGCGCGGGTAGGCTCGACCTGGTCTCTGGTGGGATTGGCGGTGGACTGGTCGGAGCTCGATCGACTGTTCGGTCGGCACGACTTACCGCCTCAAGTTGCCGGCCGCGCCTCTCGCCTCGCAGCGCCGGTCTATCGCCGCGGACGGCAGATCGGTCAGGCGACCAGCATGGGTTTCTCGCCGCTGCTCAAGCGGTTCATCGCCTTGGCCAGCCTCGAGCGGCAACACGCGGTCGTGGGATCGCTCGTCGAGCTCGAGATGACCGTCGACTATCAGCGGGAGCGGGTTCCGGCCCGGATCGTGCCCAAGCCCTTCTACGATCCACCCCATAAGCGGGAGGGTGCACGGGCCAGGCCGTCGGCCGACCCGACCGGATGAGCGGAGAGCATGACGTGATAGTGGTAGGGGCTGGCCACAATGGCCTGGTGGCCGCAGCCTACCTGGCGCGGGCCGGCCTCGATGTGCTCGTGCTTGAACGGCGTCCGGTGATCGGCGGCGCGGCGGTGACCGAGGAGGTCTACCCGGGGTTCCGATACTCGGTGTTCTCTTACGTAGTCAGCATTCTGCGGCCCGAGATCATTCAAGATCTCGAGCTGCCCCGGCACGGGCTGACCCTGCTCCCCCTCCCCAGCACCCTGACTCCCTTGCCAAACGGAGATCGGCTTTTCCGCGATGACGATCACTACCGGACCTTGCGGGAAATCGCCAGACATTCTGGGCGGGATGCCGAAGCCTACGAGGAATACGGCCGAGCGATGTATTTCATGGCCAAGGCGGTCAAGCCGATCCTGGGCTTGGCACCCCCGGATCCGACCTCGCTTAATCCGATGGAGCTTCTCCGCTTGGCGCGGCTGGCCCGCGAGCTGCTCGGAATCGGCGGCCAGAACCTCCACACTTTCCTCAAGCTGATGACGATGAGCGCGGCCGACTTCCTGGACGAATGGTTCGACACCGAAGCGCTCAAGGCCACGATGTCCGCCAGCGGAATCATTGGCACGTTCCTCGGTCCCCGTTCTCCCGGAACGGCCTACGTATTACTCCACCACTACATGGGCGAGATTGACGGGGTCTTCCGGGCCTGGGGCTTTGCTAAAGGCGGGACGGGGAGTGTTTCAGGGGCCATCGCCCGGGCCGCCGAGGCGTTTGGAGCCGCGGTCGAGACCGATTCCCCGGTCGCTCAAGTTCTGGTGAAGGCAGGCAAAGCCGTCGGGGTCGCGCTGGAGAACGGCAGCGAGCACCGGGCGCGAGCGGTGATCTCGAGCCTGGATCCCCGGAGAACGTTCACCGAACTGATCGATCCTGATCTCTTGCCAGACGAGTTAGTCGCCGACCTGCAGCGCTTCCGCCTGAACGGCTCCTCGGGCAAGGTGAACCTGGCCCTCGACGCGGCCCCCGAGTTCGCCTGCTGGCCCGGGGCAGGCCCGCATCTGCGCGGGGCCATCTCGATCAGCCCGAGCATCGGCTATCTCGAGCGCGCCTACGATGAGGCAAAGTACGGTGGGTTTTCAAGCCGGCCCTATATCGACATCGTGATCCCCTCCATGATCGATCCCGGAATGGCTCCCCCCGGGAAACACGTGATGTCCTGCTTCGTCCAATACGCCTCCTACCATTTGTCCGAGGGCAGTTGGACCGAACGGAAGCAGGCTTTCGGCGACGCGGTGGTCGATACCCTGTCGGAGTACATCCCAAACCTGAAGCAGATCCTGCTGCACCGCCAGGTATTGACCCCTCTGGATATCGAAGAGATGACCGGGCTCACCGAAGGGAATATCTTCCAGGGTGAACTCGGCCTTTCGCAGCTCTTTTTCCTGCGCCCGGCACCAGGGTACGCCCGCTATCGCACGCCTATCCGCCAGTACTACCAGTGTGGTTCGGGCACTCATCCAGGCGGGGGTATCACGGGCGCTCCGGGCCGGCTGGCTGCCCTGCAGGTACTGAAGGACTGGGGACGATTGCGCATATAATATTTCAGCTTCTCGGCCATCCGATCCAACCCAAAGCCATCCATTGATGCCCACTCGCCGTCGTTGGACTATAAGGGGTGCGTTGCTCTCGCTGGCGGTCTTGCCGCTGCAATCGTTCCAGGCGGGCCCGTCAACCATCCATATCCATGAGACCCTCGAGCCCCAACAATCCACCTCGACCTCCGGCAACCTGGGGCTTTTGCTGCAGACTACCTTCAGCCTGTTGGACGGGGAAGGGCAAGTTCTGCGAGCCGACATCGAAAGCGGCACCTTCGAGCTCCAGGGCGACGCCTACCCGGCCACGGTCGAGGCGCTGGAAACCCCGTGGTCGCTGGTGCTCCTGATCGACGCCAGCAAGACCCTCGGCACCGGCACGGCCAGTGCGACCTGGAAGTCGGTCAGAAGTACGATCGGAAGTGCGCTGGGCGGGTTTCCCGAGAACTCGAATATTGCGATCCTGAAGTTCGACGACACGGCCCCAATTGTGCTGGAATTCACTCAGGCTAAGGACCGGCTTTCGGCCGCCGTTCAGACGCTGACCCCCAAACCCTCCGGGGGATCCTGCCTGAATGAGGGCGTCTATCAAGCGGTCAACAAGCTGGGTGGAGCGCCCGGCCGCCGGGCGGTGATCTTGTTTACTGCCAGCACCGACAACTGCGGTACCCGCACCGCATCCGAGGTCATCAACCTGGCAAATCAGAATCGGGTACAGGTCTATCCGGTCGGGCTGCTCGGCTACGCCGTCACGGAGGCAGAGCTGGAGGCACTCGCAGACCCCACCGGGGGCATCGCTGAATTCAAAGAACAGAGCACGCTAACCTTCGGGCTGGCCAATGTGACCGCCATCCTGAGCAATCAGTGGACCGCCAAGTCCACGATCTACCCTTCGGCTGGGCAGCAGTCCGCAACCTTGAAGATCGGCCTGAAAGACGAAATCACCCTGGCCTCGGCCCCGATCACATTCGTTTCCAGCCAGGACTTTGTTCCGCCGTCCGAAATCCACTTGAGGGGCAAGGTCCTTTCGGAGGGCGAAGGCATCCTTTTCAACCTGGATATCATCCAACCGGAGAAGATCCGCCAGCTTAATGTCAGTATCATCAGCAAAGATACCGGACAGGCGGTGCTCTCCCAATCGTTGATCACTTTCTCCGACGTCAATACCATTGCCACCGCGAGCCTCGTTTCGGGCGGCGAGTACACCCTGATCGTCAGCGCCATCGACGCCTCCGGCCGCCTGTTGTCGGAGACCAGCGGAGAATTCACCTTCGAACCTCCCCCGGCGCGATTGAACGTAACGGAGGTCCAAGTTCCGAACGCGGAGCAACCCGACTTCCTGGTGACCGTGACCACCCAGAACTTGGCCGGTGTGGTGAAATTCAGGGCCTGGCTGGCGGACTCACAGAACAATGCCCCGCTCGACGGCACTGAGCGGACTGTCCCGCTGGGCGAGCCGCTCCTGCTGCCTGCCGAAGGGCTGGCTACCGGCACCTACGCGGTTGTCGTGCAGGCGCTCGATGTAGCTGACGTCGTCCTGGCCGAGTCCATCCCAGTCAAGGTCAGCTACACCCGACCCAACCCGCTGCAAAGCCTGCGCACGCTCGTCAGCAACTCACCGGCAGCCGTTGCCGTGCTCACCGGGCTATTCTGTCTGACCGTGGTTGGGGTCGGTGCGGTCGTCTGGCTTGTGATTCCAAAGCGCGGTACCCGGCCTGTGACGGTGGATCTGGTCATGCCCCAGAAAGCTCGCCGGCCTGCTCCAGGCGCCGAGCGCACGCCAAGCAACATGGCGGTCGTCCAGCCGGCTCCGGCGGAAAACCGGCCGGCGGCCTATCGCGACCGGCCGACGCCCCAGCAGGGTATCGAACGGCCGCTCGTCGCCCAACCACCGGCTGCGGTAGTCAAGCCGAGCCCGACCCGAGCGATGCCATCCGCCCGCCTTACCCTGGTCGAGCCGGCTGCAACCCAGTTCTCGGCCGAGATTCGCCGCACACCCTTTGTGATCGGGCGCCGTCCCGGGAGCGACGCAGTGGTCCCACTGGACAGCTCCAGCGGGGTGTCGGGGCAACACTTTCGCATCACGTTTGTCGACGGCCAATTCCTTGTTCAAGACGAAAAGAGCACCTTCGGCACCACCTTGGACGGCAGCCCGCTGGTCCAGGGCCGACCGATGCCCTTGCGCGACGGTTCCGTAATCGGGTTGGGACCGCAGGTGAAGATCCGATTCAACCTGACCTGATTGGATCCGGCTGGCAACCAGACCGACGGAGGACAAAGTCATGACTGCTCCCCAATTTCGCGGTGATTACGAGATGTTGGCGCAAATCGCCCAGGCCTTCGGTCAGCACGCTTCGCTGACCAAGACCTCCCTGCAACGGATCCAGCGCGAAGTAAATACCCTGCAGAGCGGCGACTGGATCGGGACGGGAGCCAACGCCTTCTACCGAGAGATGAGCGACCAGGTGGTCCCTACCTTGAAGCGACTTGCCGCCGCGCTCGAATCAGCCGACCGAACTCTGCGCAAAGTTAGCCAGATCATCAAGCAGGCTGAGGACGAGGCCGCCCGCCTGTTCCGCCTGGATGGGGCGGGGGGAGTGGGCGCAGCGCTTGGAATCGGAGTTGGCGGAGCGCTGGGTGGAGCCGCGGGTCTGGTCGGCGGGATGCTGGGCGGCCAATCGCCTGGCTCGTTACTGGCCCGCGACCCGGCCGGATTGTTCAGCGGCGACTACATGCGCGGGCTGATTGGACTCGAGATCCCGGGAGCGGGAAGCGAATTGGGCGACGCGATGAACGGTCTGTTGGGCGCGGGCAGTGATGCCGAGGCGAACGGGTATTTGGTGATCATCGCCGAGCTGCGCGGAAGAAGTTTCGACGAAATGCGGTCGGAGTACGATCGATTCCAAGCAGTCCAGGCAGATCGCGACCTTGCGGTTGGGGGCGGCGCCGGTTCGGTGCCGGGCCTGGACAGTGCCCACTCGGGGTTCATGGGTTCCAACACTCAGATGCGGTACGGGAAGATTGTGGGGGATGCCTTCGGCATCGACCCAGTCTTCGGCGCGTTGCTCAATCCCACAGGAGGCCTCGTCGGGCCAGGCAATTTCACTCTCCATCCTGGGGGCGATTCGCCGATCGGCTACCACGGCGTGGTCCACGATGCCGCCGGCTATCTGCACACCTATCACCAGACTGGCCCGGGCTACAACTACCTTGGAGTCGAGCCCTTCCCGACCTCCTTTCCGGGGACGGGCCAGGTTTCCGGGATCGCTTACTGGACGGCCCAAATGGGGGGAATGGACCCTGTCCAGGAAATCGGTGCTGTAGCTGCCAGTACGGCTGTTAGCGGCTTCCGGGCAGCTGTAGATGCCGGTTCCTGGGTATTCGACAAAGCTGCCAGTATTTTCTAAGGACACCCAGCCATGAACGGTGCAATGTTAGAGACGGCGGAGTTGGCCTACATGCTGGCCACGATCGATGCTTCTGGACTGATCGGGGTCGATGACCCCAAGCTGCTGCCCTCCTCGGCCAAGGCCCAGGAGGCGACCTTCAGCAAAGGCCGGAAGCAACTCGAGGCCCACGGTTGGATCCAGCCGATCCCGGACAAACCCGGCGAACACGACCTAAATGCCGGTCTGTTTCAATTGGTGGCGGTCGCGGCCGCCCCGGAACAGGTCATCGCCACCTCTGCCGGGGAGTCCCCCGACGATCGGCGGCAGGTTCTGCACTACCTGGCCGAGGAGCTCATCGTCGAGCTCTGGGCGACCTCCGACAAGAGCTACTTCCTAACCAGCCTTCCCGACCGCGCCGCCCTCAACCAACGCATGACCGAACTGCTGGGTTTGGCAAAGTCAGCCCAAGAAGGACAAATCACGTTGACCGCATCCGCCTTCAACAAACTCAAGAGTCACGCCCAGAAGGGGCAGCAGGCCCAAGCCGAAAAGCTGTTGGAGGCTTCAGAAGCAAACGGACCGGCCGCCAAGTCGCTGCTGGCCGCTTTGGGAAGCTCGGCCCGCGGCCGGGTAGTGGTGATCCGGGCCAGCGCCGGCGAGATCGCGGCCGGCCGCCGCGCCGAGCTCTTCGGCGAGAAAAAGGGCGCATGGATGGCCGTCCGGCCGAATGCCGATTCGAACGAACTCACCCTCTCTCCCGTCGACCCGGTTGCGCTGGAGGCGTTGGTCGAGGGTTGGTTGGGAGAGTTAGGACCCGCGGCATGAACCGGGTCCTGCGGACGTCGCTCGGCCTGCTCTTCTTGCTGCTGACCGGCGCGGTTACCACTACGGCCCGAGCTCAAGCTAACCTCACTTACTTCATCACTCAGGTGGACGCCAGCGCCTTTCCCGATGTCCATTTCACCCTCCGGGCGGTCGACCTGGGGAATCAATCGGTCGAGGGGTTGAACCCGTCCAATCTCGCCGTGTACGAAAACGGAGAACAAGTTAGCGAGGTGGAGATCACGCCTCAGTCGGATGGCCCGATCACGTACCTCTTTGTGATCGACCAGGGCCGGGCCTCGAACTATCAGACCTTCGGGTACAACAATCTGCGGCTTGCGATCACGACCCTGGTGAGCGGGGGCTATTTCGTGGATGGGCGCGACACCGTGCTGGTGCTTGGCCGCCAGAACGTCAACAGCGACCAAACGGTTACCCTGCTGCCGCCGACCCAGACCGCCACTGACCTCAGCACCTGGGCCGCCAACTTCAACTTCGGCCGCGGCAGCGGCGCGACCAAGGGGCTGCTCGGAGTCGAGGACGGCATCCGCCGGATCCAGGAACTGAACCCGGTGGCCGGCAGCCGGACCGCCGCAATCCTATTCATCACTCGCTACATCGAAGACCCCAGTGCGACCGTCGCCCCCACCGCGGCCCAGAACACCGGCGACGCGGCGGCCAGCAACTACATCTCGGTCAATGTGCTGCAGACCGACTCAAATCAGGTTAATAAGGCCGCCCTGGAAATCCTGGCAAGTGCCAGCCATGGGCAATATGCCGGGATGCGAAGCAACAACTACCAAAGCGTCGTCACTTCGGTATATCAGGCGATTGCCGCCCAGCGGGCTTACTACACGGTCGCTTACCGCAGCCCGGTCGCCGACTCCGGTCAGCGCCAGATCACGATCAACACTCCGGAACGGCCAAGCGAAGGCGCGATTGGGGCCTACGAAATTACCCTGCAACCACCGAGCATATCCTTCGTCGAGCCGGTCCCGAACACTACCATTCGCCGCGAGGCGGAATTCGGGGCGGATGGGACGACGATGACCTTCGATACGAGCCGGGTGCGGGTGATCGCCGAAGTGAGCTGGCCGGACGGGTTTGCCCGCAATCTCGAGTCGGCCGAGCTGTTCGCCAACGGCAATCAGGAGGACTCGCTGCAGGTCGTGGCGGGGCAAACCCTGCTCGAGTTCGAGTGGGACGTGACCGACATTGTCACTCAGGGAGTCAGCCCGGTGACTCTGGAATTGCGGCTGACCGACGAACTGGGAATGCTGGCGCAGTCGGAGCTGCCGGTCAATATCGAGGTGATCATCCCCGGCACCCCGACTCCGGAGGGACCCCGGGTGACACCCCCGATGGTCGCACTGGGGATCCCGGTGCTTTGTATCGCAGGATTGGCGCTGATCGGGGCTGCCGGCGGAGCGTTCTACCTGGTGCGCCGACGGGCCGCCTCTACCGGGACGGCTTCGGTGGCCCCGCCCTCCGGGCCTTCGGTCACCATGATGGCCTCCGACCTTTCACCGGCCCAGGCCCTGGCTACGCTCACGGTACAGGAGGGGCCCAAGGGATTGGTCGAAGAGGTCCTGCGGATTAAGTCGGCCACAACCACTATCGGCCGGAATCCGGCCCAGGTCGATTTTGCGTTTTACCCCGATGAGGAGAGCTCAGTCAGCCGGATGCACTGCACGCTGACGTTGGAGGAAAACCTCTTCAAACTGACCGACACCAACTCCAGCGCCGGGACCCGGCTCAACGGGCGCAAGATCCAGCCGGGGGCGCCGGTGATCCTGGCCGATGGGGATGAGATTGTGCTGGGTGATCTTGCCCGCCGAGGGGTGAAGCTGCGCTTCAACCTGGCGAGCGAAGAGAGCCGCGGACCCTACTCAGGAACGGCCGACGATCGCACTCACCTGATGGGAGACTTCCCCGGCCAGGGCAGCTAAACGCTCGATCAGCCGACAATCTGGAAGGTGAGACTCACCCGGCCGACCTGGATCACCGAACCCGGTGCAATCGGGTAGCGGATCCCCGGTTTGAGTTGGGCGCCGTCCAGATAGGTGGGGTTTCGCGGCTGGATGGTCTCGAAGAAGAAAGTTCCCTCATTGAGCGTGATGCAGGCATGGTGCCGGGAGACCGTCGGGAGATCTTCGATGTCTTCCAGGTCCACGGCCAGCAGCCGGTTGTTGGAAGGGTTTCGGTGATCCTTGCGGCCGACGATGGCAGGCTGCCAGGCGAGGTCATACTCGGTGAGCGAATGTTCCTCGGTAAAGTACACCCGGGTAAAGTGCTCTTCGAACGGCTCTCGCACTCCGCGCTGAATTACATCGAGAGTTCCGCTCTCCTCGATCAGCCGTTCGCAGACCAGGGTAGAGCCCTCCCCTACGCCTGCATGCTCCAGCGGGGACCGCAGGCTCATCGGCGCCTCGGCCTGCTCGAGCATCAGCTGCAGCGTCCCATCGATGTTGAATTTGTCTTGGATCTCGGCCAACAGGTTGGCCACTAACAGGCTGCTCCGGACGTTGATCCGCCTGTAGCCAATCTCATTGGGCCGGATATCCAGAGTCAGGTTGAGGCGTTCCATGATTAGCCTTTCTTGCCTTTCCCACCCGGCTTCTTGCCTCGACCGTCTCCGGCTTTCCCCCTCGAGCGGCCGCCGTCGGTCTTCACTTCGACGCTGGCGAATTCGGAGCCTTCCGCGATCGGGCCAGAGGACTCAGCGGCCAGCTCCGCCTGCAACGCAATCAGTTGGGAGAGCTCCGCCAACGCTTCGGTCTGTTCGGCGGCGACCGTCGCCATCTGCTCGGCCGCGATCTCGGCCGCGCCCCCGATAGCAGCTTCCAGCGGTCCCAGGTCCTTTGGCCGGTAGCTCCACTGAGCCGACTGCGGGTACTTCCGGCGGATGGCCTCAATTCGATCATCCAGCGGATTCGCTCCGGCTGTCCCGTCCAGGAACGGCAGGCAGATCTGCACCATCGAGGCATTAACCGCCTTGACCAGAAAGCCGCGACCTGGCGGCATTTCCTTCTTCAGGTTGAAGCTCCCCCTGACTCCCATGTAGCGCACCGTCTCGACGTCCTGCAGCACCAGGGAGTAACGCGCCGATTCGGCTCGCCGGCGCAGCTCATCCGAGCTATCGCGGGTGATGTTGGTTGTACCGGCGATCACCAGATGCAGGTTCTTGCCCTTGCCCACCTCCGCCAGCCCTTGCAACCCCACCCCGGAGCGGCTCAGCAGCCCGGCGTCATCATAGTGGTCGATGATGACGAAGATCGAGCGGGTTTGGTTGTCCACCGGGGTGAAGATCTGGGAGTGGCCCTTGAGCCGTCCCCGAACGTTGTCATCGAACTCGGCGACCAGCCGCTTGACGACCGCATCCAGCTCCCCCGCATCGGTGACCGTGGCCAACACATGCGGGAGTTTGTCCAAGGTGTTGCCGTTGCCACTGCCCAGGCTGAAGAACCGCCGGGCCGGGTCGGAGGGATCGACCAGCACCAATGCGACCTGCTGAGGCGAGTAGCTGTGCGCCAGCGAGAGGACCAATGACCGCAGGGTGGTTGTCTTGCCGGTGAGCGGCGGTCCCAACACCAGCAAGTGCGGGCCCTTGGCCTTGAATTCGATCAGGGTCGGCTCTCGATCGAGATCGTTGACCCCCACCGGCGCGCTGACGGCCGCCGGTCCTTTGCTCAGGGCCGGCAGCACGGTTTGAAGGTCGATCGCTTCGGCGAGCGGCTCCACCGGCTTCACCCGCCTTCCGGCCAGCGCCGGAGTCTCCGCGACCATTGCCTCCCAGGCGGTCGTCATCCGCTGGGCGAGCTCGCGAAAGGCCTCGCCGTCCGGCTCGCCGGCCGGGACACCAGTCTGAAACTCCAGCGGCTGCGGCCGGCCGTCGAGCAGCTCGACCGCCAATCCCCGGCCCGGCTCGTCGTTGAAGCTAGCCCAGCCGCGCCCAACGATCGTGGTGTAGTCACTGGGGTCGGCCTGAGTGAACGTAATCCGCTGTCCCAGGATATTGAAGAGCTTGCTGTGCACATCCGAGATCAACGGGGCGGTAACAGCGAAGTGCACCCCGAATGCGCGGCCATCCCGGACCAGGGCGATCAGATCCAGCAAGTGCTGTTCGTAGGTCTCCTTGAACTCCGAAACGTTGTCGATCACGACCAACACCCTGGGCAGGGTGGCTTTTGGATTCTTGAGGTTGTAGTCAGCCAGCGAGTCATAGGCTTGAAGCTTATGCTGCCGATCGTCGAGAATGGAGCGCAGCATTCTCATCAGCCGTTCCACCCGTTCTTCCTCATTGGCATCGACGATCCCACCGAGGTGGGGAAGAGCCTTGAGCGCCTTGAGCCCGCCTCTTCCGAAATCGAGGGCGAACACGTGCAGGTCGGCCGGTGAGAACTCGGCCGCCAGCGAGGTGACCAACGATTTCAAAAAGGTCGTCTTGCCGCGGCCGGCCGCCCCAAAGACTACCAGCGGATCGCTGGTCAGGTCGATGTTGAGCAAGCGCTGTTCAGCCCGATATGGGTTGTCCACCAGGCCTAGGGTGGCCTGCAGCGCTTGCGGCTTGTTCCAGTCCAGCGCCTTCCACAGCGGTTTGGCTTTGGTGTTTTCCATCCAGCTGGCCACCACCGAGTTAATGACAACTTTCCCGTCCGGTGAGCCCGGCTTGAGGTAGCTCGCATCAATCGGAGTGTCGAGTGCCAGAACGGTGGGCAATGGGTCCGGCCAGGGTTTCAGCTGCTTGGGGATTTTTTGGCGCTTCGCTTCCGCACCCAGTGCGCCAACCATCCAATCGATCAGCAGGCCCGGCTGGTTGTCGGGTCCCATGCTCAATGCTTCGAGCATTTCTTCGGTGGTGTAGACCGGATCCTGTCCGATGTCCGTGTACTCACCGCCGGCCCAGGCGGCTTGCAGCTCGAGCAGCGGACCGCCTCCAATCTGGGTGTAGCCGCGGCCGCCCAACGCCGGCAGAGTTGCCGCGTCCGGTCGTTTGAGCAGCTCCTTGCTGTCATCCGGGGTCTCGACCCGCAAACAAATCCGGAATTTCATGTTCGCCCGCATCTGATCGGTCACCATCCCGGCCGGACGCTGGGTAGCCAGGATCAACGTCGCGCCAAATGCCCGTCCAAGCCGGGTGATGCTCTCGAACTGGGCCTTGTACTCCGGATTCTGCATGATCATCTCGGCGAACTCGTCCACGATGATGAACAGGTGGGGGAATGTATCTGGCAGGGGGTCGCCCTTCTTCAGCTTCGGGATCACCCGCTTGCGGTAATCAACCAGGTCGCCCACTCGTCCGTCGGCCAACAGCTTGGCCCGCCGGTCGAGCTCGGCTTTGATGGCTATGAAGATTCGCTCGACCGCGTTTCCCTGCAGGTTGGTGGCGATGTCCACGCAATGAGGCAGCTTCTTGAACGGCTCGAAAGCCGCCCCGCCCTTGAAATCCACCAGGACGAAGTTCACGATCCGCGGGTCATATCGAATAGCCAGCGCCGCGATCAAGGTGAGCAGCAGCTCCGATTTGCCCGAGCCGGTCGTGCCGGCGATCATCCCGTGCACTCCGTCACCGTCGGCCTTGGCCGAAAAGACCAGCTCGCGGACTTCCCGGCTGCTGATTAAACCGATCGGAGCCCGCAGCCACTCCTGGTTCTCGGGAAGCATGCTCTGCTTCCAGTTCTCGGCCATCGGGATGTCACCGATCCGATCGACCCGCTTGCCAAGCAACATCGAGTACATTTCGAGAATGGTCACCGACCGAGGCAGCTCGGCCGCCGGCCGTCGCCCGCCCTGCCCGAGCCAGATCTTCTCCATCCGCTCGCCGATCAGGGAGTAGGGATCTTTCACCCCCTCGATCACCGGCATCCCGACCTGGAACTCGAGCGGCTGCCCCTCTAGGTTGATCAGACCGCGGCCCGGCAGGTTGTCGAGGGTCAGCGCGCCGCGACCGACGACATCGGCGTACATCGAGGCATCCGGCAAAGTGAAGGTCACTCGCTGCGAGAACAGGTTGTAGAGCTTTCCACCCAGGTCATTGGGCGTGCTTGCCGTGACCGCGTAGTAAATGCCCAATGCCCTGCCGTCCCGCACCAAGGCGATCAGGTCTGGCAGCAGGTGCTCGTAGCTCTCCTGGAACTCGGCAAAATTGTCAATGACCACCAGGATGGCTGCGAAGCGGCCTTCAGGATCTTGCCGCTGGGCGTTGTAGTCCTCCAGCGACGCAAATTGGCTTAGCCGCTCCTGGCGCTCCTTCATTTGGCCATGGATCATGCGGAAAAGCTGCTCGACTCGCTCCGGCTGGGAGGCGTCGATCGTGGCTCCACAATGGGGCAGTTTCGCAATCGCCTTCAGGCCGCCCCGCCCGAAGTCCAGGGCGAATACATTGAGCTCGGCCGGCGATCGGCTGGCCGCCAGGGTCAGAATCAATGACTTGAGGAAAGTGGTCTTGCCCCGACCAGCGGCACCAAAAATGGCCAGCGGATCGGTGGCCAGATCGATCGTCAGCAATCGCTGTTCGGCTTGAAATGGGTTGTCAATCAGGCCGACGTCCGCTCGCAGCGGCAGTGGGGAACTCCAGTCCCAGGCCTGCCACAAGGACTGCTCCTTCTTATTCCGGATCCAGGCATCCACCATCGGGTTAATCATGACCGAATCGGCCCTGGCGGCTTGTTCGGCCTTGAGGTAGGTCGCGTCGACCGGCTCGTTGAGCGGCAGCAGGGCTGGCAGCGGGTCTGGCCAGGGCTTGGTCTGCTTGGGGACTGACTGGCGGCCGGCCTCGAGCGCCAGGGCACCCACCAGCCAATCGATCAACAGCCCTGGCTTGCTGCCCTGGGGCAGTCCGAGTGCCTCGGCGACCTGCTCGGTCGGATACATTGAATCGGCCGGGACGTCCAGATAATCGCCGCCGGCCCATGCAGCCTGAAGCTCGGTTAGGTGACCGCTGCCCACCTGCAGGTAGCCGCGGCCGCCGATTGCCGGCAGCCGAGCTGCGTCCGGGCGATTGAGCAGCTCCTTGCTGTCGTCCGGGGTCTCAACCCTCAGGCAGATCCGGAACTTCATGTTCGAGCGCATCTGGTCGGTCACCATCCCGGCCGGCCGCTGGGTGGCCAGGATCAGGGTCGCGCCAAAGGCCCGGCCCAGCCGGGTGATACTCTCGAATTGGGCCTTGTAGTCCGGGTTCTGCATGATCATCTCGGCGAACTCGTCCACGATGATGAACAGGTGCGGGAAGGTGCCTGGCAGGGGGTCCCCCGGCTTCAGCCCCGGGATGACCTTTCTCCGATACTCCACCAGGTCGCTGACTCTTCCATCGGCCAACAGCTTGGCCCGCCGATCGAGCTCGGCCTTGATGGCGATGAAGATCCGCTCCACCGCGTTGCCCTGCAAGTTGGTGGCGATGTCCACACAATGGGGCAGCTTCTTGAAGGGTTCAAAGGCCGCTCCACCCTTGAAATCCACCAGCACAAAGTTCACGATGCGGGGGTCGTAGCGCATGGCCAGGGAGGCGATCAGGGTGAGCAGCAGTTCCGACTTGCCGGAGCCGGTCGTGCCGGCGACCATCCCGTGCACTCCGTCCCCGTCGGCCTTGGCCGAGAACACCAGGCTGCGCACCTCTTTACTGCTGATCAGCGCCAGCGGAGCGCGCAGCCAGTCCTGGTTCTCGGGCTGCATGCTCTTCTTCCAGTTCTCCACGATCGGCAGCTGCCCGAGCCGGGTGTACTCCCGGCCATCGACCAACGAAAGCATTTGAAAAAAGTCGAAGCTGCGCGGAAGCTCGGCGGCCGGCCGCCTGCCGCCCAGCGCGGTCCAGACCCGATCCATCCGCTGGGCGATGATCTGATAGCCGTCGACCAGGTCGGTGTTGCTGAGCGCATCCGGCTGCCCGGGGATCCCGATCTGGAACTCGACCGGTTTGCGCTCTTCATCCAGGGCCAGCGATAAGAGGCCGCGGCCCGGAACGTTGTCGAAGCCACGGACCCCGCGGCCGACGATATCCGGGTAGGCCATCTCATCCGCCAGAGTCAGGGCAAACCGCTGGGTGAGCAGGTTGTAGACTTTGCTCCCGAGGTCGTTTGGCGAGCCGGCCGTAATAACGAAGTGGATCCCGAACGCCCGGCCGTCCCGGATGAGGGCCATGAGCTCGGGGATCAGGTATTCGTAGGTTTCGTTCAGCTCGGCGAAGTTGTCGATCACCACTACGATTTCCGGGAAGAGGTCCTTGGGATTCTTGCTGTTGTAGTCGGCCAACGAGTTGTACTTGGTCAGCACTTCCTGGCGCTCGTTGAGGAAGTTTCGCAGCATTCGCATCAGCTGATCGACCCGGGTGACTTCGGAAGCGTCGATCGAGGCGCCCAGGTGCGGCAGATCCTGGATTGATTTCAATCCGGCCCGGCCAAAGTCAAGCGCATAGACGTGCAGCTCGTTGGGGGTGCGTCCCGCCGCCAGACCGAGCAGCAGGGTCTTCAGGAAGGTTGTCTTGCCTCGGCCTGCCGCCCCAAAGACCCCGATTGGCCCATCGCCGAGGTCCAGGCTCATCAGACGCTGTTCCGCCCGATACGGATTGTCGATCAGCCCAAGGGTGGTCTGCAGCGGAGCGGGATTCCTCCAATCGAACGACGGCCAGATGGGTTTCTCCTTCACATTTCGGATCCAACTGTCCAGCTGTTCGCTGATCACGATCGTTCCGTCTGGCGAGAGGGCCCGTTCGGTGTTCAGGTAGCGAGCATCTACCGGGACGGTCAAGGACAAGTTCGCCGGCAGAGGTTCCGGCCATGGCTTGGTCTGGGGTGGAACCCCGTCGCGTTCGGCCCGGATGGCGCTGATCCCGACGATCCAGTCCAACATGGTTGTCGGATACTCGCCGGCTTCCAGCCCGAGCGCTTCCGCAACTTCAAGCGCGGAGTAGAGCGGCTGATCTTCGGCCACCTGCTCTCCCGGGCTGGACTGTTCGTCGAGCCAGATCACGTCCCTCAGGGTCACGGTCCGTTCATCGCTGTAATCGCCAGCCACCCGCGCGACGTGGATGGGAAGCAGAATGTCGTTCCCGACCTGGATGTAGCCCCTTCCTCCGATATTGGGCAAGAAGGCCGCATCCGGCCGGCCAAGCAGTTCCTTGCTGTCTTCGGGGGTTTCGACCCTCAGGCAAATCCGGAATTTCATGTTGGCCCGCATCTGGTCGGTGACGACCCCGGCGGGCCGCTGGGTGGAGAGAATCAGAGTCACCCCGAAGGCCCTGCCCAGCCGGGTGATGCTCTCGAATTGATTTCGATACTCCGGATTCGCGGCGATCATCTCGGCGAACTCGTCCACGATGATGAACAGATGGGGGAAAGTGCGGGGCAGGCTGTCGTCCGCTCCAAGCCGGGGGATGACCTTCTTGCGGTACTCGACCAGGTCCTTGGCCCCGCTCTTCGCCAGAATACGGCTGCGCTCATCCATCACCGCTTGAATGGCGACGAACATCCGCTCCACCGCGTGGGCTTCCAGGTTGGTGAGGATGTCGACGCAGTGTGGCAAACGGCGGAAGGGTTCGAAGGCCGCCCCGCCCTTGAAGTCCACCAGCACGAAGTTCACGATCCGTGGATCGTACTTGGCGGCCAGGCTGGCGATGAGGGTCAGCAGCAGCTCAGACTTCCCCGAGCCGGTGGTTCCGGCGATCATCCCATGCACCCCGTCGCCGCCCTCTTTGGCCGAGATGACCAGGCTGCGTACGTCGCGCAGGCTGGTCATGCCAATGGGCGCATTGAGCCACTCCGAGTTCTCGGGGCGGATGCTTCCCTGCCAATTCTCCTGAATCGCCAGCTTGTCGACCGTGTCGAGTTTTCGGCCCTCGACCCGCGACTCCATCTGCAGCAAGTCGACCAGTCGCGGTAGATCGGCACCGAAGGGCCGGCGAATGTCCAACCGCCGAATCTTGGCCGCCAGCAGCTGCCGGGCGTCGCTGGCGCTAGCCAGATCGGCGTCACCGAGGTAGCGGGCCGAATTCACTCCGACCTCGGCGTAGCGGAAGACCACTTTTTTGCCGGCCGCCGCGACCTCGACCATTGCCTGGCAGTCGCTCGGGATCTTCAGCGGGTCATTGGCCAGGAAGATCACCGAGGCACCCAAGGCGGGCCCGGCCTGATTGATCGTTGAGATCAAGCCCTCTGAGGCGACCTCGGCCAGCGGCGAGTCGGCCGGCAGGTCGCCCGAAAGGTCGACCACCACCAACAGATGGGGCAGCGATATGCCCCCCTGGCGCCGTTCCTCTTCATCGGTTTCCTGCATCCGCAGCTGGCGCTGGTCCAGTTCTCGCTTTAGCCGATTCCAGAAAGCGGTGATCTGTTCTTTGTCGGATGCAAAACAGAGCTGATCGAGTTGGGCCGGAGGTCCGGAATCAAAACTCTCATCCAGCCCGACATCTCGGACGTTGCAGTGGGGCAGCCACTCCGCCCACTGCCAGCTCGGCTGAGTTGCCGGGTGCCCAATGACGTACACCCGGGCTTCGGTGGCCGCATGGAAGGAGGCGAAGTGAGCGACCAGGGCCCGCGCAAAGTCTGCCGTGTTGCCGGGATTCTTGCCGAAGATGCCAATTGAGTGGCGGGCTTCGACCGCGGCGGCCCGGTTCCCATTCTGGGCTTCGCCGCCTAGCGAATCTGGCGCAAATCGGCGAAGCGGGATCGTAATCGGCACGTCGGTGAGGATTTCTGAGTCTTGGGCCAGCTTTCGGGCGTCCTTTGCCAGCGGCCCTTCTTCCAAGGGATTGCCGGCCTGGCTGAGCCGGTAAACGACGCTCGAGGGCCGAGTGCCCATTCCGAGTCGCACGGCCCCAAAGTCGCGGTCTTCGGTCCGTCGCTCCCAAAGCCGCGAGCCGAATCGGCTGGTCTCCTTGCGGGCCGCTATCTCATAGACCGTTTGCACGTCCGGGTAGTTGTGGGTGTAGAAGATTCGTTGTGCGTTGTGGGCTCTATTCATCTCCTGGCGCAGCTCGGCAAGCTTCTCCTGGTAGGCCTTCTTCTTGGCCTCCAGCTCCTTGCGCTGCCGCCGGGCGCCGCCGATCGTCATGCCGATCGTCAGCACCATGGCGAGCCCGATCGGGATGATGAAGAGCGCATTCCCGGTTCCCGAGACCAGGACGAAGCCGATGATCGTCACCAACGGAATCAATAGGTTCAAGAGGTCCTGGCCCGCCCGACTCCCCTCCTCAGGCGGCTGAGGAATCTCGACCTCTTTGATGGGCAGCTCGGGCTGAATTCGGGGCGGCCGATCTATGTATTCGGTGGGCATCTTCAATCTCTCCGGCGAGACGGGGTCATCCGAGCGGAAGCAGGCCGAGCAATTGACATGGGCGTCTCCGTTCGTCTACAATGCGAACTCTTGAGCAGGCTGCGTTGAGTCGAGCTCGAGGCAGCTCTGGCCTATTATCTCCTAACTTCGTCTTTCCGAGCGTGGTCCGGACGGGAGCAGGGAAACTCGATCTATGAACCGCTTTTGCGAACGCTGTGAGCGGGTAACCGTCGACGGCAACCTCTGGTGTCAGGATCCAGACTGTCCGGCCGAGGAAGGATACGAGCTGCTCGGCTACGGGGACTTCCTGGGCGATCTCAAGGTTACCAAACTTGTGCGGGTGTGGCGCAGTGCGGCCGTGTATGAAGCCGAACGGGGCAAGCTGCCGGTTCTGTTGAAGGTGGCCCATCCGACGGATGCCTGCGTCGAGCGGTTGAAACGCGAGGCGGCCGCCCTTCATTCCCTCTCGCCCGCCCAGTCGGGTCCGGTCGCCCTCGTTCGGTCCTTCCTTCCCAGCTCCCGGCCCACCCTCCCGGTGATCCTGCCTCCCTACCCTAGCAAGTTGAAGCGGCCATTTGGCGAGATCACTTTCCGGGGAGAGCCCCGGGTCTACAGCGTGTACCAATATGCCCGGGGGAAAGTCCTCAGCGATGTGCTGCTTGAGAATCCCCAGATCTGGCATTCTCAGGCCGCCTGGGTGATCACCGCGGTGGCGGAGGCGTTGCGGCCATTGGTGGCCGGGAACCGCTGCCATTTGTGCCTGACGCCCGACATCATTCTGGTCGACACCGATCGGCATGGCAACTTGCGCCCGCTGCTGCTGGATCTCGGTCTGATCCTGGAGGCCGGATCGGATGGAGCGGTCCACGAAAGCGACAGGCTGTCGGAGCCCGCCTACACCGCTCCCGAGCTTCTGGCCAACTCTCACGACGAGATCCCGACCCTGGCAGCCGATGTGTACTCGCTCGGGATCATTTACTTTGAAATGCTCGCCGGCCGACCCGGATTTGAGAGCAAACTGCGGCGGGACGATCAGTTGCGAGAAGACGTCACCGAGAATCGCAAACCCCTGTCAATCGACAGGCCCGAATTAGATCAATCTGGAGTTACCGCGATTGTGGAACGGGCGCTGGCCTCGACCGGTCGCTACAACAATGTGATCGAGTTGGCCGCAGCCTTGACGAAGATCTACTCGAACCCTCCGCCCGAGCGGAGGCCGATCCCACGCCGGTTGTACTTGCTGCTCGCCTTGGTCGGAACTTTCCTGCTGATTGCCGCTGCGTTTGCGGCCGCTACCCTACTCCAGGTCATCGCTCGATAGCCCCGGTCCCAACCGTCCTCAAACTAACCGCTGAGCCCGAGGGCGATTTGCCGCCAGTCTTAGCGCCGGACTCCCTCGCCGAAATAGCGCTTGCCTGCAATGTCGCCTTTCTTGTGATCCCCGACCGCCGCAGCCAGGTCACCGCTGAACTCGGTGCAAAGTTTGGCCAGGGGTTTGATCTTGTTCTTGATCTGATCGAGATAATTGGCTAGAGCCAAAGTGGTGCCCATGCTGGCGAACGCCATGGCCCGCAGGATGTTGATTAGAACTTCCAGGACCTTGGCGACCGTATTGAGGACGTCCGCCGAGGTCTTGAAGCCCTTGGACACATCCGATATTACCTTGTAATCCATCTGCACAGTTGTGGTAGCCACTGTCTGAGTCCTCCTTCGGGTTCTTCGGGTTAGATCTTGTCGAAGATATCGCCAAGCTCGTCGGCCAGGCTCTTAACCTTCGCATCGGCCTGATCAACGACGCTGGTGGCTTTGTTGAGGTTGAGGTTGACCCCGCCGATGGCGGCAATTAACTCCATCATGGCCGGAACGATCTTCCGCATGACATCCGCCTCGAATTCCTTCTCGTCACCGCCAATCCAGGCCGACTGGACCTTGGGGATATAACCCTTGATCTGGTCCAGGACCCCAGACGTGATCTGCTGCTGCTGGCTCACACCGGATGAGACTTCGCTGACTTTGGACCGAACGAACTGAAAGAATGACATTGTTTGACTCCTTATTGGCGGCTAAGTCGTTTCACTTGAAGCGGCTCTGGGCTGTGGAAACACCGTCGCGAGTAGCAACCACGGCCCCCTGGATGTCCTTCGTCAGCTCGACCATCTTGGCGTCGAGGGCTTTCATTCGCTTGAGCAGTTTCTGCTCGATGGCGCTGCGATAGGCCGTGCCGCCATCGCCGACCAGTGCGCCGTCCTCCATCATCTTGGCCAGTTTCTGCATCGCTCGCATCGACTCGTCCAACTGCTTGTGAGCCGCAGAAAAGGCGTCCTCCATCTTCTTCATCGAGTCATAATTCATTCTTACGTCAGGCATCGTAGACCTCCTAGGCCGAATCTAAGTTTGGTGGACCTGGGATTACAGCTTGAAAATGCTGCTAGCCTCGTCCTCGGCCTGCTTCATGATCTGCGCAATCTGGTTGGTCTTGCGCGCAGCATCGGCGAGGGATTGCTCCAGCCTTTTCAAGGACGGATTGACCTGCTCTTCCATCTCGGCGAAAAACTTCTTGGCCCCCTCACCGATCCAGTCCCCTCCTTGCAGAGTCCCCTGGGCGGACTTGATCCGCTTGTTCACACCGCCAATGGCGCTGCTCTGGGCGTTGAACAATTGGCCAATCTTAGTCAATTCGTCAAAATCAGACCGGACTTTATCGCTGGGCATGGACACTCCTTGTGGTCGGCCGACGCAGGGCCGTTCGGGTGGGCAGACTGATGTATTCTAAGGCCAGTCCCTGATGATTTCAAGATGCTCGGTCCAGGCAGTGATAGCCTAGAGGTCATAGCCAAAATCAACCCCGCCCACGACGTCCTGATCATCGGGGGTGGCCACAATGGCCTGGTAAGCGCCGGCTATTTGGCCCGCGGGGGCTTCCGAGTCCTGGTTCTTGAACGCAGGTCAACCCTCGGCGGCGCCGCCTCGACCCTGAAGCCCTTCCCGGGTTTCACCTTCGATATCGGCGCGCAGGACGCCGGCTTATTGCTTCCCGAGATTGTCCGGGACCTCGAGCTCGCCCGACACGGCTTGACATTGATTGATAGTCCGATGCGCTCGCTTTCGCTCTCCTCCGACGCTTCCGTGCTGCACTTGTGGCGGGATTCAGTCAGGGCGGCTAAGGACCTTGCCGCTCACTCCTCAGCAGACGCCGTCGCCTATCCCGGCTTCCTGACCTGGGCCGCCCGCCTGACGGCGGTTCTGGGCCGAGCACTGACCCTGACCCCTCCCAATCTGCCTGCCGAGATGGGGCCGATTTCAGCCTGGCTGGGCTGGGCCAGGATTGCGGTAGCCATCCGCCGGCTTGGCAGAGCCGGAATGATGGGACTGCTGCGGACCATCCCGCTCTCGGTCGAAAACCTGCTCGATGACTGGTTCGAGAGCCCAATCTTGAAGGGTGCGCTGGGATCGCTCGGGGTGGCCGGCAGCGCGCAAGGGCCCAAGGCACCTGGCACCGCACTGATGATGCTGTATCAGGGCGCGGGCGGCCTGCCACGCCCAAGCCGGTTCGTGTCCGGCGGATCGGCTCGGCTCATCCAGGCGCTGGCCAGCGCCGCCCGTTCTCATGGGGCGGAGATTCGGACCGAGACCGAGGTGGAACGGATCCTGGTCGATGAGGGCCGGGCCATTGGGGTCCGGCTGACGAACGGAGAAGAAATCAGGGCCAGCGTGGTCGCCTCGAGCGCCGACCCACGGCACACGCTGTTCGATCTGGTCGGCCCGTCAGAACTCGAGGTGCGGGTCGTTCGTCGGATCCAAAACATTCGCTTTCGCGGGACCACGGCCAGAATGAATCTGGCGATCGGGCGGCTCCCGAAGTTCTCGGGCGTAGACGATCCGTCCGAGCTGTTGGGCCACATCCTGCTTTGCCCTAGCCTCGATTACCTGGAACGGGCCTATGACGACTCCAAGTACGGCCGGTACTCTCAGCGACCCTACCTGGATATGGTCATCCCGTCGCTGCACCATCCCGCCAATGCTCCGAATGGGAGTCAGGTCTTGTCGGTGACGATGCAGTACGCACCGTATCAGCTCGCGGGTTCGTCCTGGGAGCACGAGCGAGAGCGACTCGGCGACCGGATCGTGGCGGCAATAGCCGAGCACGCTCCTGAGCTGCCGGGGCTGATCATCCACCGGCAGGTGATCACGCCGCTCGACTTTGAGCGCGAATACCGCCTGCCAGAGGGAAACTTCAATCATGGCGAGATGGGGTTGGATCAGCTCTTGAGCATGCGGCCGATCCCCGGGCACGCCCGTTATCGCTCGCCGGTGGCCGGACTGTACTTCAGCGGCGCCGGGGCCCACCCTGGGGGAGGGCTGACCGGCGCGCCGGGTTACAACGCGGCTCGGGAGATCAGACTGGATCTCAATCGCCGTCGGAGACTCAACCGAGTTTCCGGGCGATGAGGGTTCTCGGCGCGCCCATCGGTGGGCTCAGGAGGTCCTGGAATGAAGGTCGGGGTTCTATCTGACACTCATGACGACGAGACCAACTTGAGGGTAGCCTTGGACGCCTACCGCCAACAGAGGATCACCCAACTGATCCACTGCGGGGACATGATCGGCCCCGAGATCGTAGGCCAGCTCGCAGGGTTTCAAGTAATCTATGTCGACGGCAACATGGACCGCGAGTCCGGCGAGATCTACCGCCGGCTGCGGGAACTCGATCCACATAGCGTCGTGCTGCCGACCTTCGAAGGAGAGATCGCCGACGTTTCCATTGCGGTGACCCATGGCGATGATCTGGCGGAACTCAACCGGGTGATTCGGTCGGGGATCCACCGGTTCGTCTTCACCGGGCACACTCATCGCCGCCGAGACGAAACCATCGGGCCGACACGGGTCTTCAACCCAGGCGCGCTGGGCGGGCTTCAGTTCGAATCGAGATCTTACAGCATGGTCGATCTGGTGAGCGGCGAAGTAGAAGTCATCGAGCTGTAGACCGCCTAGCTGCGGATCTCGACCACCACCCCGTCCTCCGCCCATCCGTATAGGTGCTCGGCGGCTTCCAAATCGAGGACCACACAGCCGTACGAAACCGGCCGTCCCAGCACGCTCGCCCACAGCCGCGTCCCATTCGAGAGCAGCGGCAAGCCGTGAATGCCGTTAAGGAAGTTGGGAGCCGCGTGGTAGATGCCCAAGAAGTGCGGCATGTAGAGATCCCAATTGGAAGCATAGGCATTCAGATAGCGGGATTTGACCTGGAACAAGCCGGGCATGGTCGGCGAATTCGGGATGCCGGTGCTGACGATGTTCTCCCGAAGTAGCTCTCCGTCCTGATAAAGCCACATATGCTGCTCGCTGATGCTGACGACAATCCGCTTGCCGGGGATCACCGGCAGTTCCAACATGGCGTCCCGGGGAGGGATGGTCAGCGACTCTCCGGGGACCAGGCCTCTGGCAATCACCTGTGGATTGATCTCAAGCCACTTCCAGTACGGGATCCCAACTTTGAAGCTGATCGAGATCAGGGTATCCTGCGGGAGCACCGTGTAATACCGCGGAAGGTAGTGGAGCTGAATCGGATCGGCGGCCTGCCCGCTCAATCCAGCGAGCAGAGACTGAGCCGCGGCCTCCGCGTCCAAGGTCCGTTCTTCGCCGACCGAGAAGCCTCCCACGGATGCCCGAACCGCTTCCTCACTGATTGAGACGCTCAGTCGGCTCCCTTCCTGGCCGATGCGCATCCAACTGCCGATTTCCGCTCGACTGGGAGCCCATTCCAACCATTCGTCGGTCACCGGGTCATACGCCCTAACGGCAATGGTCCGCGAGAGCAATGCTTCCGCCTGGTCTGCGGCCGCGGCGACGTCCAAAACCTGGGGAGGGACCGGTTCGGTCACCAGCGGAATGAACCCGTAGCGCAACAGGATGGCGGCGGGGTCCGCGGTCAGCAGAGCCAGGCTGGCCTCGAGGTCAAGCCGGCTTCCCCACTGTGAAGGCGTAGTGAGGACCTGGCCGGCCTCGAGCGATAACGTCGCATCGGCCGCGGGCAGCTCGACCGTCTTGCCCCAGGCTTCGAGCGCGGCCCCAGCCTGCTCAGCATCGAACTCGATGACCGGGGCCAACTCCCATCCGCTTGTGAAACCTGTCACTAAGTCTGCCCCACCGGCGATCAGGCCGTTCTGACGGCCATAGTTGTGGGCGAGCTCGGCGCTCTCGACCGCCTCGACTCGCAGCCCAAACTCGCCGGGTAATACCTGCCAAACCCGGCCCGGCTCGCTCGTGTCCACCGCGACAAGGACCAAGTCCTGGTTCCAGGCCTGATCGAGCCGATCGGCAGCCTCCGCGAGTTGCAAGCCGCCAACCGGCACCTGCCCCACGCTGACCCCTGGGGCGATCGAGCCCGACAGCCGAAAGAATCCATAGACCCCGAGCAGAATTGCGAGCAGCAGCCCCACCAGGCCACCCACTGCCAGGCCCAGCCCGAGAAATGCCCGGCGCAGCTGTCCGGTTGGGAGCTCATGCGCGGTAAGACGCTTTGTAGCCTGCATTGGGATCGGGTTCCCCCAAGGCGGCTAGGTGCAAGGAGCCTGCCACGCCATGGCGTCGGCGGGCACCATCCCGAGCGAAGGCGGGCCTTAGGGGCTTAGGGGCTTAGGAGCTTAGGGGCCTGGGGGCTTAGAGGCTTACAGGCTTACAGGCTTACAGGCTTACAGGCTTACAGGCTTACAGGCTTTAGAGCCTCGGTGTGGCACGGGGGCCGACGACCAGGGGGCCGACGACCTTGCCCCTAGCCGCCGCACGACTTCAGCCCCTCCGCCGAGCTCTCGATGCTGGGATCGAGCTCGAGGGCGTACTCGAAGTGGCCGAGGGCATTCTCACAATCGCCCAGCCCCACATAGATCCAGCCGATGTAATCGTTAAGCCAGGGGTCCCCCGAACTCCGGTCCGCAGCCTCCTCCAATACCAGAAACGCGTTCTCCGGATCGCCCAGGTTGGAGTAGACGTCCGCCAAACTGGCATACCACCACCCGTTGTCAGGCTCGGCCTGAATCAGCGTCTCGTACAATGGAACGGCATCAGCGTACCGCCCTTGTCCGGTGTAAAAACTGGCGAGATCAGCCTGGAAGCTAGTGTTCTCCGGGTATGCCTCGAGCCCACCCAGCAACAGCTGCTCGGCCTCTTTGAGCAGACCCATTTCGCTGTACATACTAGCCAAGCTCGAGTAGCTGCTGCTGTTCGCCGGATCCAGCTCGATCGCGTGTTGAAACGCGACCACGGCGGGATCGTACCGCCCACGCTCCCAGTGCAGCTGACCCGCCGAATGCAAGAAGGGCGCATGCTCTGGAAAGATCCGTATCCCCTCGGCCAGGACCGCCAGCGCTTCCTCTAAATTCCCTTGCTGATGCAGCGCCTCCGACAGCCCTTCCCAGGGTCCCGGGACGTCCGCCCCAGCTTCGATGGCCTGATCAAAGGTCTGTTCGGCCCGGGCAGGATCGCCCAACGAAAGCAATCCCCAGCCAATGGACTCGAGGCTGGCCGGGTTAGCGGCGACCTCCGGGTTAGCCAGGCCTTCGGCCAGCACCGCCGCCGCTTGCTCGGGAAGCCCAGCCGCCCGATAGGAGTCCGCGATCGACGCGTAGAGCCAGTGCTCCTGCGGATCCAGCTCGAGCGCGGTGTGGAACTCGTTGGCAGCCTTTTCGTTCATCCCCAATTCCTGGTAGACCCAGCCGGCGGACTGATGTACATCGGAATCCCCGGGAGTCAGATTGACGGCTTCCTGGATCGCTTCAGAAGCCGCATCCGGATCGCCGGAGGCATAATAGGCCCGAGCCACGTCGAAGTAGCGTTCCGGGTTACCTGGCTCCCGCTCGACCGCGGCTTCGAATTCGTGGATGGCGGCCTCGATATCGCCGCCCTGCAGGGCAGCATATCCGTCCGCCACCAGCTGTTCGAGCGTCCGCTCGTCTCCAGGTCCTTCCGTAAACGGACCGCCTGCGTCACTCCCCAGTCCAAGGACCCGAGCCGCGGCGAAACCGACCAACCCCAGCACCAGAACGCCTCCCGCCAACCCGAGCCGAAACCACCAGGATCTCGCGCCTTTTGGTCTGGCAGTGGGCACCGGCTCGCCCGGCTTGTCCCCTTGATCTGCCCTGGCGGCGACCGGGAGCTGCGCAGCCACGCCTGATCCGGTCGCCTGGAGGGTCGTCAGCTCGTGGGCGGGAAGCGCGGGGGCCGCGCTCGCCAGTTCAGGCAGCATGGAACCCACCGCACCGGTCAATGCCTCGGCCAGCTGACCCACATCTTGAAAGCGATCGGCCGGGTCCTTGGCGAGCGCCCGCAGGATCACCCGTTCGATGCCTTCCGACAAGTTCGGGATCTTGCTGCGTGGAAGCGGGAGCGGGTCGATGATGTGCTTCACGATCACAGCCATCGGGGTCTCCGCCTGGAACGGGACGACTCCGGTGGCCATTTCGTACAGGACGATTCCCAGCGAGTAGATGTCGCTCCGGTGGTCCACCCTCTCGCCGCGCCCCTGCTCCGGGGACATGTACGCCGGCGTCCCAGCGACCGTCCCCGACTGGGTGAGCTGGGTCCCACCGACGATCTTAGCCAGCCCGAAGTCGGTCAGCAGCGGCCAGTCCGGTTTCGGCAGCAGGATATTGCTAGGCTTGATGTCGCGGTGGACCACCCCTTCCTGGTGGGCGTAATTGAGGGCACCGGCGACCTGCCCGATGATCCTGGCCATCTGGGCTGCCGCCATCGGCTTCCCCATTTGAGCACCCAGGGTACCCGCCTCCACGAACTCCATCACCAAATAGGTCGTTCGCTCCAGCTCGCCATAATCGAGCACGATCAGGATGTTGGGGTGCCGAAGGCTGGCAATGGCCTTGGCTTCCTGGCGGAATCTTTTGAGGAAGGTCTCGTCCTGCTCGGCGTAGTAGGGAGGCAGCACCTTGATCGCCACATAGCGGTCGAGGGAGGGCTGGTAAGCCTTGAAGACGGTCGCCATGCCGCCCTTGCCGATCTGGGAGATGATCCGGTATCCGCCGAGGGTCTGACCGATCAATCCTTCCATGAGATTCCTCCAGCTCTGGCTTCAGCCAGGAACGGCCTCCGACCGGAATCGAGTCAGATGCTTCCGCCAGCCCTCGACGACCTTCCCCTCCGGTCCGGCGGAACCCAGCCGCACTCCTAAAACCCCACCCAGCCTGCGCAGTGTATCCTGGGCCATGGCCACTGCGCCGCCCTGTTTCGAAGCTGCGATGATCGATCCGGCCATCTTGCGCAATACGGCGATCGCCGCCGGGGTATTGAGGTCTTGTTCGATCGCCTGGGCAAACTCGGAGACGAGCTCATCAACCGATAGCGAATCACCCTCGCCGCTTGCCAGTGCGGCCGCGGCCGCCAGGGCCTGGGCCTCCCGGGCCGCATCGTGAAGGGCCTCGGCGTCGTGCGACCATGAATCGCGGTAATGGTGACCAGCTAGATAGAACCGGATTGCATCCGGCGACCAGCGATCCAACAGGCCCCGCACCATGACCAGGTTCCCAAGCGATTTGCTCATCTTCTCTCCGCGGTAGCGCACCGGGGCGATATGCAGCCAATGCCCTGCAAAGGGCTGACCGGTCAGAGGTTCGGTCTGAGCAATCTCGCTCTCGTGGTGAGGAAAGATCAAGTCTTCGCCTCCGGCATGCAGGTCCACGGTCTGGCCGATATATTGGGAAGCCATGGTCGAGCACTCGATATGCCACCCTGGGCGACCCGGACCCCAGGGACTGTCCCAGGCCGGCTCGCCGGGAGCTTGGGGCTGCCAGAGCACAAAATCCAACGGACGGCGCTTGTTTGGATCGTCCGGCCGGTTTCCGCGCTCGTTGGCGATCGGAAGCATCTCTTCCTGAGCGAGCTTTGACAAGCGGCCGTAGGCCGGCCACGCCTCCAGGTCAAAATACACCCCTCCGTCCGCGGCATAAGCCACCCCGGCCTGAAGCAGCCGTTCGACCGATTCGATGATCTGGGGAATGACGTCGGTTGCCCGCGGCAAGACGTCCGGAGGACGGATATTGAGCGCCGCCATGTCCTCGATATAGTGCGAGGTCCAACGGTCACCCATCCGCAGCCAGTCTTCGTGGCGCTCGCCGGCCACCCGAAGCAAATCGTCGTCGACGTCGGTCACGTTTTGGACGTAGCGGACCGACCGGCCCTGATACTCCAGGTACCGAATCAAGATGTCGGCGACCGAGTAGGTGAAGGCGTGACCTAGATGAGTTGTGTCGTAAGGAGTGATCCCACAGACATAGATTCCGATCTGGCCGCTCTGCGGAGCAAACTCTTGAATTTCCCTGGTGAGGGTGTTGTAGAGCTTCAATGCCAGTGGCGGGGACCGGTGGAGAGCTGAGGTATTGTACCTGCTGTGGTATAGTCCGCGCCTCCCGACCCCATGTCCCCCACCATTTTCCAAGATCACATGCCGGGAAACCTGTGCTTCGGCTGTGGTTCCCAAAACCATGACGGACTGCAGATCCACAGCTTCTGGCAAGGGGACGAGGCCGTTTGCGAATGGTCGTCGCAGCCGCGCTATCAGGGCTGGAAGGGCCTGCTGAACGGTGGGATTCTGGCAACCCTTATTGACTGTCACTGCATGGGAACCGCGATGGCTGCGGCTTATAGGAGCGAGGGGCGCGAGCTGGGTTCCGAGCCATACTACCGGTATGCGACCGCCCACATCGCGGTCGACTACTTGAAACCCACCCCGAACGACCGTCCGATCATTCTGCGGGCTCAGGTGCTCGAGATCAGCGGGCGCAAAGTCCGGCTTACCTGCCAGGCCATTGTGGATGGGGTTCAGACCGCCAAAGCCGAGGTGCTCGGCGTCCGGGTCTTCGAGGGTCAGCCGTCTGGGGTCGGAGCTTTTGGGTGATCTGGCGTGGCTCGATCCGCGGAGTTGAACAGGTCGGCAGCTGAGACTGTGACGGCACGCCACGCGGCTCTCGTTGTAGCGAGCCCGAAGGAGCCTCTCGGAGCGCCGCGGCGATCAAGTCGTCACGGGGCTCGCCCTTCAGCGGGCCCGACGGAGCCACTCGAAGCGCCGCGGCGATCAAGTCGTCGCGTGGCTATGCGCAGGCTTGCCTTTGCGCTGGGGGCTGCAAGCCTGATCGCTGGCTGCCTGCGGAGGCCTGCCGGGCCGACCCCCTTCCCGGCCATCCCGCCGGCAACCGCCCGGCCGACCAACGTGCCGGCCCTCCCGGACCCAACTCAACCCCCGCCTTCACCGACACCCGATCCGTACGCGGGACTGACCATCGAGGACCTGATCCGGCGGACGTACGGCGAAGGCCGCATCGAGTTCGAGGCGGAGCAGCGGGTGTCCTCTCGCTTCAGCCGCTACTTGTTCCACTATCCAAGCGATCTGCTGACCGTGCATGGGTTCCTCAATCTCCCCAACGGCCAGGGACCGTTCCCGGTCGTCCTTGTGCTGCACGGGTACGTCGATCCAGCTGACTATGAGACTCTGAGCTACACCACTGGCTATGCCGACGCACTGGCGGCGGAGGGATTCCTGGTCCTGCACCCGAATTACCGGAATTATCCTCCTTCGGATCCAGGCCCCAGTCTCTTCCGGGTGGGCTACGCCGTCGACGTGCTCAATTTGATCGCCCTGGTCCAAAGCCAGGCAGGCGAACCCGGACCGTTAGAGGCTGCCGATCCGACCGACATCGGTTTGTTTGGTCACAGCATGGGTGGTGGAATCGCGCTCCGGGTTCTTACCGTCGGATCCCCGGTCGAGGCGGCCGTCTTATACGGCTCGATGAACGCCGACGAGTACCTGAATTTCGAGAAGATCTATGAGTGGTCCGACGGGACCCGAGGCATTGAAGAGCTCAACGTCCCGCTGGCCGACCTGGCCCGGATCTCACCGAGCAATTACCTGGAACGGATCCAGGCCCCGGTCAGCATCCACCACGGCGGCGCAGATGAGCTGGTGCCGCCAGAGTGGTCCGACGAGCTGTGCCTGCGACTATCGACCCTGGGTAAGACGGTGGAGTGCTACACCTATCCGGCCGAACCCCACACCTTTATCGGGTTCGGAGGCATCGAGCTGATCGAGCGGGCGGTCGAATTTTTTAGATTGACCTTCAGCGATCCCTAAGGATTGCCGACCGCTCGGCCGAACTCAGCCTTGCACGGGACGAGTCGCCCGCTCCGAGAAGCCCGGCCAGCGAGACGCCAGCTGGAAAACCTCGCCGATGTCCCGGCTGGTGACCAGTCCAGCGAATTGTCCACCTTCCTCGACCGGCAGCGCGTCGACCCGCTCCTCGATCAGCCGGTTCTGAGCCAGCACCAGACTATCGCTCGGTGAGAGGGGCGTAATGTCGGCCCGCATGCTGGACCCGACGGTCTGGTCCGGCCCTCCCCGGCTTAGGGCCTCGACCAGCTGGGCATGGGTCAGCAAACCCACCAGTCGTCCACCCTCGCAGACCGGAAAATCGGACTGAAACGAGCTGAGGGTGAGTTCGACCGCCTCCCGCAGGGTGGACTGGGGTGTCAGCCACTTGGCCTGCCGCGAATAGGCCTGTCCGACCTTGAGCTCGCCCAACACGCTGCGGACCATCACCATCCGCCCTTCCTGTCCGGCGCCGGTGTAGACGAAAATCGCCACCAGCACCAGGAAGAAGCCCCCACCCAGGAATCCCCACAGGCCCATCAGCCAGGCCAGGCTTTGACCGATCGTCACCGCCAGTGCCGTCGCCCGGGCATAGTCCATTCGGGTCGCCAGCAGGGCTCGCAGCACCCGCCCGCCGTCCATCGGGAACGCCGGCAGCAAATTGAACAGGCCGAGAAAGAGGTTGGAGACGAACACATAGCGAAAAACCGCGTTGAAGTTCGCACTCCCCAATTGACTGAGCACGCTCCCTAGTCCTCTCAGAGTCAGGTCCAACCCGGCCGCCAGACCAACGATGGCGAGCACACCCGCCAGGGCGAAATTGACCAGCGGGCCGGCGATTGCAATCGCCAGCTCCTGGCTGG
>Ga0209108_10000138_pt1 | contig 36641 bp, 30 predicted proteins | sample Rifsed10ft1_FD_184003 | JGI IMG/M metagenome (GOLD analysis project Ga0209108, IMG submission 184003) | Soil microbial communities from Rifle, Colorado, USA - sediment 10ft 1 (version 2) | ecosystem: Environmental > Terrestrial > Deep subsurface > Rock core/Sediment | place: Rifle, Colorado...
CCAGTAATCCAGCGCCTGCAGCGGCAGGTGAATGTCCTCGTCGGCCTTCAGCTCCACCACCGCCAGCCGGCCGTCGCGCGTCACCGTCAAAATATCAATCACCCCGCGGTCACTCGCGGCAAAAGCCGGCACCTGAGAATAGACAAAACGGCGGTCGAGTTGCGGGTCGATGCGGGTGATGTCACCGGCAACCAGTTGCTCGAGCCAGCGCTCGGCCTGAAGGCGATAAAAGGGATGCGTGCGATCCTCGGCATCCGGCGTTCGCCGCTCGGCGATTTCCCGGACCAGGCGTTCGAGCATGGGCCGGTTGCCCTCGTGAAGCTGGCGTAGCCCCGCACCCGCCGCGCTTGCTCTGAGCGGAGTCGAAGGGGCGGGCACGTCGCACCCAAAGAGCACTCGACCACCGGCCAGTCGCGCAAATTCCAGGCCTCGAATCCGAAAGGAGAGGACCTCGGCTTCGCCCGTGACCCTGGCTTCGATCAGGTCAGGGGCAAGAGCGCAAATGCTTCGCGCTTCTTCCGGCAAGTGGCGCAGCATCTCTTCGGCCCGGCCGGCGCCGACCAGATGCGTTTCGACGTTGCCGAAATCGCGCTCATCCACCCGCTCGACTCGCCACTGGTCTTCCTCCACCTCGTACAGCTCGAAGCGCGTCCCGCCTGGCCCGGAGTCGAGCCATGCCAGGCGATTGGCGGTCATCCGGGAGCGACCAGCCGGAAGGAAAAGGCGCAGTCCTTGATAGAATCGGGGCAGGCCTGCGGTCAGCGTTTTCTGGTGGCGGCTCGACCGCGATCGGCGAGACCAGTCCAGCCAGATGAGGCCGTAGGTCAGAATGCCGTCCAGCGTGGCCTGGGTTTCTCCGCCGCCCGCGCCCATGATGGCCCAGCGCTCGCGCCGACGGCCCATCGTGCCGCGGACGTAAAGCGCACTGAAAGAGCGTTCGCGATCCGACGAAGAACGAAGAGACTCCACCTGTTCGTCCGGAAAAGCCTGGCCCAGGACGCGGCGAAAGAGAGCGCGAAATGCCACCCGGCCGACCGCCCGGGTGCCCCGCCGGCGATCACCGCGCCAGAGGGCGAGCGTGCCGGGCTGGCTGCGCCCAAAGCGTTCCACCTGAAGGGTCAACTCGTCCACCGACTGCTTCTTGATGCTCAGGACGCGGCGGACGAGTGTGCCTTGCTCGGACCAAAGATGAAGCAAGAGGCGATTGCCCCGCAGGTTCAATTCGCCACGAAGGTCGCTTCCCGCGAGCACCGTTTCGTCATTCTCTTCCACGGTGAGCATCCCGCCGAGCGAAAGGAAGAGGTGGATAGCTTCTTCGAGTTCTTTCGGAGACGGCATCGCAGGGCTGGGGCATTATAATCCAGAGGACTCAGTTCGAAAATTGACTTGCTTGCCCGGCAACGCCTAATATCGCCGCTTGGCTTTTCGACCGGAGGCTCACTCGTGAAAATCCGCAGGAAGATTCTCCTCATCCTTGCCACGGCGATCCTTGGGTCGCAGGCAGCGGCCGCCGCTGAAGCGCATCCCGCCTTGCGGGACACCAGTCTCGGCGGGGAGGTTCAACGCACGGTTTTGAAAAACGGTCTCGTCGTCCTGACCAAAGAACTTCACGCCACGCCCATTGTCACCACCATGGTCTGGTACAAGGTCGGCTCGCGCAACGAAGAGGCCGGCCAGACCGGCAAGTCGCACTTCCTCGAACACATGCTGTTCAAGGGAACCCAGAAGCTCAAGAAGGGCGACATTGACCGCCTCACGGTCAAGAACGGCGGCACGAATAATGCCTTCACCGGGGAAGACTTTACCGCCTATTTTTTCTCCTTCGCCTCAGACCGCTGGGACATTGCGCTACAGGTTGAAGCCGACCGGATGGTGAACAATACCTTCGCGCCCGAGGAATACACGCCGGAAAAACAAGTGGTCATCGAGGAGCTGCAAATCGGACTCGATTCGCCCTGGGGCGCGCTCGACCAGGAAGTGAAGGCAGCCGCCTACAAGGTGCACCCCTATCACAACCCGATCGTTGGCTGGATCCAGGATTTGCAACGGGCCTCGGCCCAGGATATGCAAAATTACTACCAGCGGTTCTACATGCCCAACAACGCCACGCTGGTGATTGTCGGCGATTTCGAGACCGAGAAAGCGCTTGCCCGCGTGCGCGAAATCTTTGAGGCCATCCCGGCGGGGCCTGAGCCTCCCCGCGTCGAAGCGGTCGAACCGCTCCAGCCCGGCGAGCGCCGGGTCACCGTCAACAAAGCCACCCATCTGGAGCGGCTCATGATGGTTTTCCACGCGCCCAAGATTGCCGAGCCGGATTCCTACCCGCTCCAGATGCTCGCCACCCTCTTGAGCACTGGCAAGACCTCCCGGCTCTACCGCCGGCTGGTGGAGAAGGATCAGTCGGTGACGGAAGCGGCCGCCTTCTACGGGGAAGCGAAGGATCCGACGTTGTTCCAGTTCGTTGCCGAACTGAAGCCCGACGCGAAATTGGCCGAGGTGGAAGGCGCGATCCGCGATGAGGTCGCCCAGCTCCAGCAAGCGCTCGTGCCGGCGGAAGAACTCCAAAAGGCCAAGAGCCTGATGGAGGCTGACTTCATCCTGAACAAGGAGACGAGCATCAGCCAGGCGCAGCAGATCGGCGCCATGGAGACGCTGCTCTCCTATACCTACCTCGATACCTACCTCGACAAAATCAAAGCGGTGAGCGCGGAGGATGTCCAGCGGGTGGCAAAGCAGTATCTCGAGCAGGACAATGCCACCGTCGGCTGGCTGGTGAACAAGCCGGCAGCGGCCTCCGCAGCAGCAGGCGGCACCGAGAGCCTGCCCCGGGAGCGTGCTGGTTCTGGGCTTGCCACATGGCTTCGAGACTATCGCCAAGGCCGTGTGGGTCGTCTCGACCCGTTAGCGCCCGGTGCTGAGCAGGGCGGTTCCTTCCGCTCTGCAGGACTGCGCCAGGGCGGGGTCCGCGGAAAACCCAAGAAGGCGACCACGGAGATCCGTCCGGGCCTGCCGGTAGAAAAACGTCTTCTGGCAAATGGCCTGACGTTGATTGTGGCCGAAAACCACAATATCCCGGGCATATCGATCGCCAGCTATGTGCGAGCGGGCGCGCGCTACGAAACGGATGAGAAGGCCGGCGTCGCTCAACTGACGGGCCGGTTGCTGACCGAGGGCACGAAGACGCGCACGGCGCAACAAATTGCCCAGGCCATTGAGTCGGCCGGTGGAACGATAACCTCCTCGGCCGGCTACACCGGCGCGGGCGTCAGCGCCACCGTCCTCAAGAAGGATTTCGACTTGGCGCTCGATCTGGTCAAAGACACCCTCTTGCATCCCACCTTCCCCGAAGATCGCGTCATGCTTCAGCGAGATCGCCTGGCCGCAGAAATCCGGGCTGAGGGCGATCAGCCGCAAGTGGTCGGCAGCCGCCAGCTCAACGAAATCATCTTTGCCGGCACGCCCCAGCATCGGCCGGCGAGCGGCTACGTAGAGACGGTCAAGAAACTCAGCCGCGATGATTTGGCGCAGTTTCACGAAAAGTTCTACGCGCCGGGCAACACCATCATCGCGGTTGCCGGCGACGTTTCCATCCGCGAGGCGATGACGAAGCTCGAGGCGGCTTTTCAAGAATGGTCGAGGCCGGCGGTGTCGCTTCCCGTCCCGCCCGAGCCAAAGCGGCAAACGGAACCCAAAACGAAATATCTCTTCCTGGACAAAGAACAGACCAACATCTTTCTCGGCCAGGTGGGCATCAGCCGAAAAAATCCCGACTACTATGCCCTGGAGGTTATGGACTCGATCCTGGGCGGCGCGCCGGGCTCGGGCACCTTCACCGGCCGGATCCCGTTTCATCTGCGCGACCAGCAGGGGCTGGCCTACTCCACCTATTCGAGCATCACCCGGGACGCCTCCATCGACCCCGGCCGCTTCGTCGCTTACATCGGTTGCTCGCCCAGGAACATGACGAAGGGCATCGAAGGGTTGCGCCAGGAGGTTCGCGAAATCGTCGCGAAGCCGGTCAGCCAATCGGAACTCGACGATGCCAAGGCCTATCTCACCGGCCACTTCGTTTTCGATTTCCAGACCAACGCGCAGATCGCCCGCTTCCTGATCAACGCGGAGATTTACAGCCTCGGCTTTGACTTCATCCAGCGCTATCCGGGCATGATTCAAGCGGTGAGGGTGGAGGATGTCAGCCGCGTGGCGCGGAAGTATCTCGATCCCGATAACCTGACGCTCGTGGTCGTCGGGCCGGTCAATGAGAAGGGTGAAATCACGAGCGCCAAGGACAAGGGGCGATGACAAGGACGAGGCCCGGGAGTTGCGGGGCGAGGATTTACCGCTGATGGCTGAAGCGCGCCAGCTTCCGGTGGCGGCGATTGCGGCGACGGTGGCGGGGCTTTTTTTGTTGGCCGGGATCCTCTATCTCGGCCGGCCCGGCAAGCAGGCCATCGCGCCGCCGACGCCGGAGCGCCTGCCGCCCCTGGGTGCAGCGGAACAGGCTTATCTCCCCCACTTGCATTTCTCCCAATTGAAAATGAGTCGGGCGGCGAACTTTCTTGGCCAGGAGGTGACCTACCTGGACGGTGAGGTAACCAACGCCGGGTCGCGGCGCGCGCGGGCAATCGAAATCGTGCTCGATTTCAAAGACCTTGTCGGCCAGACGGTGTTGCGCGAAACCGCCCGCCCGCTCGGTCGCCGCGCTTCGCCTCTCCCGCCCGGCGCTTCACGCGAATTTCGCCTCTCCTTCGAACACGTGCCGATGATGTGGGATCAAGTCGTGCCGGAAATCCGGGTGACGGGGCTGTTGCTCGATTGAGAGGAGCTAGCCCCGACCCGTCGGCGTTAACGCCCGAATGATAGCCGCTGGATCAGCGCCTCAGGCAAACCGGCTTCACTCATTCGCCGCTGGGTCAGCTCGATGTCGTAGGGGACGCGCCAGAATTCCACCATGGCCTCGGCCGCATCATAGATGGCGCAAGCGGCGCGGTTGTCGCCGTCGCGAGGTTGGCCGACCGAGCCCGGGTTGAGCAAATAGCGAGCATCGGGGTCGAGTCGCAGTTCCGCCGCTTCGCTTTTCTCTTTGAGATGGATGCGCAGCACTTCCAGTTTCTTATCATGCAGGACGAATCCTCCCTGGAGATGGGTGTGGCCGAAGAAGATCAGACGGTGGCTTGTCTGGCGCAGGGTTTCGAGCGCCTGGTAAGCCTCAAATACATATTCGTCTTCATCAAAGGTCGAGCCATGCACAAGAAGAAAATCTTCCACCGCGAGAGGCCCGACGGGAAGCGCCCGCACGTAGTTCAGATTGTCCGTGGAAAGGCGGTCGCGCGTCCAAAGAGCCGCCCGCCGCGCCGAAGGATTGAAATCTTCGGCATCGGTCAGGCCGCTGCCAGCACGGTCGTGGTTGCCACGAAGGACGACCGGGTTGAGGGCCCGAACGCGGCTCACGACCTCCTCGGGGTCAGGCCCGTAGCCGATCAGGTCGCCGAGGCAGAGCGCCTTTTCAAACTTTCCCTCAACGGCCGCGAGTACGGCTTCCAGGGCGGACAGGTTCGAATGAATGTCGCTCAGGATCAGATAGCGCATGGCAAAGCAAAAGGGGCATTATAGGCTGGTCGAGCCAAACTGCCCAGCCCTCATACCCTCCGCCAGTGGCCCAGCCCTAACTACTGCCTTTACTTTAGCAATGCAAAGTGCCCCGCCGCTACCCGGTATTCCCCTAAAAGAGACCAACTTAGCCGGAAAAGGCGCCGAAATTTTTCACAACTCTTTACCTCTTTTTACGCGGGATTGACACGGCCGAAGAAACATTCTGCTAGCATTTGCGTCTATTAGACAAGCTGGTCAATCCAGGGAAAGAGGCCTCGGATGACGAAGTGGTGGCGTCCCAATGAGCGAGCTCGCTTGTTGCTGACCTTGCAACTCGCCGTGTGCCTGCCGGCGGCGGCGCTGATCGGCTTGAGCATCTGGAAGCTCAAGTCCATGGGCCGGGACAAGGTGATCGAGGCGACCATCCAACGAGACTTCGCCCACTTGCTCAAGATAGCCGACAAGCGCATCACCAGGCGGGCCATGGAGATGGTGGCTGAGGTGCAGGGACAATTCCCCTGTCCGGACGACCCCGTCGCCCAAAAGCTGGACAAGCTCCTCGAGCAGTATCCTTACGCCGCCCATCTTTTCCTCTACGATGAAACAAGCGGGATGGTCTTCCGCTCCCAACCTCGGCGGCTCGAGGAAGCCTACTTCCTTGCCGAGAGTGAAGACCTCTCCAAGATGATGGGGGGGTGGATGAGGCTCGAGGCCAAAGACCTCGTCAAGAAGCTCCACAAAATGGACCGCTACGAAGGAGAACGGTTCGCCTTCTACGCGAACTGGGCGCCGCGAGGCGAAAAGCAAGGCTATCAATCCATCGCTTTCTTTATACTGCCCAAGACGCCAAAAGACCGCATTGCCTTCGGCGGCCTGGTCTTCGACAGCGAATTCCTCCGGGACCAATTCTTTCCTGATGCGCTGAACAACCTGATGGCGGAGGACCTTGCCGAACCGAACCGGGACAAGGACGACTACAGTCAACCGGTCATGATGGTACACATCAGGAAGGAGGCGGAGCCGCTGGCTGCTTCCGCCGGCTGGGACGGCGGCAAGCCGGAGGTGGAACGGAACTTCGAGACGGCCTTCCCCGGCCTGACCCTGGCTATCAAGTTCCGTGGCACGACGGTGGAGGCGTTGGGCCAGCGATTCTTGCGTACGAGTTTTCTCATCCTTGGCGGTCTTTCCCTTTTCCTGGCCGGCGGAATCTGGCTCACGTACCGCAACGTGGCCAGGGAGATGGCGCTGGCCAAGCTCAAGTCCGATTTCGTTTCGAACGTCTCCCACGAGCTCCGGACGCCGCTCTCCCTCATTCGGCTGTTCGCGGAAACGCTGGAGATGGGCCGCCTCAAGAGCCAGGACAAGTACCAGGAATACTTCCGCATCATCCGGAAGGAGAGCGAGCGGCTTACGGCGCTCATCAACAATATCCTGGACTTCTCGCGCATCGAAGCGGGCAAAAAAGAATATAACTTTCGCGAAACGAACCTGGCCGAGCTGGTGCGCAACACGCTCGAGTCCTATCGCTACCAGATCGAGCAGAAGGGCTTCGAGTTCCAACAGAACATTGCTGACGATTTGCCGCCGCTCCGGCTGGACCGCGAGGCGATTGCCCGCTCGCTCCTCAACTTGGTCAACAACGCTCTCAAATACTCCCAGGGCGACAAATTCCTGGGGATTAACGTTTATCGCTCGAACGGCGTGGTGAAGCTGGAAGTGATTGACCGCGGCATCGGCATCCCGCGCAGCGAACAGCAGAAAATTTTTGAAAAGTTTTATCGTGCCAGCGATCCGCTGGTGCACAACACCAAAGGCAGCGGCCTGGGGCTTTCGCTCGTCCGTCACATTGTCCAGGCGCATGGCGGGCAGGTGTCGGTGGAGAGCACTCCGGGGCAGGGCAGCAAGTTCACCATCGCTTTGCCACTGGATTCGGATGCCGGCTTTGCCGGGGCAGCATGACCGTGAGAACCAAGGAAGCAATGTCCGGCAGCAGGCGCTTGGAGCTTTCGCCGCGAACGAGGTGTGATCGTTCCACATGGGCAGCAGTTCGCATCTCTGTTGGAGGTTCGAGGTGATGGGCATGACCAGGATTCTCATCGTGGAAGACGAACCCAACATGGTTTCCGGTTTGCGCGACAATTTCGAGTACGAGGGCTACGAGGTCATCACCGCCAGCGATGGCAGCGAAGGCCTCGAGCGTGCCCTCTCCGATTCGCCTGACCTCGTGGTGCTCGACGTCATGATGCCCAAGATGAGCGGGCTGGACGTCTGCAAGCAGCTCAAGGCCAAGCGGCCTTCCATACCCGTCATCATGCTGACTGCCCGCGGCCAGGAGGTGGACAAGGTCGTCGGGCTCGAGCTGGGCGCCGATGACTACGTCACCAAGCCGTTTTCCATCCGCGAATTGATGGCGCGCGTCAAAGCGGTTCTCCGCCGCGCCCACACCCTTCCCAAGGAGCATGACAGATACTCGTTCGGTGATGTGGAGGTCAACTTGCGGAGCTACCAGGTCCTCCGCAAAGGCAAACCAGTCGATTTTTCTGCCAAGGAGTTTGAGCTGCTGAAGTACTTTATCTGCCACGCCGGAGAAACCTTGAGCCGCGATCGTCTGCTCGAGGACGTTTGGGGCTATAACCACTATCCGACCACCCGCACGGTGGATGCACACATCGTCCACCTGCGGCAGAAGCTGGAACCTAATGCGGCGGAACCTCGTTTTATTCTTACGGTGCATGGCGTCGGTTATAAGTTTGTTGGCTAGCGCTTCCGTGCTGAGGGCAACGGTGAACAAGGCTCGAGAAACCTCCCAGACTATGGATCGCCCAGAGCGTGGGCTCATCCCGGCGTGGCAGACTCGCCCCGGCGGCAAGGCGGTCGCCGCCCAGAGTGGAGATTCCAAGCTTGGCGGCGCGGAGCTGGGCCAACGCAACCGGGCCTGGGAAGAGCAGCTCGCTGCCCTCCACCGGGAGCACGATGAGCTGCGCCAGGCGCTCTTTGCCGCAGCCCAGGTGCAGCGGAAACTCTGTGCCCCACGCGAACTGCGCCGCGGGCGGTTCGAAATAGCCAGCGAGATTTTTCCCGTGCGCGACATCTCCGGCGACTTCTACGATGTGCTGGAGCTGGGCGCGGCAATGGGCCTCGCCGTTGGCGATATCGCTGGAAAAGGTCTGGCCGCCGGCCTCTGGTTCACTCACCTGGTCGGCTTGATCCGCATCCACGCGGGCCCCGGTCCTATCGGGGCAGGCTCGCTTCCCGACCCGGCGGCAGCGGTGGCGGCCATCAACCGCGATCTCTGCCGACTGCCTGCCGGGCCGCCCATGGTTTCCCTTTTTCTGGGGTGGCTTGACTCGCGGCGGGGCGAACTCGTCTATTGCAACGCCGGTCAACCGCCCGCACTGCTGTTGCGTCGGGGCGGGACGGTGGAGTCGCTGCGAGAGGGCGGCCCGCTTCTCGGTGCTCTTCCCCAGGCCTCCTTCGGCAGCGGGCGCGTCGTGGTGGAGCCCGGTGACACGCTGATTGGTTATTCGGATGGGATTGTGGAGTGCCGCAATGGCAGCGACGAAGAATTTGGAGTGAGACGGTTGTTGGCGGCCGCCCGCAGCGCTGGCCGTTCCTCAGCCAGCACCATGCTCTTTTCCCTGCTCGGCGCCGTGCAGGATTTCGCCGGCAGCCGTCCCCGGGATGACGATTTTACTCTGATGGTCGTACGCTGTCTGGACGAAGGGCCCAAAAAGTAAGATGCCCGCAGAGTGAGGGACCACTTCGCAGGCAGCGACACAAAGTTTGGCTGTGTGCACGGAAGCCTCTGTGTCGGCCGCAAGGCTAGCGCGAAGCGCCTTCCCCTGTCAATCGCTTCCAAGTTGTCGCTGCCCTACCCGCATGGGCCCTCCCTCGAAGGCAATCTCGAACAACCACCCAGGAGGGATATCATGTCAAGTCTCCGCAAATCACCCACTGTCGTCGCCCTGGTCAGCCTTGTGGCCGTTAGCCTGGCAACCGCCAAAGGGATGACCCGGCGCATCACTTTCTTCGACCCCGTCAATGTCGGCGGTGTTACCTTGAAGGCTGGCGAGTACACGGTGAAGATTTCTGACTCGACCGGCTCCGAAACCGACGTCGTGATCACCGGTGGCAAACAGGAAGTCAAGACAAAAGCGAGCTGGGTTTCAATTGACCGCAAGACGTCCAACACCAGCGTCTTGCTGGATTCCCAGAGGTCTTTGAAGCAACTGCGATTTGCTGGCAAGGACCGTGCCCTGTCGTTTGCCTCGGGAAGCCCAAACGCAGTCGATTAGTGACGTTCCACCGAGTTGGAACGGCACGAGTCAGCGGATCAACATGCAATCGCCGTAGCTGTAGAAACGGTAGCCTTGCTCGACCGCGTGCCGATAGGCGCGCAGCACCAGCTCGCGGCCGGCCAGGGCGCAAACCATCAGGAGCAAGGTGGAACGCGGCAGGTGAAAATTGGTGAGCAGTTGGTCGGCTATCCGGAAGCGATAGCCCGGGTAGATGAACAACGTCGCTTCGCCCGTCCCGGCAACCAAGTGGCCGGTCGGCTGAGCGGCTGCCTCGAGAGCTCGGACGACGGTGGTGCCCACGGCGAGCACCGGCCGGCCTTCCCGGCGAGCCCGCTCAATCTGAGCGGCGGCCGATTCCTTGATCTCGTAGGGCTCGGCATGCATCCGGTGCGCTTCCACCTGCCCGGTGTGGATCGGCTGGAAGGTGCCGAGCCCTACTTGCAAGGTCACCTCGCAGAGCTCGACGCCCCGGCCTCGGAGCCGCTCCAGGACACGCGGGGTGAAGTGGAGTCCGGCCGTCGGCGCGGCGATGGCTCCGGGCGTGACCGCGAAGATCGTCTGGTAGCGCTCGCGGTCAGCCGGTTCGTCCGGCCGGCGAATGTAGGGCGGCAGGGGCACGTGGCCCAGCCGGTCGATGGCCTTCAGGAAATCTTCCCGGCAGGCGAAGCGCAGCCGGCGTTCGCCATACTCGCCTCGGCCAACCACTTCGGCTTCGAGTTCGCCGTCGCCAAAGATTAAGACCTCGCCCGTGCGAATCTTTCTCCCGGGATGCACCAATACTTCCCACTCGTTTTCTTGGCATCGGCGAACCAGCAACACCTCGATCTCGGAGTGCAGGAATCCCTTTCGCGCCGGGTTGTACCGGCCGATGGGCTGGGCCTTTACCCCACGACGGCGCCCCAAAAGCCGCGCCGGAAAAACCTTGGCGTTGTTGACCACCAGCAGCTCATCACCGCGTAGGATGTCAGGCAATTGGCCAAAGGCGCGGTCTTCCCAGGCAGAGCTTGCCCGGTCGAGCACCAGCATGCGCGAGGCATCCCGCTCGGGGAGAGGTCGCTGGGCAATCCGCCCGGGGGGAAGCTCGTAGTCGAAATCGCTCGGAAGCGTCAACGCTCGAATCGCTCCGGCATCATTGTACCAACCCGGCCCGGTCCCCTGGCACTTTCCCCTGGCAAGTCGGGGAAAACTGTGCTATCAAGCGGTTGAGGCCTGCCGGTTCGGCGACATAGGCAACTGGCCGGCGGCTCGGCGGGCCTGTCTAGCGTCCACGCCCGCCGCTGTGGCTCGCTCGCTATCACCGCGCCCGACATGCAAATGAGGTGGCGTCGATGACCGAAGCAGTGGTCACGATTGCCCAGCGGGGTGCCGACCGTCTCCTTTCCGGCCATCTTTGGGTTTACCGGAGCGATATCCGAACGGCGGAAACGGCCGAGGCGGGCGACGCGGTTCGCGTTACCGACGAGCGGGGTCGCTTTCTGGGCAAGGCCTTCTACTCCACCCGTTCCCAGATCGCACTGCGGCTGCTTACCCGGGATGATATCCCGATTGACCGCGCCTTCTTCTCCTCTCGCATAGACGCCGCCGCGCATTTCCGGGAAACCATCGTCAACCAAACGCAGGTTTTCCGTCTCATCTATGGCGAGTCCGACCAGCTACCCTCGTTTATCGTCGATCGCTACGCGGATTGCTTGGTGATCCAAACCCTTAGCCAGGCCACCGAGCGGCGCAAGCAGGAGTTGGTCGAATTGCTCGTCGAGCGCTTTTCCCCTCGCGCCATCCTTGAGCGCAATGACCCCAAGGTGCGCATGCTCGAAGGCCTGGAACAGAAGGTCTCCGTTCTGCACGGCGATTGTCCGCCGGAGATCATCGCTGAGGAAAATGGCGTGCGCTTCCACTTCGACCCCTTTCGCGGGCAGAAGACGGGCGCGTTTCTCGACCAGCGTGAGAATCGCCGGGCTGCCCTCTGTTACGCCCACGGCGATCTCCTGGACGCCTTCTGCTACGCCGGGGGCTTTGCTCTGACGGTGGCGCCCAACGCCGATACTGTCGAGGCCATTGACCTCTCGCCGGCGGCGGTGGAAGCCGGCCGGCGCAATCAGCAGCTCAATAACATCGCCAATGTGACCTTCAAAGAGGCCAATGCGTTTGATGTCCTGAAACATTACGATGAGAGCGGCCGGCGATTCGACGCCATCATCCTCGACCCGCCCGCCTTTGCCAAAAACCGAGCCAGCGTGCCGCCTGCCCGCCGCGGCTACAAGGAAATCAACCTGCGGGCGCTCAAAATCCTCCGGCCGGGCGGCATCTTGATCACTTGCTCGTGCTCGCATCACATCCCGGAGTACCTGTTCCTGGAAATCGTTGCCGAGGCGGCCAACGATGCCCGCCGCTGCGTCACCGTCCTCGAGCGGCGCACCCAGGCGCGCGACCACCCCATCCTGCTCACCCTCCCAGAAACCCACTACCTCAAATGCCTCATCCTGCGCGCTGCCTAGGGGGCGCCCGAGAAGCCTGAAATCCCGCGTCCCCGGAGTGTCGTAAGGGGCTCTCGCATCCGTGCCGCGTCACAAAGGGATCGTCCCAAAGGTGGTAAGCGGCCACACCTGGTTTCCAGTCTATGCGAGCCGAACGGTTCAGCCCCGGGGGTTGCCCACGGCCGACAGGGGTCGTTTTTCTAGGATTCTTGTACTAACATGTTGAAAACAAAAGTATAACTTGTCTTGATAGTATAAGGCGCATATTGTATAATGTCTATGCACTAAGATTGTGAAAGAGGCAAGTAGGTTTCACCATGACTCTCGTTCGTTGGGAACCGTTTCGCGACTTGACTACGTTTCAGGAGCGGATGAACCGGGTGTTTGAGGACACGATGGCTCGGTTCCGCCCTGGCTGGGACGCCGAGTTGGCGGCTGGCCACTGGAGCCCGTCGGTGGACATTTACGAGACCGAGCACGAGCTGGTGCTCAAAGCCGATCTTCCCGAAGTGGAAGCCAAGGACGTGGACATCCGCATCGAGAACAACACCCTGACCATCAAGGGTGAGCGGAAGGCCGAAAAGGAACTAAAGGAAGAGAACTACTATCGCGTGGAGCGCACCTTCGGCTCGTTTGCCCGCAGCTTCCAGCTTCCGAACACGATCGACAGCGACAAGGTCAAGGCCGAGTTTTCGAAGGGCGTGCTCAAGCTGACGCTGCCCAAAAAAGAGGAAGCGAAGCCCAAGCAGATCCAGGTCGCCGTGTCGCAGAACTGAACTTCTTCCCGAGGCGGGAGGGACTGTTTTCGAGCGAGGGAGCGCGGAGAGAAGGCATCTCGGCTTCGGAAGATGAAAGCCGACGCGGAAAACAGCTCCTCCCGCCGGCCGGAATGGCATTTGGGTTTCGACAAAGGAAGTGAATCGTCATGCTGCGCTTTGATCGGCTGACATTGAAGGCCCAGGAGGCGGTCGAAGGCGCTCAGGAGATTGCCGGCAAGCACGGCAACCAGCAATTGGAGCCGCTTCACCTGCTTGCCGCCCTGCTTGCCGAGCGCGAAGGCATCGTTTTCCCGGTGTTGCAGAAGCTCGACGTCCCGCCTGACGCTCTGGCGCTGGAGGTGGAGCGGGCGGTGGAGCGGCTTCCCAAGGTCAGCGGGCTCACCCAGCACTACTTCGGTCCGGCCCTGAATGAACTCTTCAAGGTTGCTTTCGAGGAAGCCGAGCAATTCAAAGACGAATACGTCTCGACCGAACATCTTCTCCTGGCCCTCTCGACGCTCAAGCAGGACCCGGCCGGCGACCTGCTTCGTCGCAATGGTCTCAGCCACGAGGCGCTTCTGCAGGCTCTGGCGGCGGTGCGGGGAAGCCAGCGGGTGACCACCGCAACGCCCGAGCAGACCTATCGGCCGCTCGAACAATACGCCCGCGACCTGACCGAGCTGGCTCGCCGCGGCAAACTCGACCCGGTCATCGGCCGCGACGAGGAGGTTCGCCGCGTCATCCAGATTCTCTCCCGCCGCACCAAGAACAACCCGGTGCTCATCGGCGAACCCGGCGTCGGCAAGACCGCCATTGTCGAGGGGCTGGCCCAGCGCATCGTTGCCGGTGACGTTCCCGAAGCATTGAAACCAAAGCGGCTGGTGCAGCTTGACCTGGCGGCGCTCATCGCCGGCACCAAGTATCGCGGCGAGTTCGAAGAGCGTTTGAAGGCGGTGCTGAAGGAGATCACCGACGCCCATGGCCAGATCATTCTTTTCATTGATGAGCTGCACACGCTTGTGGGGGCAGGCGCGGCCGAGGGCGCGGTGGACGCTTCCAATATGCTGAAGCCGGCGCTGGCCCGCGGCGAGCTGCGGTGCCTCGGCGCAACCACCCTCAACGAATACAAGAAGCGCGTCGAAAAGGACCCTGCCCTCGAACGTCGCTTCCAGGCTGTTTACATCGGCGAGCCGACGGTGGCGGACGCGATTGCCATCCTGCGCGGCCTGAAGGAACGCTATGAGGTGCACCACGGCGTGCGCATCAAGGATTCTGCCATTATCGCCGCCGCCACCCTTTCCCAGCGCTATATCTCTGACCGCTTCCTGCCGGACAAGGCGATTGACCTGGTGGACGAGGCAGCCGCTGCCCTGCGCATGGAGATTGACTCGCTGCCGGTCGAGATCGACGCCCTCCAGCGGAAAGCAATCCAGCTCGAGATTGAGCGCGAGGCTTTGGTCAAAGAGAGCGACGAGCACTCCAAGCAGCGCCTTGCCGAAATCGAGCGGGAGCTGGCCGATCTCGGCCAGCAATCCGACCGGCTCAAGGCTCACTGGCAGAACGAAAAGACCGCCATCGGCCAGATCCGTTCGCTCAAGGAGCAGATCGAACAGCTCAAGATGGAGGAGCAGCGGTACGAGCGGCAAGGCGAACTCGCCAAGGTCGCCGAGATCCGCTACGGGAAATTGACCGGCATCGAAAAAGAGCTTGCCGCCGCCCAGCAGCGGCTGGCTACTCTCCAGCGAACCCACCGCATGCTCAAGGAAGAGGTGGATGAGGAGGACATCGCCAAGGTGGTAGCCCGTTGGACCGGCATTCCGGTGGCGAGGATGCTCGAAGGCGAAATCCAAAAACTTGTCCACATGGAGGAGCGCCTGCGGCAACGGGTGGTAGGCCAGGAGGAAGCGCTCGAGCGCGTCTCAAACGCCGTCCGCCGCAGCCGCGCCGGACTTTCCGACCCCAAGCGCCCCATCGGCTCTTTTATCTTCCTTGGACCGACCGGGGTCGGCAAGACAGAGTTGGCGCGGGCGCTGGCCGAATTCCTGTTTGACGACGAGCGCGCCATGGTGCGGCTCGATATGTCCGAATACATGGAAAAACACTCGGTGGCCCGCTTGATCGGCGCGCCGCCCGGCTACGTGGGCTACGAAGAAGGCGGGCAGCTTACCGAGCAGGTTCGTCGCCGGCCTTACTCCGTCCTCCTGCTCGATGAAATCGAAAAGGCGCACCAAGACGTTTTTAACGTGCTGCTTCAGATCCTGGACGACGGCCGGCTCACCGACGGCAAGGGCCGCACGGTGGATTTTCGCAACACCGTGATCATCATGACCTCAAACGTCGGCTCCGTCGCCATCCACGAAATGGCCGGGCGCGATCCCGAGGCGATGCGGAAACGTTCGATGGAGGCGCTGCGGCAAACCTTCCGGCCGGAATTTTTGAATCGAGTGGACGAAATCGTGATTTTCAACCCGCTCGGCAAGGCGGAACTGGAACGCATTGTGGAGATCCAGCTCGGGTATTTGCGCAAGTTACTCGCTGAACGAAAACTGGAAATCGAGCTGACTCCGGCAGCCCGACAATTACTCTACCGCGAGGGTTATGACCCCCAGTTCGGCGCGCGACCTTTGAAGCGCGCCATCCAGCGGCTCATTCAGGACCCCTTGGCGATGAAAGTCCTGAACGGGGAGGTTCTGCCGGGCGACCGGGTGACGGTGGACGCCAACTTGGGCAAGGGCGAAATGAAGTTCGAGCGCGCTGGCTCCCCGGTGGCGGCTTCCTGAAGTTTTCTATAAAAGTTCAAGAAGTTGCTCGCGCGTGATCCCGGCCTGCTTAAGGATGTCCGCCAGGGTTCCTTTGGCGAGCGAGGAGTGGAGTGGAACAACGGTGCGATAGACTTTGTCCAGAGTTTTCTTTTCGAGGGCTACGTGGCTTCCTTATCTGGCGCAACTCAATGAATCCGGCTCGCTTCAATGCGCGCACCAGCCGCTCACCAGAGATACTGGGTAACTTAATCATTTGCCGCCGAAGGGTACTCGCTCGCACCCTTCGAGTGTCAAGCTTTTTCTTAAGGAAGGCGGGGACGGTTCGCTGAGATTACTTAGTAACTTCGACAGTCGTCCAGAAAGGTTCTTGTTCGGGCGGCTTGTAATCAGCACTGCCCCAGGTTTCGAGATAGAGTTCAATAGCCTCGCGCAGGTTGGCGCGGGCTGACTCGACATCCTTGCCCTGTGAGGTGACACCGAGTTCAGGACACCGGGCCACGTACAAGTCATCTTCCTTGGTGATGAGCGCCGAAAAGCGGTAGGTCATATCGCTATGCTAGAGCATCTTGAAAAACGAAGCAAGCCCATGGTCTTTTTGTCAACTTCTTGATTCATAAGGAAATCTAACTTCCTGGATGTGTCCGGTTTTTGTTGACGGGAGCGGCCAAGCCGGTTACATTGAGAATGGTATCGAATCCGGGGGTAACCTTAGAAACGAATGAACAACTTTAAGACAGCGTTCCTTCTGACAGCTTTGACGCTTTTGCTTCTCTTCTTCGGGCAGCTCCTTGGCGGCCCGCAGGGGATGACGTTTGCGCTCGTCTTCGCCGTGGGCATGAACCTGGTCGCCTACTTCTATTCGGACAAGATCGCCCTGGCCATGAACGGGGCGCAGCCGGTAAGCCGCGAGCAAGCGCCGCGACTCTATTCGATCGTCGAGCGCCTGGTGGGCCAGGCGAACCTGCCGATGCCCAGGCTCTATATGATCCCGGCGGCGGCGCCGAACGCCTTTGCCACCGGCCGCAACCCGCAACACGCGGCGGTGGCGGTGACGCAGGGCATCCTCGAATTGATGACCGACGAGGAACTCGAAGGGGTCATTGCCCATGAGCTCGCCCACGTCCGCAACCGCGACATCCTGATCAGCTCGGTGGCGGCGATGATTGCCGGCGCCATCACCTATTTGTCTTACATGGGGCGATTTGCGGTGTTCTTCGGTGGCGGCCGCGACCATGACAATCGTGGTGGCGGATTCGTGGCGCTCTTGATGCTCATCCTCGCGCCCATTGCCGCCCTGATCATCCAGCTTGCCATTTCTCGCTCGCGTGAATATGAAGCCGACACAACCGCTGCCCGGCTGACCGGCCATCCCTACGGCTTGGCCCGGGCGCTCGAGAAACTCGGAGCTTACAACAAGCGCATCCCGATGGATGTGGCGCCCTCGACAGCGCACCTCTTTATCGTCAAGCCCTTCTCGGGCAGCACCCTGATGAGCCTGTTCAGCACCCACCCGCCCATCGAGAAGCGCATCGCTCGACTCCTCGGGCGCGCCTGAAAAAAGTCCTAAGCAAAAAGCCGAGCCTGGCACGACGGGGCTCGGCTTTTTAGCGCCTGTCTCAAGGTCGCTGGTCACGGGTCGCGACTTCTGCTACTGCGCTTCCCGCTCTGCAACCTTCACGATGGAGATCCTCGTGATGCGGCCTTTCTTTTCCAGGGCTACGAAGGTGTCCTCGGCGTCCTTTTCCTCCGAGTAAAGAACAGCATCCTTGGCGGCGATGACCAAATGACCGCGGCCATGGCTGTCGTCAATTCCTTTTTCCGTCTCCCGCTTGAAGCGGCTACCCAGCTCCTTGCGATAGAAGGCATCCACTTTGTCCAGAGGGTCCGGGGTCTCAAGCTTGACCACGGTTAGCCCGGCGCCCTCTTCCCCGTCGGTGAACGAGACCTGAGCGGCATGTTCGCCGGGCGTGGCGCCCGGATAAGCCGGAATCCCGAGCCGCGCCAAAACAGTCTCCGGCGGCTCCTTCTTGACGCTCAGGCTGCCGATGGGCGACTGGATTTCCACGCTCTTTCCCGATGGGCTTTCCGAAACGTGCACGGTGCGGCGCACCACATAAACCCCGACCACGGCCACAATGATCAGCAAGGCAACTCCCCCGGCGAGCAGCCCGAGGAGAACTTTCAGCAAAGGCGTCATTCCCGGCTTCGTCGGCCCGCCGTGGCCGGTGGGATCAGGATGGCTGGACATGGGACACCCCTTAGACGGTGATCTGCTTATTACCTACGTTGTCGCGAGGCGTAATGTTTCGAGGAATCGCCATCGCATCAGGCGAACCTGACCTTCACGTCCGGCCGTTTTTCGAGCTGCACGGTATCGACAAACCGGACATGGCCCTGGTCGAGGGTCATGATGAGAGATGATGTCCGGGTGCCGTCCCCAAAAAAGCGCACGCCGCGAAGCAGGTTGCCATCGGTCACGCCGGTGCAAGCGAAAATAATGTGCTTGCCCGGGGCAAGGTCTTCGGTGTCGTAAATTCTTTTGGGATCGCGGATGCCCATGCGGGCAACGCGCTCAGCCTTTTGAGGCGTGTCCACGACGAGGCGAGCCAGAATCTGTCCGTTCAGGCAACGCAGCGCCGCCGCGGTAAGAACGCCTTCCGGCGCGCCGCCGATGCCCATCACGGCGTGTACGCCGGTGCCGACCACGGCCGCAGCAATCCCGGCGGAAAGATCGCCGTCGCCGATCAGCCGGATGCGCGCTCCGGTCGAGCGGATGTCGTTGATGAGTTTCTCATGCCGCGGCCGATCGAGGACAATGACCACGAGGTCCTCGATATCCCGCTCCAGCCGGCGGGCGATGGCACGGAGGTTCTCGGCCACCGGCGCGTCCAGATCCACCGCGCCTTTGGAACTGGGCCCGACGACCAGTTTCTCCATGTAAAGGTCGGGGGCGTGGAGGAGGCCGCCTTTTTCCGACGCCGCCAGCACGGCCAGCGCATTGGGGGCGCCGGTGGCGCAAAGGTTGGTGCCTTCGAGCGGATCCACCGCAATGTCAATGGGCGGCATATCCGAGCCGGAGGTTTTGCCGCCGGCGCCGACCTTTTCGCCGATATAAAGCATCGGGGCCTCGTCGCGCTCTCCCTCGCCAATGACGACGGTGCCGTTGATCGGGACGGTGTCGAGCGCCCGGCGCATGGCTTCGACAGCGACGTGATCCGATTGGTGGCGATCGCCCTGGCCCATCGTGTGCGCCGCCGCGATGGCGGCCTGCTCCACCACCCGCAAGAACTCCAGGGACAACTCTTGTTCCATTTTGTGCCCTCTGACGTGATTTGGGTCCGATGCTTCCCCCTATCGCCAAGCCCCGTGGCACCAGCCACGGGGATTTGTTCCCCCAGGCAGGTGCCTGGGGGCTCGGCGCTTGTCTCGGGTCGCTGAGCACTGGCCGCCGGCCATTGGCCAGTGGTCGCTAGAAGTATGCCGGAATGCCGGTCACCTTTTCTCCGATGATGAGCGTATGGATGTCGTGCGTCCCCTCGTAGGTGTAAACCGATTCGAGATTGGCCATGTGCCGCCAAACGCAAAAATCCTGGGTGATGCCGTTCGCGCCCAGCACGTCGCGCGCCTTGCGAGCCGTTTCCAGCGCCATCCACACGTTGTTGCGCTTGAGCATGGAAACATGAGCGAAGTCAGCTTTGCCTTTGTCCTTGAGCCGGCCAACGTGGAGGGCGAGCAATTGCGCCTTGGTGATTTCGGTGATCATCCAGGCGAGTTTTTCCTGGACAAGCTGATGGCTGGCGATGGGCCGGTCGGCAAACTGTTTGCGTTCGAGCGCATAGCGGAGGGCGGTCGAGTAGCAGGCCATGGCGGCGCCGATGGCTCCCCAGCCGATCCCGTAGCGCGCCTGGGTGAGGCAGCTCAACGGGCCTTTCATCCCTTCGACACCCAGCATGTGGGAAGCCGGCACCCGGCAATCCTGAAGCGCCAGGCTGGAAGTGACCGAAGCGCGCAGCGACCATTTGCCGTGAATGTCGCGCGCGGAAAAGCCCGGCGTGCCTTTTTCCACCAGGAAGCCGCGAATCACCCCCTCTTCCGTCTTGGCCCAAACCAGCGCCAGGTCGGCAATCGTCCCTGAGGTGATCCACATTTTTTCGCCGTTCAAGATGTAGCTGTTCCCGTCTTTCCGCGCGCGCGTCAGCATCCCGCCGGGGTTGGATCCAAACTGCGGTTCGGTCAGGCCGAAGCAGCCGATCATTTCTCCTTTCGCCATCTTGGGCAGCCACTTTCGCTTCTGCTCTTCGCTCCCAAAGGCATGGATGGGGTACATCACCAGCGCGCCCTGGACGGAAGCAAAACTGCGCAGGCCGGAGTCGCCTCGCTCGAGCTCTTGCATGACCAGCCCGTATTCCACGGCGGACATCCCGGCGCAGCCGTAACCTTCGAGCTGGGCGCCAAGATAGCCCAGTTCGGCCATTGGAGGCACCAGTTCGCGGGGAAAGCGGCCCTCGCTCGCGCATTTCTCAATGAGCGGCATCACCGCATCGTCCACAAATCGGCGGACGGATTGCCGGACGAGCTTTTCCTCGTCGCTTAGAAGCGAATCGAATTCGATGTAGTCCACGCCGGGAAAAGAAGGCATTTGAGGCTACCTCTCACGCGGGCTCGAGCCGGCGCCGCAGCGGTCATCGCCGGTCTTCGCGAGCGGGCTCATTTCGGCGCCATCGCATGCCGCGCGCAAATCCTATCGACTTATGCGAGAAGGCATTGTAGCAGAGCCGCGAAAGCCGACCAACCCGCCTTGACGCGAATTTCCTCGTATGTTACAAAAATGAGCTTTGTCTGGCAGATTCGAATTCACTGGGCGATGCCTGCTCGGGAATGCGTTCGCCCCTCTTATCCTGGCGAACCCGGGCAGGGAGGATGCCTGGCCAGCCCCTGAGTGACATGGGATGGAAGAGATCGCTCGCAGTCTGGGTCAACTCCTCTGGCAAGCCCTGCCCACTTCGCTGCTGCTCCTTCTCTTTCTGGCGCTGATGCGGCTGCTCTTTTTCAAGCCCTTTATGCGGGTGATGGAAGAACGCGAGGCGGCCATCACCGGCGCCCGCCGCAAGGCGGAAGAGAACCTGGCTGCGGTCGAGGAAAAGACGCGCCGCTATGAGGAGGCGATGCGGATGGCGCGCGCCGACATCTATCGCCAGCAGGAGACGGCCCGCCGCGGAGCCCTCGAAGAGCGCGCGGCGCTCCTGAAGGAGGCCCGCCGCCAGGCCAACGAGCAGATTCAGCAGCGCAAGGCTCAAATCAACGCCGAACTCGCGGAGGCTCGGCGTCAGGTGGAGGTCGAAAGTCGCATGCTTGCGGAAGAAATCGCCCGCGCCATCCTGTCGCCACGCATCCCGACAAGCGGGGACCGGCCCGCCGCATGAAAATCCATTTCCATCGCCGCTTCTTCGTCCTGGCCGCGCTGGGTGTGCTCCTCGCGATCTTGCTCAGCGGGACGGTGCCGGGGCATGCGGCCGAAGCGGAAACCGGCGAGGCACCGGAAACTCATACCGCGCTTTTCAAGTGGATTAATTTTGCCACCCTCCTCGGGGCAGGGTTCTACGTCATCTGGAAATTCGGCCGGCCGTGGTTCAGGCGGAATGCGGAAATGATTTCAAGCGCCATGCGCGAGGCAGGGAAAGCCCGGCAGGATTCCGAACGAAAAATGGCCGCGATCGAGGCTCGCTTGAGCCAGCTCGAGGCTGAAGTAACTGCCGAGAGCGCCGAGGCGCGCCGGGAGTCGGAGGCCGAGCGAGAGCGCATTCGCGCCCTGGCCCGGTCGGAGACGGATAAGATTTTGAAGGCGGCCGCGGCGGAGATGGAGGCCGCCGGCCGGGCGGCGCAGATGGAGCTGCGCGCCTTTGCTGCCCGGCTCGCGGTCGAGCAAGCCGAGCAGCGCATCCGGCAGCAAATAGACGCTCGCACCGACGCCGCCCTGCTTACCCGAGTGATTGGCGAACTCTACTCCGATAGAATCGGGGCAGGCCCGAGAGGGGCCTGATGACAAGAGCTTCCACCAGCCTGGCGCGGCGCTACGCGCGAGCGCTTTATGAGGTTGCCGTCGGCGAGGCAACCGCCGGAGCCGTGGACCGTCCGGCGCAGCGGGAGGCCGCTCTGGCCGCGGCCCAGGCGGTGCGGCAGGAGTTGAGGCGTTTCGCCGAGCTGCTTGCCGAGTCCGCCGAATTGCGCAACCTCCTCGCCAATCCGGCGGTCACCAAGGAATCCAAGAAAGGGATTTTGGAAAAAGTTTCGAGCGGCAGCCGCTTTTCCCGCGCCACGCGCCATTACCTGTTTGTCTTGGTGGACAACCGCCGGACAGGGTTGGTCGGCCCCATCCAGGAATCGTTCGAGGAACTTTTGAACGAGGAGTTGGGCGTGGTGCAAGTGGACGTGCTGAGCGCGCGCGCACTAAGCGACGGGCAAAGACACTTGCTCGAGGACGCGCTCTCCCGCCGAACGGGCAGGCGGGTGGAAGCGCGCTACCACCTCGAGCCGGAGCTGATCGGCGGGATTGTCGCCCGTGTCGGTTCCACCGTTTACGATGGCTCCGTCCGCGAAGCCTTGCGCCGCATGCAGGCGAAACTGGCGGAGTGACTCGACGCTGGAAACTAGAGGCTGGAGACCGGAGTATAGAGAATGGCAAAGGGCTCTCTTTCTGCTTCAACCCTGACCATTCACGATGCACCGTTTGTGGAGTGCTGATGGTTACCATCAAAGCTGACGAAATCACGAAAATCATACGCGAACAAATCGCCAACTACGAACAAACCATCAACGTCGCCGAGATTGGCGCCGTGATCTCAGTCGGCGACGGCATTGCCCGGGTGCACGGCCTCGATAGGGTTATGGCCGGTGAGATGCTCGCCTTTCCCCACGACGTCCGCGGCATCGCCTTGAATCTCGAGGAAGACCAGGTCGGGGTGGTCTTGCTCGGCGATTACACCGAAATCAAAGAAGGCGACACCGTCAAGCGCACCAACACCATTATGTCCGTGCCGGTGGGCGAGGCGCTCATCGGCCGGATCGTGAATCCGGTGGGAGAGCCGGTGGACGGAAAAGGGCCGGTCGTCACCGACCGGCGCAATCCGGTCGAGCGGCTGGCGCCGGGCGTGGTCGAACGCCTGCCCGTGCGCGAACCGCTTCAGACCGGCCTGAAGGCGATTGATGCCATGATCCCGATTGGCCGGGGCCAGCGCGAGTTGATCATCGGCGACCGCCAGGTGGGCAAGACCGCCATCATCCTCGATACCATCCTGAACCAGCGCGGCGGCGACGTGATTTGCATCTACTGCGCCATTGGCCAGAAGCGCTCGACCGTCGCCCAGGTCGTCAAGACGCTCGAAGACTACGGCGCCATGGACTACACGATTGTCGTGACCTCTTCGGCTTCCGAGCCGGCCACCATGCAGTACATCGCCCCCTACGCTGCCTGCGCGATGGGAGAATATTTTCGCGACTCCGGGCGACACGCGGTCTGCTTCTATGACGATCTATCCAAGCACGCCCAGGCGTACCGTGAAATCTCCTTGCTCCTGCGGCGCCCCCCCGGCCGCGAAGCTTACCCGGGTGACGTTTTCTATCTTCACTCGCGGTTGCTCGAACGCGCCGCCAAGTGGAACGACGAGAATGGCGGCGGTTCTCTGACCGCCATCCCGGTCATTGAAACGCAAGCCGGCGACATCTCCGCCTACATTCCGACGAACGTCATTTCAATCACCGACGGCCAAATCTATCTCGAAACCGACCTGTTCCACGGCGGCATCCGTCCGGCCATCAACGTCGGCCTGTCGGTGAGCCGCGTCGGCGGCAACGCCCAGATCAAGGCGATGAAGCAGATTGCCGGAACGTTGCGGCTCGATCTGGCGCAGTACCGCGATTTGGTCGCGTTCGCTCAATTCGGCTCCGAACTCGACAAAGTGACCCAGGCGCAGCTCAGCCGCGGCGAGCGGCTCACCGAAATCTTGAAGCAGGATCAGTACGCGCCGCTGCCGGTGGAGAAGCAAATCCTGATCATCTTCGCCGGCACGAATGGATACCTGGACGATCTCGAGGTCAGCCAATGCCGCGCCTTCGAGCGCGGTTTGTACGAGTTTTTGGACGGCAGCCGTCCCGAATTGCTCAGAAAGATTCGAGAGAAGAAAGCTCTCGATGATGCCATCCGCGGAGAGGTTCACAAGGTGCTGGCCGAGTTCAAGCAGCGGTTTTTGGCTGAGCGCCGAACAAGCAAATAGCCGTTTTGGTCATACCGAGCCCCCAGGCACCTGCCTGGGGGGCTGCAATCCCCGTGGCGGGTGCCACGGGGCTCGGCAATAAACGAAATCTCTGGAGCACAATGCCCACCCTGTTAGATTATCGCCGCCGCATTCGCTCCGTCCGGAGCACGCAGCAGATTACCAAGACCATGAAGATGGTGGCGGCAGCGCGGCTCCGCCGCGCGCAAGAGCGCGTTTTTTCCGCGCGGCCCTATGCTCAAGAAATTCTGGCGGTGCTGCGGTCGCTGGTGAGCCGCATCCCCGCCCTTCCGGCAGGCGGGGAAGAAGCGGTCCACCCGCTGCTGGCGCGCCGGCCGGAGGAAAAAATTCTCGTGCTGGTCCTGACGGGCGACCGGGGCCTCTGCGGGGCGTTCAATGCCAATGTTCTGCGGCGCGCGGTGGAATTCCTCAAAGAGAAAGAAAAGCGCAGCCCGGAAATCGTCGCCATCGGCAAAAAGGGTCGGGATTATTTCCGCAGCCATCGCCGGAAGATGGCCGAGGAATACGTCAATGTTTTTGCCCGGCTGGACTACGCCCAGGCCAGTCAGGTTGCCGGCCGGGTGATCGCCCTCTACGCTGAAGCCAAGGTGGACGCGGTTTACGCCATTTACAACGAATTCAAGAGCATCCTGGCGCAAAAGTTGACCACCGAAAAACTTTTGCCCATCGAAGAAATCCCGAGCGCCCGGCAGGAGTGGGTTGCCGGCCGCGCCCGCGCCGAAGTTCGCCCGGAGACGAAGCCAGCGCCGGCCGAAAACCCGGTGGATTATATCTACGAGCAACCGGCACAAGAGCTCTTGAAGAAGTTGTTGCCGCGCCACCTGACCACGCAAATCTTTCGCATTCTGCTGGAATCGGCTGCTGCCGAGCACGCTGCCCGGATGACGGCGATGGATGCGGCGACCAGCAACGCGGCCGAGCTGATTGACCGCATCACCCTCGAGATGAACCGCGCCCGCCAGGCAACGATTACGAGGGAGATTATCGAGATCGTCTCCGGCGCGGCAGCTTTGAGGTGAGGCGACGCGGTGAGCCTGTTGCTAAAGGTGCCGAGTGCTGAGTGCCGGGTGCCGAGTAAAGATAACTGACTTTGAGGGAAGATGCTTGTAAGACGCTTTGAGGATTTGAAGGTTTGGCGGGAAGCGCATGCTTTGGTTTTGGAAATCTACAAGGCCACATCGGAGTTTCCTGACCGAGAGCGATTTGGGTTGGCAGCGCAATTGCAATGGGCAGCCTCTTCGGTTGCAGCCAATATTGCCGAAGGCTTTGGGAAGCGTTCGCGGAAAGAATTCATGCGCTATTTGGAGGTCTCGAACGGATCATTGGAAGAGACGCGCTATTTTCTGATTCCGAGTCGGGATTTGAGATACCTGGAGCCAAACAAGTTTTCAGCCTTGATTGAGTCGTTGGATTTGACAAATCGTCTTCTTGGCGGTCTGAAGAAATCATTGGCCAAACCGAGGACCTTTACTCAGCACTCGGCACCCGGCACTCGGAACTTGTAGTTATGAGGAGAACGCAATGAGCAACGTGGGCAAGGTGGTCCAGGTCATCGGGCCGGTGCTCGACATTCAATTCGAGGAAGGAAAATTACCGGCGATCTACAACGCCCTGCGGGTGACGAGCGAAGGCTTCGACGTCCCCCACCCGATGGACGTGATCGCTGAAGTGCAGCAGCACTTGGGCGAGAGCCGGGTGCGAGCCGTCTCGATGAAGCCAACCGAAGGCATGGTGCGCGGGATGAAAGCTTACGACACCGGCAAACCCATCACCGTGCCGGTGGGCCGGGCGGCGCTCGGCCGCGTCATGAACGTGCTGGGCGAGCCGGTGGACAATCTTGGTCCCATTGTCTCTGATACTCACTATCCCATCCATCGTCCCGCCCCGCCGCTCGAGGACCAGTCCACCACGCTCGAAATGTTTGAGACCGGGGTGAAGGTCATTGACCTGCTTGAGCCCTATTTGAAGGGCGGGAAGATCGGTCTCTTTGGCGGCGCCGGGGTCGGCAAGACCGTCATCATCATGGAGATGATCCACAACATCGCGCTCAAGCACGCCGGCCTTTCTGTCTTTTCCGGCGTGGGCGAACGCACCCGCGAAGGAAATGACCTCTGGCTGGAGATGACGGAATCAGGCGTGATTACGCCGGGCGATCCGGAGAAATCGCGCGCCGCGCTGATCTACGGGCAGATGACCGAACCCCCCGGGGCCCGGCTGCGGGTGGGTTTGACCGGGCTCACGGTGGCGGAATATTTCCGGGACGTGGAAGGGCTGGACGTGCTTCTCTTCATTGACAACATCTTCCGCTTCGTGCAGGCCGGTTCGGAAGTTTCGGCGTTGCTCGGCCGCATGCCCTCGGCGGTCGGCTACCAGCCCAACCTCTCGACCGAACTGGGGGAGCTTGAAGAGCGCATCACCTCGACCAAGCGCGGCTCGATTACCTCGGTGCAGGCGATCTACGTCCCGGCCGATGATTACACCGACCCGGCCCCGGCCACCACCTTCACCCACCTCGACGCCACCACCAACCTCTCGCGCCAGATCGTCGAGCTGGGGATCTACCCGGCGGTGGATCCACTGGCCAGTTTCTCGCGCATTCTCGATCCCCGCGTCGTCGGCCAGGAGCACTACAACGTCGCGCGAGCCGTGAAATCCATCCTCCAGCGCTACAAGGACCTTCAAGACATTATCGCCATCCTCGGCATTGATGAGCTTTCCGATGAAGACAAGCTGGTCGTCGCCCGCGCGCGCAAAATTCAGAAATTCCTTTCGCAGCCCTTCTTCGTCGCCGAGCAGTTCACCGGCCTCGAGGGAAAATACGTCAAAATTGAGGAGACCATCAAGGGCTTCAAAGAAATTGTTGAGGGCCAGCACGACGACATTCCCGAGCAAGCCTTCTATATGGTCGGCACCATCGAGGAAGTGCTGGAGAAAGCGGAGAAGATGAAGGCTGCGGCGTAGATGTGTGATTCGTGACCCGTGCGCCGTGAAAGACTGCGGGTCCGGCACTATTCTCGGCTTACGTGGTTATAGGACATGCATCTAGGATGCTAAAGAGTTTTCGAGAGCTGCAAGTTTGGGAAAAAGCTCATGCGCTCGCGCTTGACATCTATCGCGTTATGAATACGTTCCCCGATCGCGAGCGTTTCGGTATTGGGGCACAGTTACGGCGCGCCGCTACTTCCATTCCCGCGAACATCGCTGAGGGTTTCGGTCGGCGGACCACAAAAGAGTTGTTGCAATCGCTGACCATATCAAATGGCTCTTTGGAGGAGACCCGTTACTTCCTGATTCTGAGCAGCGACCTGCACTACATGAGCACAGACGATTACGATCGGCTTGACCGGCAGTGTAATTCAATCGCGCAAATGCTTAGCGCCCTGGCGCGCTCGCTCAAGAATCGTGCCGGCATTATCCACGGTACACGGGCCACGCAGCACGGATCACGCTAACATGTCATTACTGCCAGCAACATTCACATTTGAGATCGTCAGCCCCGAGCGCATGGTGGTGCGCGAGGACGTGCACGAGGCGCAGATCCCGGCCCGCGGCGGCTACCTCGGCGTGCTGCCGGGGCATGCGCCGCTTCTGACCCAACTTCAAACAGGAGAGGTCCGCTACCGCAAGGATAACTACGATTACTTTGTTGCAGTGAGCGGCGGCTATGCCGAGGTGCTCGCCGACCGCGTGATCCTTCTCGCCGAAAGGGCCGAACGGGCTGAGGAGGTTGACGTCGAGCGAGCCCGGAAAGCCCGCCAGCGCGCCGAAGCGCGTCTCGCCCGGCTGAACGACCCGGAGATTGACATGGTGCGCGCCCGAGCCGCGCTCGCCCGCGCCGCCAATCGCTTGCGAGTTGCCGACCGGCACGTGACCGCAGCCGCCGCTGCCCGGGTTGCGCCAAGTCCCGCGCCCCATGCGCCGTAGCAGATTGACGAAATCGAAACTCGAAATGCGAAAACCGAAATTCGCCTCTGATTTTCGGGCTTCGAGGCACGAGTGTCGATCATTCTCGACGGTTTGTCTGGGAGCCTGATTAGGCTACCATGACTGTTATGGATGGTCTCCCGCGGCTTCGTTTCTCCACCCTCGTACTCTTGGCCGTTTTCCTTCTGCTTGCAATGATTCCCGTCCAAGCACGGATTGAGCGAACCGCCGCGAAGGAATCACCACAAGCGAACAAACTGCCTCCTACGGACGCGCTGGCCGAGCGGCTGCGCGACGCATTGCGCACCGCCATCGGAAAAAACAACTACGAGCTTCTGCGAAGCGCGCTCCCTTATCTCGACATCTCCGATTTCACGCGCCTGCGCGCCAGCCTGAAGGTTTATCGCCGGGGCAGCGTGGACGTTACGGTGCTGCCCATTCGACCCTCAGGCACGGGGCTGATTTGCTACCTGAGCATTCAGCCGAAAGTGGCAAGCGAGCCGACCCTCCAGGAACTTGTGATGGTGCGGAGCGAAGGGGAGAGCGTGGTGGCCACGCGCGCCGTGCCGCTCGAAGAGGCGGCGGCCACTTTCGGCATCTCCCGCCACCAGGCGGGCATTCGGATCCTGGTCGAGCAGCAAGTGACCGAAGTGGTCGAGACGGTGACTTTGGAAATCCGCGCCCCCCAGCAACGGCGAGCCTTTTTCCTGCTGAGCGAGAGCGTGGAACAGCTTTCCGTCAGCGTGGGCGGCGGGGCACGCTATGTCCTCCAGAACAATTTCATACTCATTGAAGCCGGCCAGCCCTGGCCCACCGGCACGAAGATTCACGTTGAACTGCGTTACCGCCGGCCACTCTTGCCCGAAGAAAAAAAGAAAGGATAGCTGCTTCGCTTCGCGAAAAACGAAAGGCGAAAAACGAAATTCGGCAGCAGCGTAGGGGCGCAAGGCCTTGCGCCCGTGCCCAGTTTCGAATTTCGAGTTTCGTTGCTCCTGTGTTCGGCATTGGCTAGACTGGCTGACTAGGAGCGACGGCCTTCAGAGTCTGTGTGACAACCCCGACTTGGGCCATCTTCAGCGGCTCAAGCCGCTGAAGGTTTATTGAAATTACTCGACTTACGGCACGACTAAAGTCGTGCCCTGACGAGAAACGTGAGTTTTCACACGGACTCTTCAGCCGGGCACGACTGGTTTCGTGCCCTGCCGGTCTAAAAGCCCGCCGCTACAAGTCTTGGTGGCGTCGTTCCGGAAGGTAGCTCCGGAACCATGCGACCGTATCGGCAATCGTTTCCCCGAGTGGCCGGGGCGAGAAGCCCAGCTCGCGGCGAGCCTTGGCGCTCGAATAGCAAGCCGGATGAGTGGTGTGCCGGAGCATTTCCCGGGTAAGGGCGGGCGAGCGCCGCGTGACGGCGCCCCGCATCTCTTCGAGCAGAGCAAAAGCGTAGGCAAACCATCGCGGCAAACGAAACCGCGGCGGCTTCATGCCGGCGATTTCCGCCACCAGGCCGTAGAACCGGGCCAGCGGCATCGCTGCCGCTGAAAGGATGTATCGCTCCCCGCTGCGGCCCCGGTCGATCGCAGACATCGAAGCCGCCGCCACGTCGCGAACGTCCACAAAGCTCGCCACCCAATCGATCGTTCCCGGTACTTTGCCCTGAAGGGAATTCAAGACCATGCGCCCGCCGCCGGAGACGTGATGGTCGGGCGCGCCTAGAATGATTGTGGGATTGACCGCGATGACCTTCATGGGTGATGAGGCTGGATTCTCTTTGGCGAAGCCGAGAACGAGTTCCTCGGCGCGACGCTTGGTGCGGACGTAGTTCACCTCTTCCCATTCTTCGAGCCAGGGATTGCTTTCATCGGCGGGCTTGCCGTCGAGGCTTTGGCCGACCGCGGCCACGCTGCTGACATGGAGAAAGTTTTTGACGCCGGCATGGCGTGCGGCCATGAGGACATGGCGAGTACCCTCGACATTCACGGCATCCATCCGGCCGCCCCCGGTGCGCCAGAAGCCGACCCAGGCAGCCGTGTGAAAGACCGTCTCGACGCCCTCCATGGCCGCGCGCACGGAAGCCGGGTCAGTAACGTCGCCCGGGTGCAGGTCAACGCTGAAGGGCGCGAGAATTTTCGCGCGTTCCGGCCGCCGGACAAGCGCGCGCACCTGCTGGCCCAGCTCAGCAAGCTGCCTGGTGATGTGGTAGCCGACAAAACCGGTGGCGCCGGTAACGAGCACCTTCGTCACAAGGAAGCTCCCAAGCTACTTGGCATTAGACTCAAGCAGTGGACTCGAGCAATTTCCGCAAGCTTTTCTCATATGGCGCTCGGGCCACGCCGCGCTCGGTGATGACGGCGGCGATGAATCGCGCCGGGGTGATGTCAAAGGCGGGATTGGCCGCCGGCACGCCTTCCGGGGCAATCGGCACATCGCGGATATGGGTGACCTCGCGGGCGGCGCGCTGCTCGATCGGAATCTGATCGCCCGAGGGAATGGAGGGGTCGAGCGTGGAAAGGGGCGCCGCGACATAAAACGGCACGCCGTGTTCCCTGGCAAGGACGGCCATGGGATAGGTGCCGATCTTGTTCGCGGTGTCGCCGTTCGCGGCGATGCGGTCGGCGCCGGTGATGACGCAGCCGACCTGGCCTGTCCTCATGAAGTGGCCGATCATGTTGTCGGTGATGAGGGTTTGCGGGACGCCCGCCTGCTTCAGTTCCCAGGCAGTGAGTCGCGCCCCCTGAAGATAGGGCCGCGTCTCCGGAACCAGCACGCGCAATTGCTTTCCTTCTGCGACGGCGGTGAGGATGATGCCGAGGGCGGTGCCGATGCCGCCGGTAGCCAGCGGCCCGGTGTTGCACTGCGTCAGCACCACGCCGGATTTCGGCATGAGCGGCGCGCCATGCCGGGCCATCGCCTCCTCCAGCGCCCGTTCTTCCGCGTGGATTCGCTTGGCTTCTTCCACCAGCCCGCGCCGGATCGCGGCAAGTTTTTCTTCGGGCGTTCCCTGGGCCGCTTTTAATTCGGCAAAACGCCGCTTCATGCGCTCGATGGCCCAGAAGAGATTCACCGCCGTGGGGCGCGTCTCGGCCATCACCTTCGAGATGGCGGCAAATTCGTTTTCGAGTTGCGCCAGGTCTTGCGCCGGCGAGGTTTCGACGCCGAGGGCTACACCCATGGCGGCGGCAATGCCGATGGCCGGCGCCCCGCGGATCACCATCTCCTTGATGGCCTGGGCAACTTCTCGGTAGTGGGTATAAGTGTGATAGACGACCTCAGCGGGCAGCCGCCGCTGGTCAAGCATGCGCACGCCGGCGTTGGTCCACTCAATCGGTTGGGTCATCGTCGTAAGCATCACTTGTACATTCTATTCTATCCTGAATCGTGATCCGGGAGCCGTGACCAGCGACCAGTGACCAGCGACCCACAACCATGCTGCTCGTTTACTTCATCGGAAGTTTGCGGAAGAAATCGGTCACGACCCAGATCAAGAGAAAAACGGTCAAGTTGTAACTCAAGTGGACCAGATAACTCGCCAGCACCGAGCCGGTGCGGGCGCGCACGTAAGTCAGGATCAACCCGACCAGCAGGATGAGAGCGATCTGCGCCCAGCCGCCCCAGAGCTGCTGCGCGTGAATGGCGGCAAAGAGAAGGGCGGTCGCCAAGATGCCCGCGCTCGTGCCCCAAGCGCGCGCCAGCACGGGATAAAGATAACCGCGGAAGACCACCTCCTCGACAAAAGGCGCCACCAGGATGCCGAAGGCCGCCAGGAGATAGATCGCGCCCGGGCTGGAGAGCAGCTCATCGATCGGCAACTTCTTTTTGGGCGCCGCCAGCCCGGAAGCAACCTGAATCGCGACCGCGGCGAGACATCCAAGCGAGAGATAGCGCTGGGCCAACCGGCCGGGCAAAGAGTTCCAGCGGATGGATTTCCAGAATTCAACCCCGTGATAAAGCCGCACATTCACGTAGAGGAAACCAAGGCTGAGCGCATAAACGATGGCTTGGATGGGGATGAGCAAAAAGGCATTGTGGGCCACCGCCTTCTGCAACGTGGCCGCATCGCGAATCCCATGTCGAAGGGCGTAGATGCCGAACCCAAGGGCGGAAATGAGGATCAACGCCAGCAGGAAGAAAATGCCGAATCCCACGACGCCATACACACCCCAGGGAGGATCGCGCCGGGGGTGCACCGGAGCGGAGAAGACCTCCGGGGGAGTCCAGCTTGCCCCGGTGCCGGCGGGGCTTGCTGGCCCCGACTCGGGCGATCCGCCCCCGGCGGATTCGGTGGGGGCGGGAGGCGGGCTCGACCCGAAGGCTCGCCCTGAATGGAAATCGCTCAACGGGCACGCTCCAGGATGGCGGCAGCCAAAAGCGGCAGAAGAATTTCATGATGGCCGGTGAAAGAGAAGCCGCGGCCGGCCCCGCCAGCCACCGGGCGCTCGACCACGTTGCGCATCGGCCGGTAGTGCTGGATGAAATCGAAATTGGCGGTGGTGATGTTGCGCAAGGGCGTGCCCAGATTACGCGCCACCGACACGGCTTTCAGGAAAACTTCCGGCAAGACCACCGCCGAGCCCCAGTTCAGATAGACACCGCCGGGATGCATCTGTTTCACCAGCGCGCAGAAGAGGCGGAAGTCGTGATGGGTGGCGGCGCCGAGCGCGGCGCCATCGGCCGAGCGATGCATATGCGGCGTGTCTGTGCCGATGGCGAGATGCACGGTCACCGCCACGCGCGCGCGGTAGGCGGCGATGAGCACGCTTTTGTCAGGGTATTTCGCACGGAGCCGCGGATTCGCGAGCAGTTTTCCCGCTGCCTCGCCCAGGCCGATGCCGCTGCGCGCCGCGCCTACGGCGATTTCGTTGAGATAAAGCCCGGTTTCTTCGGCCATGCCGAACTCGCCGCGGCCGAGCACGGCTTCAACCTCTTCCGAGGTGTTGCCCACGAGCGCAATTTCGAAGTCGTGCACCAGCGCCGCGCCGTTCATGGCGATTGCGCTGACGTAGCCGCGGCGGAGCAGATCAATCAGCACCGGCGCCAGGCCGACCTTGATGACGTGGCCGCCAAGGCCCCACAAAATAGGCCTTTTCTTGCGGCGTGCGCGGATGATCGCGTCCACCAGGGTGCGGAGGTCCTCACCAGCTAGGATGCGGGGCAACGATTCGAGGAATGCCCGCACCGACGCTCCTTGGCTAAGCGGCCGGGCAAAGTCCCGCACGTTCACCTTGCTCTTGCGCTTCCCGAGCGGGTAGGTGCGAATCTTCTCTAGGCCGATCGGCCCGATGTCGTAGATGCTCATGCGCTTCCCCACCCAGCACAAAACGCTGGATGGGGCACCCGCAGCACTCTAAATGGAGATGGTCACTCTGCGCAAGGGTAGGTAGTTGGGTGTGTAGGGGCAAGCTTCAGTTGTTGGGTGTCAAGACATTCGTTACACCGGTTATCAGGACATCCGTTACACCTGGCGGGTGGCCCATCCTCGCGAACCTGTCCCGAGCGGAGCCGAGGGAGCGAGGGTGGGGTTCATAGGAATAGAAAGCCGCGTTTCTTCAGGAGAACAACACCCTACCCATCAAACAGCGATGGATGGGGCACCCGTAATTTTGGAATTCCTGTGCGTGCCGGAGCCGTTGGGGCCATTGAGGACGCGGGCGAGGGCTTGGCCGGTGTAGGACTTTTTGTTGCGGGCGACCTGCTCAGGGGTTCCTTGCGTGACTAGCCGGCCGCCGGCCTCGCCGCCTTCAGGCCCGAGGTCAATGATCCAGTCGCCCTGCTTGATGACGTCGAGGTGGTGTTCGATGATGATGACGGTGTTGCCCAGGTCGGCGAGCCGGGCGAGCACGTCGAGCAATTTCTTGACGTCGTGAAAATGGAGCCCGGTCGTTGGTTCATCGAGGATGTAGAGGGTACGGCCGGTCTGGCGGCGAGAGAGTTCGCGGGCCAGCTTGATGCGCTGGGCTTCGCCGCCGGAGAGCGTGGTGGCGGATTGCCCCAGGCGGATGTAGCCGAGGCCGACGTCCACCAGCGTCTGCAGCTTTTGCTTGATCGGGGGGATGTTTTCGAGCAGCTTGAGCGCCTCTTCCACCGTGATCTCAAGCAGGTCAGCGATGGAATGGGCCTTGTAGCGCACCGCCAATGTCTCCGCGTTGTAACGCCGGCCGCGGCAGACCTCGCAGGTGACAAAGACATCGGGCAGGAAATTCATCTCGATGCGCCGGAGGCCGTCGCCCTGGCAGGCTTCGCAGCGACCGCCCTTGACGTTGAAACTGAAGCGGCCGGGCCGGTAGCCCCGCTCGCGCGATTCCGGCAGCAAGGCAAAGATTTCGCGGATGGGAGTGAAGACGCCGGTGTAGGTTGCCGGGTTCGACCGGGGCGTGCGGCCGATGGGCGCCTGGTCAATCTCAACGACCTTGTCCAGGTGTTCGAGCCCCAGTATGGCTCGATGCGCCCCGGGGTCCTCAATGGCCCGATAAAACTTTTTCGCCAGGGCGCGATACAGGATGTCGTTGACGAGCGAGGATTTGCCCGAGCCGGAGACGCCGGTGACCACGGTCAACATGCCGAGCGGAAAGCTGACGTCCAGGTTCTTGAGGTTGTTGGCGCGCGCGCCGAGGATGGTCAGCGACTTCCCGTTGGGCGACCGGCGCTTTTCCGGGATGGGAATCTTCAGCCGGCCGGAGAGATAGCTGCCGGTAAGCGAATCCGGCGCGGCGGCGATTTCCTCCGGCCGACCCACCGCCACCACTTCTCCGCCGTGCCGCCCTGCGCCCGGGCCGAGGTCTAGCACATAGTCGGCCCGGCGGATGGTTTCTTCGTCGTGCTCGACCACCATGACCGTGTTGCCGAGATCGCGCAGTTGCTCGAGTGTGCGAAGCAGCCGGTGATTGTCCCGCTGGTGGAGGCCGATGGAGGGCTCGTCCAGGACATAGAGCACGCCCCGCAGCTTGGAGCCAATCTGGGAGGCGAGGCAGACGCGTTGCGCCTCGCCTCCGGAAAGCGTGGCCGCCGAGCGCTCCAGGCTCAGATAGCCGAGCCCCACCGCCAGCATAAATTCCAGGCGCTCGCCAATCTCCCGCACAATGCGTCCGGCAATCTTCTCCTGCCGCGGGGTGAGCTCGATTTTCCTGAGCACGGCAATGGCTGCCGAAAGGGGCAGCGCGGTAAAGTCGGCGATCGAGCGTCCGGCCAGCTTCACGGCGAGCGACGTGGACTTCAGCCGCTTTCCCTGGCAACGGCCGCAGCGCACCGCCGACATGTATTGCGTGAGCCATTCACGGTAGCTATCGGAGGCGGAATCGTCAAACTGCCGCTGCAAGAACGGAATGATGCCGGGGAAGCGAAATCCCGTCCCGGCAACCGGGCGCGAGCCCCGATTGTATGGGGGCGAGCCGTCGCCCCGGGCAGCGTTGCCGTAGAGGATGAGGTTCTGAGTCTTGCGCGGGAACCGCTCGAAGGGGGTCGCCAGGTCGAAGCCGCAGGCGTAGGCGGCTAGCTCGAGCGTTCGCTGCAAATACGTGGATCCCGCCCCGGGTCCCAGGCCGCCTTCAAAGAGCGGTTTCGACCAATCGGCAATGATCTTCGAGGGGTCGAAATCGTATTTCGAACCCAGCCCGTTGCACTCCTCGCAGGCGCCGTAGGGACTGTTGAAGGAGAACGACCGCGGCTCAAGCTGCGGCACCGAAATGCCGCAGTCCCGGCACGACATCTTCTCGGAATAGAGGGTTTCTTCCCCGTCCACCACCGCCACGACCACCAGCCCCCCGGCCAGTTTAAGCGCTGTTGCCAGCGATGCCTCCAGCCGCTTCTCCATACCCCGCTTGACCAACAGGCGATCCACCACCACCTCGATGGTGTGGTTCTTGCGCCGGTCGAGCTTGATTTCTTCGTCCAGGCTGCGCAGCTCGCCGTCAATGCGCGCGCGGAGGAAGCCGTCGCGGGCCAACTTCTCCAGCTCCTTCCGGTATTCCCCCTTTCGGCCGCGGACGACCGGGGCCAGGATCATGATGCGGCTCGCTGGCCCCGATGGTCTCGGGGCGAGCTCGTCGTTTGAGGGCTCGCCCGATTCGAGCACCATCACCGCCTGCACGATTTGCTCGATGGATTGGCGGGAAATGGACTTGTTGCAGCGGGGACAGTAGGGCGTGCCGATGGAGGCATAGAGCAAGCGGAGATAGTCATAGACTTCGGTGATGGTGCCCACCGTCGAGCGGGGGCTGCGGCTGGTGGTCTTCTGCCCGATGGCAATCGAGGGGCTCAGGCCCTTGATCGAGTCCACGTCGGGCCGTTCCATCTGGTCGAGAAACTGGCGGGCGTAGGCGGAAAGCGACTCGACGTAGCGGCGCTGGCCCTCGGCATAGATGGTGTCGAAGGCGAGGGAGGATTTGCCCGAGCCGGAAAGGCCGGTCACCACCGTCAGGGCGTGGCGCGGTATTTCCACATTGATATTTTTCAGATTGTGCTGCCGCGCGCCCCGGACGACGATCTTGTCGAGTCCCATAGTCGTGACCGGCACCCAGTGAGAATAATTCGGCCAGTGTAACCTATCATC
>Ga0209108_10000142_pt1 | contig 36245 bp, 26 predicted proteins | sample Rifsed10ft1_FD_184003 | JGI IMG/M metagenome (GOLD analysis project Ga0209108, IMG submission 184003) | Soil microbial communities from Rifle, Colorado, USA - sediment 10ft 1 (version 2) | ecosystem: Environmental > Terrestrial > Deep subsurface > Rock core/Sediment | place: Rifle, Colorado...
TGAGCAGGATGACCCCGGTCCACATCACCGGAGTCAGCCAGGTGGCCATCCAGGCGCTGCCGGCCCGCAGCAGCAGCTGTCCGCCCGCAAGGATCCCAAGTCCGGCCCAGGTGTGGACCGGCAGGCCCGACCTGCCTGGTCTGCTCAACTAGGGCCTGGAGAAATCACGAGTTCGCCCGCGGGCGAGTACCGGTAAGCCGCAAAGAACACTCTCCCATCGTGCTGAGACCTGACGGCGTGGGCGATGAGGAAGGGAAGATCTTGCACGTGGGGCAGGCGCTCAATTTCGGTCAGCGGGACCCATTGCAGAGTTCCCGCCGGACCGGAAAGAACCGCCGCCGGATCAGCCTCGCCTACAAAGACAAACAGTCCGATCCCTGGGGTTGTTCCGGTGTCTACCGTGACCACTCCCGCCAGCCGCTGGTCCACCGAGGTCAGCCCGGTCTCTTCGCGAAGCTCGCGGACCGCGGCGGTCAGGGGGTCTTCCCCTTGCTCCAGGTGTCCCCCGATGCCGTTGTAAAGCCCGGCCCAACCGCCCCGGTCCACTTTGAGCAGCAGAACTTGGTCGGCTTGGAAGAGGAAGGTGAGGGTGCGAGGTACGAGCGTATGTCGATCGGGATCCGCTCGCTGCCCGTCCAGGGACATCGGCGGCGAATTATACTCTTGGCATGGTTCTGTAGGAGGGTAGGATGATCGACCCGATGGCAAAGATCACCGAGGGGAAAGACCTGATCGGCCAGATTCAGAATTTCGTTTCGGGCTTCCTGGGTTATTATGATCGTGAGCGCAGACGGGAAGCGGACAAGATCCTGCGGGACAGCATCGCGGCCCGTTACGAGGTGGAGTGGAGCCGAATCTCGGACGTTCAGGCGAGCCTGGCTTCGGCAAAACAGTTGGAGTCTCTCGACGAGATTGAATCCGCGGCGATCAAGCTGCGGACCTTTATCGATCGAGTTCGAGGCGCGCCGCGCGGGTATTCCGGGTTTTTCGATGCGGTGCGGATCAAGAAGGACGAACTGCAGCAGCTATATGCCTATGATCTCACCCTGCTGGAGAGCAGCGACCGCCTCCGAATCGCGGTAGATCAGCTTGCCGGGGCGGTCGGCAAGGATGGATTGCCGGAGGCGATCCGCAATCTCACCGAGTTGGCGCGGGAGTTGACCCGGCTTTACGAGGGTAGGGCTGAAGTTATCCTGAGCAAGTAGGAGAGCAAAGATGGCAAGAATTTTCGATGTCGTTGAGTACCCGGATGAGATGAAGGACGAGTTTGTCCACCGGCTGCCGGAAAGCGGAGCGGGGGATTTCCGGATCGGCAGCCAGGTGATCGTCCGGGAGGCCCAGAGCGCGGTTTTCTTTCGGGATGGTAAAGCGCTCGACACGTTCGGGCCAGGGCGGCACACGATTACCACTGCGAACATTCCCCTGGTTATCGATTTGATCGGCAAGGCCTTCGACGGAAAGAATCCCTTCCCGGCCGAGGTCTACTTTGTTTCGACTCGCGAATTCGCCAACCAGAAATGGGGCACCCCTCAGCCCATTCTGGTGCGGAATCCAGGAGTCGGCCTTGGGATCGCGCTGCTCCAGGGATTCGGGACCTACGGAGTGCAGGTCGCCGATCCCCAGCAGTTTGTCACCCAGTTGGTCGGCGCGATGGGCGCCTACAGCAGCCGGGACATCAACGACCGTCTGCGATCGATGCTGCTGTCGAAGCTGCAGGACTTGCTCGGTGAAACGACCGATGCCAGCAACGTACCGGAGCTGATCGGGATGGTCGAGGAAATCGGCGCCGGAGTGCGGGCGAAGGCTCAAGACGACTTCAAGGCGGTTGGGCTGAGGCTAAAGGCGTTTTACATCGAGAGCCTCAAACCCTCCGACAAGTCGGCCGAAGAACTGCGGGCGATGGGGATGCTGGATCTGCAAACCTACACCCAGCTGCAGGCGGCCGACGCGATGCGCGACGCGGCCCAAAATCCTTCCGGCGGGGCCGGCCTCACGGCGGGGATCGGCGCCGGCATGGGGATCGGAAGTGCGATCAGCGACGCGGTCCGCAAGGGCAGCCAGTCTGCGGAGGCGGGGAGCGCGGGGGGTTCGGGAAGCGATGTCATGACCCCGAGCGAGGCCGCTCAATACCTGAAAGTAGCCGAGGAAGATGTGTTGGCCGCGATTAAGGCGGGCGACCTGAAGGCCAAGAAAATCGGCAAGGCCTACCGCATCAGCCGGGCCGCCCTGGATGATTACTTGAAGGGCTAGCCGTTTCCGAGCAGTTCCAACTGGGCGTCTGAGAGAGTCTGGCCCCTCGGCAGTTTGCGAAGAGCCTCTTTGAGTTTCTTGAGGTGAACGGCTCGGGTGGGGGCCCCGTCCGACCGAACTTCGGCCCCCGAGTGCAGGAACACCACGAGCGGGTCGACCGGCGGGATCTGGTCCGAACCGATCCGCCTCACCAGGCGCCGCTGTAGTCGCTCCGCTTCGGCGGCGGCCTGGCGGTCGAGCCCGTCGATCCGCCGTATCCCACCGCGGCGGAGCCGGCCTCGCCTCTGGATCGTGCGCATCCATCTCCCATCCCGGTACTCGACCGCCCCGTCTTCGAATCGCGGGAGCAGCGCGAAGATCCCGGCCGGGCAGACAACCGCATGGCTGGCGCCCAGGGCGTAGTGGTAAATCGCAAATCGCCCATCGAGGCCTTTCAGCGCACGGTCGAGCAGCTCGTCGATCCGCGGGTGACGATCCCACCGATTTCGCATGGGGATTCCAAGCTGAGACGCAATCATTCCAGCCAGAAACAGCCCCAGCACCGCGTCGAGCCGGGTGGTCTGGCGGAAGGACACCACCAATCCGACGCCCATGATGCCCATGCCCCCGAACGAGAGCACCCGAGAGATCGTCGCGTATCGGCGGACCTTCCTGGCATCCAGATAGTGATGCATTAGTCGTCGAACCGCCGCAAAACCAGGCAGGCGTTTTGGCCACCGAGGCCGAACGAGTTAGACAGGGCCACTCTGACCTCGGCCTGGCGCGGCCCGTCGGCAACGTAGTCCAGGTCGCAGGCGGGGTCAGGGTGCTCGAGGTTGATCGTGGGGTGAATCTGCCCGCGCAGGATGGTTAACGCACAGACGACTGCTTCAATGGCACCCGAAGCGCCCATCGCATGTCCTAGCATCGATTTGGTCGAGGAGATCGGGATGTCATAGGCTCGTTCGCCAAAGAGCAGCTTGATGGCCAGGGTCTCCACCGCGTCATTGGTCAGAGTGGAGGTCCCGTGCGCATTGACATAGCCAACCTCGCTCGGTGGGAGCTGCGCATCTTCGAGCGCCCAGCGCATCGTGCGCAGGGCACCGTTGCCGCTGGGCTCCAAAGTGGCGATGTGGAAGGCGTCGCTCGAACTGGCATGCCCGGCCACCTCGGCATAAATCCGGGCCCCGCGCTGCTGGGCATGCTCCAGGCTTTCCAGCACCAGCCCGGCGGCGCCCTCTGAGAACACGAACCCCTCGCGGGCGGCGTCGAACGGACGTGAGGCGCGCTCGGGCTCATCGTTGTAATTGAGCGGCAGCGCCCGCATTGCGGCGAATCCGGCGAACATGAAATCCGAAACAGCCGCTTCGGCACCGCCGGTCAGAACCACGTCCGCATGTCCCAGCCGAATCATCTCGGCCGCTTCACCCACGGCTTGAGTGCCGGCCGCGCAAGCCGTCACAATGGTCTTGTTCGGGCCCTGAGCGGTGTAGCGTTCGGCCACATGAAATGTGGCGGTGTTGTGCATCGCCGAAGGAATGACGAACGGGTTGACCTTGCTCAACCCTTTTTCCAAGAAGTCGCGGTAGGCCCCAAAAGCCCGCTCCAATCCACCGATCGCAGTACCCAGGCTGACCCCGACCCGTTCGGGATTCGGGAATCGATCCGGAAGGCCCGCGTCGGTTACCGCCATCTGAACGACGGCGAGCGCGATCTGGGAGGCGAATGACATCCGCCGGGCTTCCTTCGCGGAGAGATAATGCTCCGCTTCGAAATCGGGGATTTCGCCGGCGATCTGGCAGGGAAATTCGGAGGCGTCGAATCGGGTGATCCGCCGAACGCCAGACTTGCCGGCCAGCAGGGCCGCCCAGAACTTCTCGAGGGTAGTGCCGACCGGGCTTGTCACCCCCATTCCGGTGATCACCACCCGACGATGCCGATCGTTGGTCGCGGTCATCCGGCAACCCCGGCGAGCGCAACCGCCAGCCGCTGGCGCAATGCCTGCAGCAGTCCGGCCGAGACGGCCTCCCGGGCGACCCGGATCGCGTTGACTAGAGCCCGGTCCGTCGATCGGCCGTGGCCGATGAACACCAGCCCATCGACTCCGAGCAGCGGGACAGCCCCGTATTCGGATGGATCGAGCAGCCTGGACACTCGCCTGAAGGCCGGCCTGGCGAGCCAGCCGCCGGCCGCACTGATCGGTGACGCTCGGATCTCGGTCCGCAGCCAGTCAACCAGCAGTGCCGCGACGGCCTCGCTGGTCTTCAGGAAAACATTCCCTGTGAAGCCATCGGTCACGACGACGTCTGCCATTCCGGCGTAGAGGTCTTTAGGTTCCAGGTTCCCGATGAAATTGAGATCGGCGGCCTTCAACAGCGGGGCGGTTTGCCGCACCAGATCGTTGCCCTTACCTTCCTCTTCCCCGGTGGATAGCAGCCCCACCCGCGGGTTTGGCCGATTCAGGACCAGCTCGGCGTAAATCGAACCCATGATGGCAAACTGCAGCAAGTATTCAGGTTTGCACTCGACATTGGCCCCGATGTCGACGACGACCGTGCTGCCGCTCCGGACCGGGAAAACGGGTCCAAGCGCCGGCCGTTTTACCCCCGGGATCCGCCCGAGCTTGAACAGGGCGGTGGCCATCGCTCCCCCGGTATTGCCAGCTGTCACGAAGGCGTCGGCCACGCCGCGTTTCAGTAAATCCATTCCAACCGCCATCGAGCTGCGTGGCTTCTGCCTGGCCGCCTCGGCTGGCTTGTCGGTCATTTCCAGAATCTCGGGAGCATCGGCCACCTCGAATGCCGAGGAGTCGACCCGATTCTCCAGCAGCCGGCGAGGGCCGGTCAGGGTGAGGGGCTCACCCCAACGGCCGTAGGCCTGAGCCGCGGCCGCCAGTTCCGGGCCCGGCGCGGAATCGCTTCCCATCGCATCCAAGACGATCCGCATCAGTTAGCCAAGGAGCTTGTGGGCCGCCGAGATCCGCTTCGCCGCCATTTGCAGTCGAACTCTCTGGGGGTAAGTGCCTGGTCGGGGCTGTACGGCTGGTTCCGTTGACTCCGCCCGGCCGTTCGCTATAATACCGCAAATCGGGCGAGGATCGGTGGCGCGCTGCGGCGCTATCGATGGCCTGCTCGCTTGCGATCAGTCTTGCGCTGGTGCTGGAATTGGTAGACAGGCATGGTTGAGGGCCATGTGCCGCAAGGCGTGTGGGTTCAAGTCCCACCCAGCGCACCATCCGCGGGTTGCCGAAAGGCAACCCGATTTTGTCTCATCCCGGACAGGGGACGGCTGAATTCTGTGAAGCGAAGACCAGGATCGAGGACGGCCCGAGCGGGAGCAATCGCAAATACAGCGTAATGAGATCCTGCGGCGGTACGGAGGTGTAGGCATGGCCGGGGATCTGATTGGTGAGCCGAGTGAGGTCGACCTGGCTGGCGGCTTCCGTCGCCCGGCGGGCGAGGGCAATCAAGAACTGTTCTTGGGTGTCCAATAGCCCCGTCGGGTTCTGATACAGAGTCCGCAGCACCGCGACGACCTGATCGCCTTCGAGTTTCGCCCCATTCAAATCCAACCCATGCAGTTCGTCGATCAACGCGATGAAGGCGGTTTCATCGACGACCACCACCCCATCCGGGCCAGTCGCTCCAAAAGCCTCCAGGAACGCGGGGCTCAGGCCGCTCTGGGGCTGCCAAAGAAACAGCTCCTGTAAGGTGGTGGGGGTACTGCCGCAGACCGGAGCGTCGATCGGCTGGCCGTAGAACAGAACGTCCCGATTCTCCACACTGAATGTCGCTATCCAGACCGCGACCAGCTTGGGTTGAGCCTCGGCCAGGTTGTCCACCCCCACAATCAGGACCGTTTCGCCTGAACCGTCCTGTGGGCTCGCTCTGCTCACTCCGGGACTCTGGCTGCCCAGAAGTACGGTGACCAGCCCGGCGAGGAAGAACAACGCGAGGACAATGACGACCACTATGGGCCGGCGCTGCTGGGTCATTCTCGAAGAGGATTGGGGTTTGATTCGAACAAATGCGCCCGGATTGTACTCCGGGCGCACGCTGGCGCCACTTCAGCGGTCTATCGAAGTTGATTCTGGCCGAATGGCCGGCACTTACTCGGTCTGCAACAACTTCATACGAGCCCGTTGATGATCGCCTGCCCAACCACCCGGCCGGCGAAATAGGCCGCGAAACTACCAAGCACAACCGGTGCGTAGGCGCGGCCGAGCTTGACGGCCGCCCGGTGCTTGAGCGCCCACTCCGTCACATAGACGGTGGTCTTGAGCAGCAGCAGGTTGAGCACCACGATCGGACGGTACTTTAGCTGGTTCATGGTTTCACCTCGATGTGCTGATTCGGATCACGTGGCCCGCTTCATCGGCCACGACCCGCACCACTCTCTGCAGAGACTTGCCGTTCGGCAGGCGGGCCGCCCCTTTGTAGGTGAGCAGGAATAGGGCCGGGGAATCTCCCGGGGGTGCCTGGCGCTTGACCGCCGGCCGAACCCCATTAAGTTCAGGGAACTGCCCCACGACCGTGCGGGTGATCTTACCGACCGTCTCCCGATTCACGCTAGCTCGATTCTGAACGCAGCGATGAGCTGCCTACTCCAATGGACCGTTTCCGCAAGAAAGCCGGTATGTCGAGATTATCAGAGACAAGTGAGAAAGGCTCGGGTTGATCTGTGACGAAGCTCTGGATCGGGCGGCCGCCGATTCCGGTGACCACCAGGATAACCTGAACCCGTCCTTCCATCGTCGGCTCCGGCGTAACTCCCAGGACCACATCGAGGTCGAGCGGCAGGCTCTCGCGCAGTTTCTCGACCGCCGTGCCGACCTCTGCCAGGCTCAGGTCATCGCCCCCGGTGAAGTGCAGCAGGGCCCCTGTTGCAAATTCCAGACTGTTGACTTCCAGCAGGGGATGATGCAACGCCTGGTGCACAGCCATGGAGGCCTTGTCTTGACCTTCTCCGAGCCCGATCGCCATCAGGGCGCCGCCCCCTTGCTGCATCAGGTTGCGCACATGGGCGAAATCCACATTGATCAAGCCGGGTTTGGTGACGAGCTCCACGATTCCTTGAATCCCTTGTCGCAGCACGTCATCGGCGAAACGAAAGGCGACCTCGAGACTGGCGTTCTGGGGAACAGCCTCCAGCAGCCGGTCATTCGGCACTGTAATCAAAGTGTGGGTGTGAGGCTGCAGGCGCTTGACTCCTTCGACCGCGTTCTTGGCTCGCCGGCTCATTTCGAAACCGAAGGGCATGGTCACCGTTGCGATGACCACCGCCCCGGCTTCCCGGGCGATCTCGGCCGCGATTGGGGCCGCGCCGGTTCCGGTGCCGCCGCCCATGCCGGCCGTTAGAAACACCATATCCGCGCCGGCGAATACCTCCGCCAGCTCGCGGGAGCTCTCCAGCGCGGCCGCAGCCCCCACTCGGGGATCGCCGCCGGAGCCCAAGCCGCGGGTGACCGTCGGTCCGAGCTGGACTCGGGTTGGGGCCAGACTCGAGTCGAGCGCCTGGCTATCGGTATTCGCCGCGATGAAACTGGCCCCGATCAAACCGAGCTCGACCATTCGGTCGATTGCATTGCAGCCGCCGCCGCCCAGGCCGATGACCTTGATCCGGGCCTGGCCGAAATCTACGAGCTCACTTTGAGGGTGGGGCGGTGGCTTAACTTTATTCTCTGGATTCGAATTCGCAGGCATCATGATCTTTTCCTTTGGACCGATTCCCAGGCGGGGGTCGATAGCTGGCCGACTCGTAGCACCTGACATCCTTCGCGAGCCAGCCTCCGCTCGACGGAGGGCGGGATCGCAGCCTCGTCACCGACCAGGGTGACCCGTTTGGCTTGAGCCGCCTCGTCGGCCGAAAATCCCACAACTGCATCCTGAGCCAGCTGGCGGGCTGCCATCCATGAGTCGTCGGTCAGCGCTCCATGAGGCAGCAGCACATAGTGCTTCAACGGCTTATCGACTTGAAAAGTGACCTGCTTGCCGGTGGCGTCGATCATTCGCTTCGCGGCAGCCACCAGCGGCTTCGGTTCGCCAGGGGCCGCAAACCAGGCGTCAGGATAGGCGGGGTTATCGAGATCACTGACCAACAAATAGAAGCTGAAAGCCAGGACTGAATCGGGGACCTCCGCGGACAGCAGCACGCGCAGGATCTCGCTCACCGTTTGGGCCGGGCGCTCACGGGCCGCCTCGGCATTCCCGGGTCCTCCGGCAACAACGATCATTGGCAGCTCGACCCCGAGCAGGGTCTTGGTAATGACTTGATACCAGTCGAAGGTGCGAAAGCCAATCTGGTCTTGAATCCCTTCGAGCGATTCATAGGGTCGAGCTTCGGGCCAGTTGGCGGGCCCTCCAAAACCCCAGTCGAGCGGGTGGCCAAAAGTCCACCCGTAGACGGCCAGGCACATCTTGCGCAGCAAGGAAGTCTGGCCTCGGCGTTGGATGGACTGGAGGGCGGTTTCCAAGAAAGCGGTGTCCCAGTAGTCGCCGCCCGGCTCGAGCGGAGGGAACACCGGGTTCAGTCCAACCGATTTCTCCAACTGGAGGATGGGGAGCATCCGGTCTACAAATCGTTCGACCAGATCGGGTCGACTCCAATCCGTCGCACCCCAGCTCGCTCGTTGATTGGGCCGGTCGAAGACCACGACTTCCTGCACACCCCAGCCCGCGTAACTGGTGAGCAAGGGGGCCAATTCCCGAGGGCTGGCTTCGGTCATCCCGCTCTTGATCCAGACGACCGGACGTATTCCGGCTTCCACAATCCCGCGGACAAACGGCTCTGGGATCGATCGTTTAGGCGAGGCGGATAAGACTAACCAGCGTGCCGAAAGTTTCAGCAAGACCGGCAGCCACTGTTCGAGGTCCCGCTCGGTGTAGTGACTCTCGTCGGGGAAGTAGTGGAAGCCGAGTCGCTTAAGGGGTGAACTCATGGCTGCCCGCAGGCTACCCGACCTAGATGCAATTTTCGTGCCTGACCCGTTAGCGGGAGACGGCCAGTTTCAGGAGCTTGCCTGATTTGTCCATCGTCAGGCGGGCATAGCGCGGATGAAGCTGAGCGGTCCCCACCACCTGCTTGCCGAGGGTCAGCACGTAGACCTCATTGCTCCCCACCGACTTCATCCCGATCTGCTGGCTTGGGCAGGCGTGATTGGGGTCTGAGCAGCCCCAATGTTGGGTCCTCAGGGTGCAATTCGCATCTGCCATGCTCGGGAGGTATTTGGCCACGATGGCCCGGACCTTCTCGGTCGCGGCCGAATCGGGCTCCGCCGTCAAGAGATCCGGTCCGCCCAGCGCACAAGCAGTCTTCAGAAGTTCGGGTCGCTCCAGGCTGCGAGGAACCTGTTTGCCGGTAGCAATCCGCCCCGATTTGTCGAGCGCGAACAATGGATCGCCGTAAAGCACGAACGAGATCAGAGTTTTCTGATCTTCGCCATCGAGGAACCCTTGCCTCCCGTGCATCTCGCTGACCAACTTGAGCTTTGCTCGCCGCAACGCCTCTCCGACCGGGCTGCCTCGCCGCAGCTCGTCCCAGAAGAGCCGACCGATCAGGTCGGCGGCGATAAGTGGCGGAGAGATGGCCCCGTAAGAAATCTTGGTCGACCCGATCACCCCATGGCTGCCGCTGGAAAGGAACTTCAAACTCAAGGCTGTCTCGCTGGTCTTTCCAATCACATGGGCGCCGTAGCAGGCCTCGGTAAACACCACCTTCGGGGCCCGGCCTCCGTTGACGACGTCCTGCGGCCGCAACGCAACCGGAAAGTCCGATCCACCGGATTGATCCCGCAGCGGATCGCGTTGGCCGAACCACTCCGGCGCGTCCGCAATTCCGTGGAGATTGAAGTAGGACAGGCTGCTGGGCCGGCCAATCGCCTCCGGCATCGCGCCGGCCTGAGCCGGAGGGGAAGTGATCAACGACCGGGGGGCGCCGATGGCCCGGAACACCGCCAGGGATGCCTTACGCCAGATGCTTGCACTGTATCCAACCGCAACGGGCTCCGGACGCAAGAAGCGGCCGAGCCGATCGCGAAACCAGACTCCGACCCCGCCGAATGCTCGCACGGAATCTCGATGCGCCTGGGTCGCATTGTGCAGAGCGGCCACCAATAGGCTCACCTCCGTATCAGATGGCAGTCGGCCCACCGGCCACTCGGGTGCGAAATAGTTCTCATCCGAGGTGGCATAGGGATTGTCGGATGGGACATGCTCGTCATCGTCGTCGGTGGGATTCGGCAGCAAGTGGAATGGAATGATATTGTGTCCACCTACGATAAGAACTGCGCCGACCATCTCGCCTCGGGCCTTGAGGGCCTGGTCCAGGTCTGCCAGGCGCAGTTTGATCTGCCAGGCGTTGGCTGGATCGCACGGGACAAGGCCGAAGGGGGCCAGGTACTTCGGATCATCGACATAGAATCGGTAAGCGGCCCAGCTCCGCTTGCGTCGCACGGCATCGAGCAGGGCTGCGATCGCCTCATCGACCCGGGCGAAAGCGGGCTCGCCCAGCTCCTGGACCAGCCGAGTGTGGCTGGAGAGCACGATATAGGCTGGGAGCCGCTGATCCTGACCCACCCCCGGCTGGCGGGCGTTCAGACGTTGCGCCAGCCGTTCGAATTCGGTCTGGACCGCAATCAGAGTTTCGGCTCCCACCGGCGGGACCACCTGATCGCCTGGGTCGGGTCCTTGGAAGTTCTCGCCGGGTTCCGGCGAGGGCATCTTGCGGTGTCCATGCACGGCACTCTTCTCGGGACGCGGCTCCGGGCTGGGGGAGCTCGTTGCGGGTTCCGCCAGAGCCGTACCTCCCAGCACCGCCGCCACCGCCGCGGGGACTGGTCGATTGAGTCCAGCTTCCAGCTTCGCCGGCCACAACCGGCGATACGGATGGGCCGGCCCGAGCAGCGAGTCGGCTACGATTCCGACCGGATCGGCCGAAGCCAGCCGATGCAGGGCAGCCACGCTCGGGGAGGGCTGATCGGTGCTGAGGCCGGCAATCGCCACGATCAATTGAAAGCCGAGACACTCCGGCCACCGCTGGTGGGCGACACCCGCGATCCGGGTGGCGGCCGGAAAATCGCCTGCAGCCAATTGGGCCTTCACCGCGACGATGGCGGGGAGGGGCAGGCTAGGGTCGTAAGTCAAGGCTTCTTGGGAAGCTCGGATCGCTTCGGTTGGGTCCCCGTCCGACAGCGCCCGGATCGCCCGCGCCAGCGGTAGTCCCCAGGCGGGAGAGTTGGCGAGATCTGGAGAGCCCTCGGTGAGCGCCTGGCGGCAGATCTCGTAGAGCGTGGGACGAAGCGTGTCACCGGTCTGCCGGGAGGCCCGGATCAGAAGCGCATAACCATCGACGCACTCCGGATCGGCGCCCACAATCTCCAACAGGCGGTCGGTCGCCGGTTTGACCAGACCAAGATCAAGCTCCGACCGGGCTAATTGCAGCCGAACCTCCTGGTCGCCCGGCCAGGCGGTCAACCAGTCGGTGGCCACGCTGCGGGCGAAATCAAATCGACGGGCGAGGCCCGCGGCGTGCAGCAGGCTGACGAAGGTCTCCCGATCGGTCAGGTTAGCCATGGACCAGCTCCAGCGCCCGGACCGCTGCCAATTGATGTAAGACGTCCTGATTGACCGGTGCCAGCTCGGCAGCCCGTTTCAACAGCTCTCCGGCGTTCTTGTAGGCCTTCAGGCTGCGCAGGAGCACACCCGCCCGATAAAGCGCTTCCAGGGCAGCCGGATCGAGGGCGATCGCCTTTCGGTAGGAATCGAGGGCGCGGGAAAACTCTCTCCGGTCTTCATAGACCTTCCCGGTCTCGATCTGAATCCGCGGGTCGTTCGGCGCGAGCTCGCTGGCCTGAAGCAGCTCGTCAATGGCGCGGTCGAGTTGGCCGGCTCGCCGAGCGATCCGGCCGGAACTCACCCGGTATTCCACATTCATCGGAGAGGACCGGACGGCTTCGCTCACGGCCTGGTCTGCGGCGGCCCATTCCGAGGTGGCCTCCCGGGCCAGGGCGAGCTGGTGCCAGAGGGCGTGGTCCTCGGGCTCGTCCTGGAGCGCTTGTTCGAGCGCCCTGACAGCCCGGTCGGGCTGGCTTCGCTCGAGCAGCAGTTTGCTCTGCGCGCGCCGGACCAGTGAGAGCTCGGCGCCTGCCTCGAGGGCCCGCTCAAAGGCCTGAATCGCAGGCTCAAGCTCGCCGCGGCGGGCGCGAATCTGGCCCTCTGCCATCAGCAGCTCTGGGGTATCCGGTGAAATGCGAGCCGCCGCGGCCAGCAACTCGCTGGCTGTCTTCTGATTCCCGCGTTCACTGGCGGTCCGGGCAGCCCCCACCAGATTTCGATGATCTGCCGGCTCCAGGGCCAGGGCATGCTCGAATCGATCGGCGGCTTGATCCAGTTTGCCTAGCTCAAGCGCGGTCTCGGCCGCCTCGCGCCAGGCCTCGCTTGAGTCGGTGCTGGTGTGCAGAACCAAGGAGAAAGCTTCCTCGGCCGGGCCGAGCTGACCGGACCTCCTTAACACCCTTGCCAAGTCGAGCCGGTAGGTCGGGTTGAGCCCATCGGTAGCCATGGCCTGCTGCAAATGGACCAGCGAGGCGTCCAGTTCATTCAGGTCTGCGTAGTGGAGCCCCAAAGCATGCTGCCAGGCATGTTCCGCCGGCCAGGCGGTGACCGCCGCATTCAAGTGGCTGGTCGCGAGTTCAGACCGGCGAGCGCGGGCGTAAGCGCGCCCGAGCAGGAAATCTCCGAGCGGGGCGAGGATGGGATCTTCCGCGCAGCGGCGGTAGGCCGCGCGGGCCGCGGCGGGATTGCCAGCAGTCTCATGGCACAGGCCCACCAGCAGGGGCGCCCACTCCGAGTCGGCAGAGTGGGCCAGGACCTCGAGGGCCTCGGAAGGCTGGCCGGCTTTCAGGCGACCGATTGCCAACGCTTCAGCGAGCTGGCCGCTCGGGTCGGGCTGAGCCTGATCCGCCACCTGAGCTGACCGGCCCGTGATGGTCGCTGCCTCCAGCAAGCTGCGCAGCGGCTGGAGTGCACCGTCTGCCAGGCCGAGATTCGCAAGGTCCTCGATGAGGGCCGCGGCGGTGGAGATCGCCTCTTGCCTGTCCAGTCCGGGAGCGCTGGTCCGGGCCTCGACCGAGTCGAACAGCCAGGCGGCGTCGGCGATCCGCAGGAGCAACCGGGCTCGCTCGCGGGCAGCGTATGGATCCGCGACCCATTGCTCCAGGGCCGCCAGGGCTGCGTCCCAGTTCAGCATTCGGAGCTGCACCCGAGACAGCCAGATTGCGTCCTGAATTGACTTGGCGGTGGGCCGTGAGGCTCGGACCAAGGACTCTTTGGCTTGGCTGAGGTCAGTTCGGCTCGCCAGAATGGCCAGCATGGCGAACACTCGTGCACTCGCATCACCTGCGGCGACCGCCTCTTCGAGCGACTGCTTGGCCTCGTCCCAGCGGTTTCGGGCGAGGTACCCCTCGCCGAGCGCCGCCTGGATTCGAGCCGGTTCGACGACGGCCTGCCGGGCGCGGTCAATCAACGGATCAATTCTTTCCGGCTCGCCAGCTTGCAGGGCGGCTTCGGCAACCTCCATCACCAATGACCCGTCTCCGGGCATCTCTTTGACCGCCGCCTCATAGGCCGCAAAGCCGGGCTCGATCCGGCCGAGCTGGAGATAGGCCCGGGCCAATGCCCGCCGGGCATTTGGATTGCGAGGAGCCAGGCCCACCGCTCGTTCTAGCAGCTCGATCGCCTGAGTGTGATCTCCCATCTTTCCCGCGATCGAGGCGCCGCGGACCAACGGGCTGGGCTCGTGGGGTTCAACTTCCGCAGCCTTCAGCCAGGCCTGAAGCGCCCCCTGGTGATCACCGGCATCTTCTTTGAGCTGGGCCAGCTGCCGTCTCAATCTGACGTCCTGAGGCCGGAGAAGCAACCCAACTCGCAAGAATCGCAGCGCGCTAGGACGTGCATCATGTTTGGCAAGCAACTCGGCTAACCTGGCCAAGACCTCCGGGCGCCTTCGACTGCGCCAGGCGGCTTCGGCGACCGCCCGACGGCCGATAGCCTGCTTACCGTGACTTAAGGCAAGCTCAGCCAGCTCCAACCAGCCCTCGCTGTTGGATGGATCGCGGGAACTCAGCTGCTCGAGGGCCTGGACTGCCGCTTCGAAATCTCCAGACGCCCCCAGGGCCTTGCCGAGCGAGCTCCAACCGGCTGGGCTGTCGGGGTTGCCCTCCACCGCCTGCCGTGCCACGCCGATGGCCTTTTCGGGCAGATTGGCAGCCTGGTAGATCTCCGACATCAGGGCCAGGATCTCGGTCGATCCGCGGAACCACTCAAGGGCACTTTCCAGGGTCGTAAGGGCAACCGAGATTCGGCCGGAACCCAGCGCGCAACGCGCCATCCCTAGGGTGGCCGACTCTCGCTGCTGGACCAACTCCTCGGGCAACCGCGATAGCGCGCGCTCGAAGCGCTCCAGCGCGGGTTCGAATTGACCATCGGCCTCGAGGGCCCTGGCGAACCAGAAGTCCAGCTCGGGGCTGGATAGGCCCGCGGCGTCGGCCTCGGAGAGCGCCTTCAGCGCCTTCTCGACCCGGATCCCAGCCATTACCCCGACCTTCCCGGCGATCAGCAACGATTCGGGCGGGGCCGAGGCAGGGACCGCAGCGGCCAAGCTGGCCGCCTCCTCGAGCTCGCCACGCTCCACAAGCGCCTCGGCCAGTGTTAGCCCGACCCGCCAGCTCAACGGCTTCAGCCGGGCTGCCTGACGCAGGCTGGCAATGGATTGATCCACATGGCCTAATTGCCGAAGGAGGTCGGCCTGAACGAGCACCGCCTCAAGGTTCTCTCCAGCGAGCTCGGTTGCGGAGCCGGCAGTTTCAAGCGCTTCGCTCTGGCGCCCCTGGGCGGCGAGCCACTTGGCCAGGGCTACCCGAATCTCAGCATTCTGCGGATCGGCCAGTGTCCCTCGAGCGAGGGTTTCGCCAACCTGGTGCGGGTCACCCGATTCGGCCTGCAGCCCGGCAAGCGCCAGGTACGGACCGGCCTGCTGCAGACCTCCCTCGATGGCGGCCGCGATCTTTTCTTTACCGGATCCAGGATTGCCCCCAACCGCCAGAATCCGTCCTTCAACGATCCGGGCGGTTCGGGAGTTCGGGTCTTGCTCGAGCTGCTTAGTGACCACCGCGTTGGCAGTTTCTGTGTCACCGGCGCGGAGGGCAGCCTCGATGAGTGCCTCGGGGTTTCCAGCGTCTTCGGCCGACAAGACCTTCCAGTGGCTCAGCGCCTCCGGGTATTGACCCAGATCGTGGAGGCTAGTTGCCAGGGTGAGTCGCGCCGCTTGCGAATTCGGGCTCAACGCCAGGGCCAGAGCTGCTTGCTCGCGGGAGGCTTCACTGTCTCCCGCCTCGAACAGCCGGCGAGCGAAGTCCGCCCTTGCAGCGCTGTTTGCAGGGGACCGCCGCGATCGCTTGGAGGCGGCTTCGATCGCGGAGGTCCGATCACCAGAACTCCACAGGCCGCTTGCCAACAGCTCGTACCAGGCTTCATTCAGCCGGGTCCCTGTTCCGACCGCGGCGAGCGCGGCTCGCAGCTCTGAATCGCCCGACTCTCCGTGCTGCATGAGGACCAGGCCGTGGGCGATCTCTTCCTCGATCGAGCGCGTCGCCCGAGGCAGCGTGTCGATCGCCTCCCCAAATCGGCCCAACTTCACCAGACACAATGCGGCCCAGGCGCGCCGGGCGGGAGTCGCATGTAACCCGAGCGCCCTTCGAAGGGCCTCGAGTTCTGTCACGGGATCAAGATCGATTCGGGCGTGGGCCGCGGTTAAGTCGGCAACCAAGGCCGCCGTTTCAGTGGCGGAATGCCAGGCCTCGGACAGCGTCCGGTGGACGGATTCGTGGTCCCCATCCGGCCGCGCCCCAACGGCTTTGGCGATCGGATCGAGCAGCGGATCTGCCAATCGCAGATGCCCCAGGTCCGGAAGTTCGACGACGAGCCCAGGTTCTCCACATTCCTGGATGACCTGAATTAGGCCCAGGCTCGAACCACCGGCGTTGCGAAATAAGGCAGCTCCGGCTTCAGCCGCCGGCAAATTGCCCAATACGAGCTGAATCGCGAGCTCGGCGCAATGGGTCTGGATCAGCTGGGCGAGCAGCCGGTCGGGGTCTGGAAGTGCCGGCCAGGCGACTGCCAGGGGACTCATCCAGATTTCTGGCGCCTGGCTCGCCCGCCCGATCATCGAGGCGGGATCGCCCGAGGCGGCCATTCGCTGAGCGAACTCCAGCCCGAGCAGGGTGACCTCGAAAAGGTCTCGGCTGCTGCCGGTTCGCAGGTCGGCTTCCTGCCAGATGAGTTCTGCTCGTTCCCGATAGGGCTCGGCCAAGGCTAGCTGGAGGGGTTCGGCAAGGTTGCCGCCCAACGCCAAGCAGCCTAGCTGGGATGGGGTGAGCTGCGGCCCAGGGTGAGCGGCCAGGACTTCGGCGAGGAATCCGGGGTTATGGAGCGCTTCCCAGGCTTCCGGAACTCGCAGGACCCGACTGAGGACGGCAGAAAGCGCCTCAGGGGCAAGTTGTCCGGCGAGGGAGCTGAGGACGGCATGGTCCGTGTGCATGCGGACCTCCGCTCAGACGGTCTGAATCTGGGTTACGACCCAGTAGGCGGAGGCGATCATCACCATCCCAAGGGTGATGAGAAACAACCCTGCGCCGCTGGCCGTTTTCACCAATCCACTAAGAGCCCCCACCAGCTCGGTCGCGCTGCGGACCAGGCCGGTGATCTCCTCGGCCATGCCCTTCTGGCCGAGACGGGCGGTGTGGCTTGCCAGGGCCCGGATATCTCGCGAGTAGCCTCGGGTGACCAGCACGAAGATGCCCAGCAGCACGCACATGCAGCCGAGCACAAACACGGCCGAACCAATCACGATTTGCATATCGATAACGGTGAACGGAATCATGTCTGCCTCCGGTTCCTAGTCTCCGGCCTCGTTGCAATCAACGTGCCAGGCCCGGCGAGCAGACAGGCGAAACGACCGCTGGAAGCGGTCGGCAGCAGGCTAGTTGGGGAAAGCGTGGATCAGGAAGCGATCAGGGCTTGGAATTCGGGTGAAAAGTGCCCGACGTCGAGCTGTTCGTCGTCGCAGAATAACATCGCCCGTTCCACCGCGTGCCGGAGCTCGCGAATGTTCCCGGGCCAGGGGTGGGCCTTCAACGCATCGATCGCCCGGGGGGTGATCCCGGAGACCACATTCCCGGTCCGGACGTTGAGCTGCCGGATGAAGGATCCGACCAAGGCTGGAACATCCGCGATGCGTTCGCGGAGCGGGGGCAGATGGAGATCGACGACCTTCAGCCGATAGTAGAGGTCTTCGCGAAATGATCCTTGTTCCATCATCGAAAGCAAGTTGCGGTTGGAGGCGGCGATAATCTGGACATCAACATGGATCTCGTTTACGCCGCCGATCCGCCGAAAGCGCTGCTCGTCCAGCACCCTCAGCAGTTTCGCCTGCATGTCGGGCTTGGTGGAAGAAATCTCATCCAGGAACAGGATTCCCCCGTCAGCCACCTCCATCAAGCCTGGCTTCCGCTTGGTCGCCCCGGTGAAAGCGCCCGCCTCATGCCCGAACAGCTCAGACTCGATCATCGTCTCCGGCAGGGCGGCGCAGTTCACCGGAACGAATGGCTTCTCGGCCCGGGGCCCCGAGAAACGGATGGCTTGAGCCAGCACCTCTTTTCCGGTCCCGGTCTCTCCGGTGATCAACACCGACGCCGCGGCGGCCGCGGCCCGCTGGGCCTCATCGGCGATCCGCACCATGACCGGAGCTTCACCAATAATCCACTCGAATTGGTCCTGGCCGGACTTCCGCAGCATGGCCAGCTCGCGGCGGAGTGAGACGACCTCATTCGCCCGCTGCACTGCCCCGATCAGTTGGTCCAGGTCCAAGGGTTTCTGAAGGAAGTCAAGCGCGCCCTGCTTCATGGCCTGGACCGCGATGTCGACCTCACCAAAGGCCGTGATCAGGATTACCGGTGGGCTTGGATTCTCGCGGGCGATCTGCTGCAAGAGCGAGAGGCCCGAACCGTCAGGCAGCACGACATCGAGCAACACAATATCCGCCGCGCCGGTCTCGATCGCTTGCCTGGCCTGCGCCAGATCACCGGCTTCGATCGCCTCGTAGCCGGCGTCTCCCAGGGCGCCGCCGACAAAGCTTCGGGCGGTCGGCTCGTCGTCAACTACCAGGACGGTTGCGCTCATTCTCCGTTTTCGCTCGGAGCCAGCGGGAACTGCAGGGTGAAGACGGTGCCCGCGTCTTGGAAACTCTCAACCGCGATGCTGCCCTGGTGGGCCGTCATGATCCGGCGGCTGATGGCCAGCCCGAGCCCGGTCCCTGATTTCTTGGTCGTAAAGAAGGGGTCAAAGATCCGATCCATCTGTTCGGGTCGAATCCCGGGCCCGGTGTCGGCGATTTTGAGCAATTGGCCGCCCGAGCCGTCGGCCGTGATATGGACCGAGAGGGTTCCACCGTTGGCCATCGCTTGAACGCTGTTGGTGATTAAATTCACAATCACTTGTTCGATCGTCCGCTCGTCAGCGAGCACCCGGGTGCTCCCATCGGCATAATTCGTATGGGTTCCGACCCTGGCGAGTTGCAGGCGCGGCTCCCAGCGGGCGAGGATCCGATCAACCAATTCGGCCAGGCTCAGGGGAGAAAATTTGAGCTCGAGCGGCCGAGCGAAGAAAAGGACGTCGTCCAGCAGCTGGTCTAACCGCTTACATTCGCTGCGGATGGTCTCCAGGGCGTCATGTTGGGGATGCTCTCGGCCAAGCCGGGAGGCTGCCAACTGCAGACCGGTGCTGATGTTGTTGATCGGATTGCGGACCTCATGGGCGAAGATGGCCGCGACCTCTCCCAGTAGGGCGCGCTGGGCCAACGTCTCGGTCTGGTCTTCGATTGCCTTCCGCTCCGACTGATCGTTGAGCACCAGAATCAATCGAGTGCCCTGACCCTCTTCTTGCGGGACAGCCCGGAGGCTGGCCGGGAATGGCCTCCCATCCCGGCGGTGAAGCATCAACAGGTGCCGCTCCGTGGTGAGCTGATGGCCGAGAGCGTCTAGCATGGTAGTCATGATATCGGCCGGTCCCACCAGGACGTCTTGGATGGCCTGACCTTTGAGCTGGCCTTCGGGGTAACCCAAGATCTGGCAGGCGGCCGAATTGGCTCGCAGTACCTTGAGGTTCGAGTCCAGCGAGATGAGCCCTTCCTGGACGGCCTGGAACGTGTTCGAGAATTCCCGGCGCGCTTGCTCCAGTGCGCCCTCCAGCTCTGCAACCACTTCCCGGTGCATCTCCATCAAAATCCGGGCATGGTAGAGGTTGGCCAAAACCTCCATGAGCCCGGTCACTTCGGGCGGTATGTCCGCCGCGTCCTGCCACCCCGCCACCAATAGGCCAATCCAGGTGGTTGGCGAGCCGAGGGGGGTGCTCCGGAGCGCCTTCAAGCCGGCGGCCCGGGCTGCCTTGTGAAGCGAGTGGTCAGGTCGGGTCCCAATCGACCAGAGGCTGGGGCGATCCAGCAAGTCGAACAAAGCCGGCGAAAGGGATTGGGGAAAATCCCTGGGGAGCGTCCCGTCGAGCACGTAATCCTCAGTGAGGGGAGAGGCCCGGTACACTCCGACGCAATTCGCCGAGAGCACCTGTTCGGCTATATCGAAAAGGGTCGAACTCGGGTCGACTGCGGAATCGGCGATCTGAGAGGAGATCTCGATCAGATAGCTGAGACGATCCTCCTCAAGTCTGGCCTGCTTGTCAGTCCGTTCCCGCACGGCCGACGCCCGGGCTTTGAGCAAGATCGCGGTAGGTGGGCTTCCAACCGGGTAGGGCCAGACGTCGAGTTCCAGGCTCTCCCCGGAATGGGTCCGAATTGGAACCTCGGGGATCAGCGTTCCTGGCGAGTTGGCGAAGCGGGTTTCTGGCGGGAAGAGCGCCTCCGCGGTCAGTCGCTCCAATTCTCTCCGGGTATATCCGGTGAGCAGCAAGAAGGCATGATTAGCCGCCAAGACCGACCTGCCCGATCCATCCAGGACGAGCACTCCGTCCTCGACCGAATCGGCGAGAGCTCCGAAGAGCTCCCGATGCGGGTGGGGCTTTAGGAGTTTCGTCAGGCTGGTGACCGCGGCAGTCAAATCCTCGGTCCCTTAGGCGGGCAGTTCCCGCTTCTTGCGCAAACGGGCCGGGAGGATCCCCTCGATGGACCGATACTTGGCGACCGTTCGGCGAGCAATCTGGACACCATCCTGGCTCAAAGCCGAGGCGATTTCGTCATCGGTAAGTGGCTTGCGTTCCTGTCCAACCAGCTCCTTGATCCGGTCCCGGATCGACAGGCTGCGGTCGAAGAAACGGGCCAGCGGAATGATGCGCCCGTCGGGCAGGGCGATCCCCTTGTTGGCTACCGCCCGTGAGACGGTGGACTCGTGGACCCCAATCCGGGTCGCCAACTCGGCCCGAGTCATCGGCGACAGCTTGCGATCGCCTTCAAGGATGAACTCGCGCTGCCTGGCCACGATCTGCTCCATCAGCCTGCGCATTGTATTGTTGCGCTGTTGCAGACATTTGACAAATAGCGAGGCCCGCTCCAAGTGGGATTTCCAGGCCTCGGATTGATCCCCGTCAGCCTCTGGCAATGCCTTTCGGAAGTCCGGGTTGACCCGCAACCAACCCGAGAACGAGGAGAAGATCTCGACCAGCATCGGACCCGCAAGGGATTGGCTGATCAAGATATCCGGCGCGTGATAGACGTTGCTATCCACGGCCTTTGGCGACCGACCGGAACCCCAGTAGGCTCGGGCCGGGAATGGGTTGAGGTTGCTTTGGATGAATTGGGCCGCCTTCCGTACCTGGGCAATCCGCGCCCCCAATGTCCGAGCGATGGTCTCGTAGTCTCGGCTGGCAAGCGACTCGAAGCCGGCCTGCAGGACCTGGGCTGCCAATTGGGCCTCGCCGGAATCCGGGGGAAAGAGATCAAGCTGGGCGAGCAGTGCCTCGCGCGGTCCGGCGGTGGCCAGACCGGGAGGATCGCAGTGCGAGATCAAGCTCAGAACCCGCTCGACCTGGGCCAGCGAGCAGCGGGTGGCCCGGGCAATGAAAGCCGGAGCCTCGGCCAGGAAGCCCTCCTCATCGAGGCTGGAGAGCACATAAGCCGCGAGCGGGCGTTCGGCCGGATCCAATTCGGGGGCGAGCTGCTGAAGCACGTGAATGGCCAGGCTCTCCGGAGCCACCGGCTCCAAGCCCTCTGCGTCGTCTTCCAACGGCGGCTTGCCGTTCCGGCCGATGGCTTCTCGAGCGGAGATGAAGACCACCGAATCCTGATCGCCGGTTGCCGAGCTGCACCTGGGGCAGGGGCGACGGCCAGTCAACTTGGCGTGACAGTTTGGGCAAACGATTTCATCCAGCAGTTCGAGCGCCGGGTTCTTGGCCAGCTCTTCCATGACCTTGTCTTTGAGTTCCTCATTCGACAAGGACAGCAGGCTCATCGTCTGAGCAAGGTGAGCCGTGGCGACTGGACGAAGAGAGTGATCTTGCAGTTGCAACATTCTTTGGCTCCAGCGGGGGAGTATAGTGTGAATTGCAAGAAACGTGCCACTGCCTGCGTGCTACAATCCGCCCATGGAGCCAATCCGGGTCGTAGGCGGCGGTTTGGCCGGCAGCGAAGCAGCCTGGCAGGCTGCCGAACGCGGGCACCGGGTCGTCGTGTACGAGATGAGACCTGGCAGATCGACTGGAGCACACATCGGCGGGGGACTTGCCGAGCTGGTGTGCTCGAACTCGCTGGGTTCCCAGCTCCCGGACCGTGCTTCGGGAATGTTGCTGGCGGAGTTGGAGCAGCTCGGCTCCCTGCTGGCGGAGTGCGCCCGATATACGGCGGTACCGGCCGGCGGTGCGCTGGCCGTTGATCGGCAAGCCTTTTCAGATTGCGTGACCCGACGGCTTTTAGAGCATCCTGGGATTGAGCTGGTCCGGGAGGAAGTCAAGCGCATTCCCGAAGGAGTGGTGGTGATCGCTAGCGGACCGCTGACCTCGGAGCGGCTAGCGGCCGAGCTGATGCGGGTGAGCGGCGAAGAGAACCTGTACTTCTTCGACGCGATCTCCCCGATCGTCGAAGCGGGGAGTGTGGACCGGTCGATCGTATTCCGTGATTCGCGGTACGGCCGAGGCCTGAGCGAGCAGGGAGATTACCTGAATTGCCCCATGAGCAGGGCGGAGTATGAGCAGTTTGTCGAGGCCCTGTTGGGCGCCGAGCGAATTCCTCTTCGATCTTTTGAATCGGCGATCCAGGCCGGGGTGCGGGCCGGCGCAGATCGGTATTTCGAGGCCTGCCTTCCGATCGAGATCCTGGCCGAGCGAGGGGAGCGTTCGTTGGCCTACGGCCCGCTGCGGCCGGTGGGGCTGATGGATCCGCGGAGCCGGAGCCGGCCCTATGCGGTGGTGCAGCTGCGGCAGGACGATCTCGCGGGGAGTCTGTATAACCTGGTTGGATTTCAGACCAATCTCAAGTTTCCCGAGCAGCGGCGGGTATTCAGAATGATTCCCGGCCTGCAATCGGCCCAGTTTGCCCGTTATGGGCAAATGCACCGGAATACGTTCCTGAATTCGCCTAGGTTGCTGCGGGCCTCGTTGGAAGTCCGATCCAGGAGCGGTTTGTTGCTGGCCGGGCAGATAACTGGGGTCGAGGGGTACTTAGGGAATATCGGCACTGGGCTGCTGGCCGGGATGAATGCCGCCCGCCTGATGGACGGTGAGCCGGCTCTTGTGTTGCCTTCGGAGACTATGCTGGGGGCACTGTGCAACTATGTGAGTCAGGCGGATTCGGGGAGTTTCCAGCCGATGAAGGCCAACTTTGGGATACTTCCGCCGCTGAGCTCGGTGGGCAAGCTCGATCGGCGTGGTCGCGCCCGGGCCATGGTTGAGCGGGGCGCGGCTGCTCTTCAAGCGCTTGACCTTGGTTCAAAGGATGAGTTGCGCATAGCCACACCCGGGGTCACGACATGAGCAAGTCCTCTCTGCCGTCCCGGCCGCCGAGAGAGCGGGCGTTGCTGGTGGGGACGGCTTGGAAAGGGCAGCCGAACCCACTCTCGATTGATGAGTCGCTTGCCGAGCTGGCACTGTTGGCGGCGACCGCCGGACTGGCGGCCGTGGGGAAGGTCAGCCAGCGCCTCGAGCGGCCCGATCCGAAGACGTATGTGGGATCGGGTAAGGTAGGTGAGATCCGCAACCGGGCCGAGGAGGATTTGGCGGATGTCGTGCTCTTTGATGAGGAGCTCTCGCCTCGCCACCAGCGAGAGCTCGAGAAGGCCTTGGGAGAAGACGTTCGGGTGCTCGATCGTACCGCCCTGATTTTGGACGTGTTCGCCCAACATGCTCGCACTCGTGAGGGGGCCCTGCAGGTGGAACTGGCTCAGTACGAATACCGGCTGCCGAGGCTGACCCGAGCCTGGACCCACCTGGCTCGCCAGGCCGGTGGTGGCGCGGGGCGCACCGGCTCGGTGGGAGGAGTCGGGCTGCGCGGGCCGGGAGAGACGCAGTTGGAGGTCGATCGCCGGGAAATCTCCCGCCGCATTGATCATCTGAAAGGCGAGCTGGAGAAAGTGCGGGCACACCGCGGCCGACATCGAGCCCAGCGCCGGAGCTCGCAGACCCCGACCGTCGCATTGGTCGGGTATACCAATGCTGGCAAGTCCACCCTGCTGAATCGGCTGGCCGGGGCCGACGTCTACGTGGCGGATCAGTTGTTCGCGACCCTCGATCCGACCACTCGGCGCTTGAAACTGCCCGGCGGGCGAGCGATTCTGATGACCGATACCGTCGGCTTCATCCAGAAACTGCCTACTACCTTGGTGGCCGCCTTCCGCGCGACGCTGGAGGAGATCGCTGAGGCCGATTTGCTTCTGCATGTCGTGGACGTCTCGCACCCCAATGCAGAGGTCCAGGCTGGGGCGGTCAACGAGACCTTGCGCGAGATCGGGGCGGGCGAGATTCCGGTGGTCACTGCCCTCAACAAGATCGATCGGATGCCGCCCCGGGAACTCGATCCCCAGGCCGGGATACCGATTTCCGCGACGACCGGCGATGGGATCTCCGAGCTGATCGCCGCCGTCGAACATGAGCTTTACGAGGTGATGGCTCCGATTCGGGTTGTGATGCCCTATCGGGAGGGGCGGCTTATCAGTCTCTTCCACGAGCAGGGGAAGGTCGATGCGGAAATCCACTCCGACGGGATTGTCAGGATCCAGGGCAGACTTCCCCGCCGGTTACTCTGGGCCTTTCAGGAGTTCCGGGAAGGCGTAACGGAAACTGAGCTTGGTTGAGCCCCAGGCACTGGCTGAGCTGAGCCATAGGCTCAGACCACGCCTGGCCGGCGAAATCCACTCCGACCCGTACTACCGTTCTCTCTACTCGACCGACGCCTCCAACCACCTGGTACAACCGCTCGGGGTCGTCATCCCGAGGAACGACGAGGATCTGTTCGCGGTCGTCGAGGCCGCGGCCGAGCTGGGGATTCCAGTGCTCCCGCGCGGAGCGGGGACTAGCCTCTCGGGATCTGCCCTTGGAACGGCCCTGGTCCTCGATTGCTCGCAGCATCTGGCTCAAATCCATCACATCGATCCCGCTGCCCAACTGGCGGAGGTTGGCCCGGGGGTAGTTTGTACCCAGCTCAACCTTGCCGCGGCGCAGCATGGGCTGGTCTACGGTCCCGACCCGGCCTCCGCCGATCGAGCGACGACCGGGGGCATGATCGGCACCAACGCGACCGGCGCCCACTCTATCCGGTACGGCATGACTGCCGATCACGTTGTTTCGTTGGACGTGATCCTGGCTGACGGTTCGCCGGCGAGACTGGAAGACCTCGGCCTAGAGCAGGCCAGAGCCAAAGCGAGAATGAACTCCTTGGAGGGCCGAATCTACGCGCAGGCGTTGGATCTGCGGCTTCGTTTCGCCAAGGCCGTGGAAGAGGGCTGGCCAAGGACCTGGCGACGATCCTCCGGCTACAACCTGAACTACCTTACGGGCTTCACACCCGACCAACCGGCGGCCTGGTATGGCGATCCAGGACCGTACCCGCCTGAGAGCGAATTCAACCTCGCTCCGCTGATCTGTGGGTCCGAGGGCACTCTGGCCATCGTCCGGCGGGCCCAATTGCGGCTGGTCCGCAAACCCGCATCTACCACCCTGTTGGTGCTTGGTTTCGCCGGGGTGGCAGAAGCCTGCGACTTCACACTGGCTGTGCTGGAGACCGAACCCGCCGCGGTGGAGCTGATCCCGCGGACCCTGATCCAGCGCGCCCGCGCCGTGCCGGCCTACTCCCGCAAGCTCAGCTTCGTGGAAGGCGATCCGGCAGCGCTCCTGATCGTCGAATACGCTGGCGACAGCCCCGCGGAAGCGGTCGCCAGGGCTCAACCGCTCGCCAGCCACGGCAGAGTTCTCAGCGGTCCGCTGGAACAGGCCGATCTGTGGGCAGTGCGCAAGGCCGGCCTAGGACTGTTGATGTCGGTCCCTGGGGAGGCCAAGCCGATCACTTTTATGGAGGATGTGGCGGTGCCGGTGGCCCAGCTGGGTGCTTACGTGCGGGAAGTGGACCGAATTCTCGCTGCCCACGATACGTACGGAGAGTGGTATGCCCACGCCTCGGCCGGCTGCCTGCATCTGAGGCCGCTGATCAACCTCAAATCCGAGGCCGGCATCCGTCAGATGCGGGCGATCGCGGAGGCAGTCGTGGAGCTGGCACTCTCGATGCGGGGTGCCATCTCCGGCGAACATGGGGATGGGCTCTCCCACACCGAATTCAACGAGCGGTTGTTTGGGCCAGTATTGCTCGGAGCCTTCCGCGAGCTCAAACAGGCCTTCGATCCGAAGGGGATCCTCAACCCCGGAAAGGTCGTTCCGGATTCCGCGCCCAGCCCCAGGCTGGACTCGCAGCTCCGATTTGGACCCGCATACCGAACCAGTGCGCCGGCGACGACTTTCGCATTTCGAAAAGAGGGGGGCTTTGCCAAGGCAATCGAGGCCTGCACGGGTGTCGGCATTTGCCGCAAGGCCGATGGGGTGATGTGCCCCTCATTTCAGGCGACCCGGATGGAGATGCACTCAACCCGGGGGCGGGCCAACGCCCTTCGGGCGGTAATCTCGGGCGGTCTTCCCCAGAGCGCCCTGACCGGCGATGAAATCTTTGGGATCCTGGACCTGTGCCTGGAATGCAAAGGGTGTAAGTCCGAATGTCCGACACAAGTGGACATGGCCCGGATGAAGGCCGAGGTGTTGAACTGGTATCAGCAGGAGCACGGGATCCCCCTGAGAAGTCGGCTGTTCGGAGAGATCGCCGCCTTCATGCGCCTGGCCCAACCGGCCGCAGGGCTAGCGAATCTATTGGTTCGGTCGAAACCGTTTCGGTGGGCCATGGAGACCGGCCTAGGTGTCGCGCGCCAGCGGGTGTTGCCGCCGCTTGCCCGGCGTTCCTTTACCCGCCAATTCACCCGAACCGCCAGGCGGACGGTCGGGGATCCGGTCGTCTTGTTCGTGGACACCTTTACCGAGCTAAATCACCCAGAGCTCGGGCACGCGGCGGTCAGGGTGCTGGAAGCTGCGGGATGTCAGGTGCTGCTGGCCACTGGCCAGGGGTGTTGTGGGCGGACGATGGTCTCCAAAGGCCTGTTGGGAAAGGCTAGAGCCTGTGCCCAACGCAATGTTCAGACGCTTTCCAAATACGCCAGACAAGGGATCCCAATCGTGGGGTTGGAGCCGTCCTGTCTGCTGATGCTGCGGGACGAGTACCTGGACCTATTACCGGGCGATGACGACGCAATCGCGATTGCAGGGGCCGCAAGATTGATTGAGGAGTTTCTGACCGAAACGCGGGATCCGGGCATCACTCGACTGGCGAGCCTCCAACTTTCACCGAAGCCGGGTAGGCTGCTGCTGCACAACCACTGCCACTCCAAAGCTCTGGTTGGGAGTGGCCCGGCGCTCGCATTGCTGCGCGCGATCCGGACCGAGGTCGAAGAGATTCCGTCCGGTTGCTGCGGGATGGCCGGCTCGTTCGGGTACGAAGCCGAGCACTACGCACTGTCGATGCAAATTGGTGAACTAAAGCTCTTCCCGCAGATTCGGAGCGAAGCTGAGAAATTTCCCGAGGCCCGGATTGCCGCCCCGGGAATGTCGTGCCGTGCGCAGATTAGAGATGGGACCGGAGCGATGGCCGATCATCCGATAACGATGCTGGCTGAGGCCCTTCAAGCTTAGGGTCGGGCTGTGCGGACAGCGGCCGGAGTCAATCCTTGCCGGCCGGCCGGCTTGTCTCGAAGATCTCGTGGTAGCCCCGATCCAGCTCGTCATCGGAGAGGTGGGCGTAGCGCTGGGTGACCGCAATGTTGCGATGGCGGGCGAGTTCCTGGGCGAGCTTCAAGTTTCCGCCAGAGCCCCTGAGCACGGTCGTAACAAAATAGTGGCGGAACGAATGGGGCGTGATCGCTTCCTGCGGACGATCCCCGAGCGCCTGGCGGGCGCGCTCGTGGACAATTGCCCGGGCGGTCGTAGTAGAAATCGGCAGCACCCGCTTCCCACAGGCCGGGTCGTGCCGGGCGAAGAGCGGCAGCGCGCTCAGCGGCTTACCAGACGAGCCGTCCCGATTGGCCCGAGCTTCAAGGTAGGCGCGCAAGTAGCGCAGCGCGCGGTTGGAGAAGCGGACCACGGCTTGCCGATCGCCTTTACCGATCATGAGCGCCCGGCCCTCATTCCAGTCCAGGTCGCCGCGCCGCAAACCGACCGCCTCATGGACCCGCAGACCGGTGTCGGCCAAGGTGAACAGCAGGGCCCGATCTCGCAAAGCGCGCAGTCGGGCAGCCGGATCCTCGTCGCGGCTGCGAAGATCCGTGGCGGCCTCAAGGATCGTCTCGATCGCTTCTCGCGGGAACTGGGGTAAGCGCTGACCGGGTCGGCGCGCTCGTCGGCGGATCAGGGAGCGCAGGCGAGGCAGATTCAGTTCGGCCAGTCCCTCAGCGGAGAGAAACTCATACCAACCGGAGAGCGCGGTTAGATACAGGCGCTCGCTGGCCGGTGCGTAATTTCTCAGGTAGGCGGCGAAATCCCCAATCCAATTCTCAGTCGCGGTCTGAGGGGGTTGGTTGTTCGGATCGACCCCGAGCCCATCCAGGCACTCCCTGAAGGCCCTAACCGCATTCCGATAGGTCCGCACGGTGTTCGGGCTCCGAGCCAACCGAACGGCGTTTAGATAGTCCTGGAACGTCGTTTCGAGGCTGGGGGCGGTCATGCCCGGAGGACTGTACACCCGAAAGGGAAGAGCAGCGATGGCATCCTGCGAGCCGACCTCGACCAGGTAGTCGCGGAATGAGTGAACCGCATCGGAGTCCATCTTGCTGGTTCTCGGCCAAGGCATGTCGCCCCAAGTGTGGTTTCGATAATGATACTTATCATAACCAAACTGAGTGTAGCCCGATCCAGCTCGGTTGACAAGTACCTCCCTACTGATTTGAAGAGTTGAGCAGCGTGGTTGGGAACTGGTTGGGGCCGGGCTTGAATCGATCGCGAGCGTGTCAGCTGGGCATGCAACCGCTAAATCGGCCCCCTGCCCTGGCCGAGCTCGAGGTCAGCGCCTACTCGGGGTCAGGCTGAACGCTCTTGTGGATCCTTGCGACGTCGCCCCGATGCCAGCAGCGCTCAAACGCCTCGACCATCTGCGGGTCAAACTGCTTGCCGGACTGGCTCAAGATTTCCTCAAAAGCCTTATCGGAGGCTAGTGCGGGCCGGTAGGCCCGGTCGGAGGTCATGGCGTGGTAGGTATCCGCCACGGCCAGCAGGCGGGCGCCCGGCGGAATGGCTTCGCCGGCCAGGCCGTCTGGATACCCTTTTCCGTCCCACCGCTCGTGATGGTGCAGGACCAGGGGAAGCGCCGAGTCTAGATATGGGTTCCCTTCCATCATGTGCGCACCATAGACCGGATGCATCCGCATCTCGGCCCATTCAGCTTCGTCGAGCGGGCCCTCTTTAGAGAGGATTTTTTCGGGAATGTTTATTTTGCCCACATCATGCAGGATAGCCCCGAACTCAAGCGCCTCGAGTTGGAACTCATCCCAGCCCAATTCCAGGGCTATCGCCTGGGCGTAGGCGTTCACCGCCTCGACATGTCGCAGGGTGTATACGCCGGCCCGAGCTTCGATTGCGTTCGCCATGGCCCGCAAGACGGCCTTGAGCTGCAAGAGCAGCAGCTCGTCGCTCCGCTGCAGCCGTGCCCGAACGGCGGTCAGCAGCTCCGTTCGAGTGGCTGGTTTGGTGATGTAGTCATCGACCCCGAGGGCTTTAGCGGCGAAAATGTCTTCGCGGGTACCGCGGGCGGTCACAAAGATAAAGGGAACTGCCGCCCCTTCCGGCCGCTGGCGGATCGCCTTATAGAGCTCGATCCCATCCATGCCCGGCATTGCGATATCTGACATGATGAGGGCCGGCTTGACCTCCTGAAGCAGACGCAGGGCGTCCTTCCCGTTGGCGGCGGTCGTGACTGAATAGCCGGAACCTTCCAGAATATCCCGGAAGGCAACCAGCATCGCCGGATCGTCCTCGACGATCAGCAACGTGGAGCCATTGACATCCGTATCATTCATCACGGTTTCCCCATCGCGGTCCGACTGCCATTGATCAGGCGGTAGTGTCCGGCCTCGCCCTTTGATTATTGGCGGGTGTTGGGCTTCGCGCAAGGTTACCGCGGTCAACCCGCCCCAGATGGGGCCGGTATACTGTTGGCGGACGGGCGCTGGCGGGAATGGGGTCGGCCAGGCGCCGAGGACCGCGAGGATTGAGCGAGGCAGGAATGCAGGTGGTGGCTCGGAACCGCAAGGCAGGCCGGGATTACTTCCTGGAGGAGCGCTTTGAGGCCGGGATTGTCCTGCGCGGCACAGAGATCAAAGCGGTCCGCTCCGGCCAGGTGAGCCTGCAGGAGGCCCATGTGCGGATTTCGGGAGGCGAGGCCTGGCTAATGAATGCGCACATCGCGGCCTATGGCCCGGCCAGCCGGTCCAACCATGAGCCAAAGCGACCGCGGAAACTGCTGCTCCACCGCAGAGAGCTGGATGAGCTAGCCGGCGGAATCACGCGCGGCGGGTACACCGTGATCCCCACCCAACTCTATTTGAAGCGCGGATTGGCGAAGCTCGAGCTGGCGTTGGCCCGGGGCAAGCAGAAACATGACAAGCGCCAAGATTTGGCCGATCGGGATGCCCGGCGCGAGGTCGAGCGCGCAGTGCGAGGCAAGCGAGTGCTGCGCTGACGCCTGTGCCCTTACCATTACACCAGCGAGGAGCCACACCGTTGGGCTTGTCGCAGCACCAGACCGCCCTTCTGAATGTTGCGTCCGGGGTCACGGACCCCGACCGCTTGTGGCTCCCGCTTACAGCACCTCCGCGATCGTGGCTTGGCCCTACCCCGATCCAGAATTATGTAAATTGCGCATAGCCTAGACGCCACTTTGAAAAAACCGGAAGGTGCGATTGGCAACGAGTGTGGCTATGCGCAATTCCTGACCTGGAAAGTTCGGGGCGCATGGTCGCAACCGCCGCCAACGGGAAGTACGCCCTGCGCCTGCTTGCTGAGTCTTGTACAGAGAGCCCTCCCCAAACGAGCGCACCCGCTCTGCGCAGCACGCAGCGCGGCATGCTATACTGAAGCACACGGGGATGATCGGTCTCGACGAAGGCGGTTGGGACCCGGCTGCAAGCCGAGAGGCGCCGAGCTCGCAAAATCAGCGCAAAAAACAAGTGCCAAAAGCACGAACTACGCGGCCCTTCCTCTCGCTGCATAAGCGAGCTGGATAGAGCTGGCCCCCCAAAGCGGGGGCACGCCTCCCGAGTTCGTCCTCGACCGGGCCAGGTGCAGGCGGCAAAAATGCCGAGGTGCCGCAGGTGAGGCTGCTAAGCCTGCGAAAGAGGGGCCTTCGGGCCCCAGCGGCTGGCCAACAGGACGCCCTGCCGACCGGGCGCCTTGCGGCGAGATCACAATAGATCGGCTACGCTTGTAGAAGCTTGGTCACCGAAGCCCTCGGACGCGGGTTCAATTCCCGCCATCTCCACCTGAGACACAGGGTTGGCCGACAAGGTCAACCCTGTGTCGTTCTCCCCACCCTCATGGGCTAGATCGGGTTATTCAGACGAAATCCGTGGCCGCGCACGGTGAGTACATACGGATGCCCCGGATCGAATTCCATCAGTCGCTCCCGCAGCCGGCGGACCAGCGCATCGATCGCCTGATCTGAGACCCCCTCCCCCGCGGAGTCCGGCCAGACCTGCTCGACGATCTCCTCCCGGGCGACAACTCGGTCCGAATTTTGAATCATCAGCTCCAGCAGCCGGTACTGGGGTGGCGAAAGTGGCGGATCGATCTCGCTCCTTCCCACCCACACCCGGTGCGCCTGCGGATCCATGCGTAGGCGCCCCAAGCCAACCGGAGTGAGTCCTTCCCGGTGCAAGGGGATCGTGTCCTCGGTTCCCACAAACACCAGTCGGAGGACCAGGGCGATCTGGATAACATCCCCGTCCTGCAGCGGGACCTCCTGCTCTATCGGAACGCCATTCAGATGGGTTCCGTTCTTGCTGGCCAAGTCCTCCAGGCTGTAGCCGGTTCCGGTTCGCCGGATCCGGGCGTGCTGCCGCGACACCTGGCGATCGGCAATTACCAGGTCACACTCCGGCCCTCGGCCAATCAGAATCTGGTCGCCTTCGAGCACCCAGCGCGACCCGCCGAGCTTTCCGGTCTGGGCGATTAATACCGGCAGTTCCACCGCGTTATTCTTCACACCGCTCATTGAACGGTCCGAATTTCGTCGCTGAGTATAATGACTGGTTCACTCTGATGATTGCCCCAGTTAAGACCGGCAAGGCGCTCAGGGATCGATACGTTATCAGCCGGGTGATCGGCAGGGGCGGCATGGGGTCTATCTACCTGGCTGCCGATAACCGGCTGGACGGGCGAGTCTGCGCGATCAAAGAGGTCTATCAAGGTGGGGATCTGCCGGAAGAGCTGCAGGCTCAGGGTCGTGACCAGTTCTACCGGGAGGCCTCTGTCTTGGCTCGGCTCGATCACCCCAATCTCCCCAAGGTCTCCGACTACTTCAGCGAGGACGACCGCGACTACCTGGTCATGGACTTTGTCCCGGGAGACGATCTGAAATCCCTGATGGACAACGCCAGAAGAAAGAACCAATTCCTCCCGATCTCGGAGGTTCTGGGATGGGCCGGCCAAATTGCGGACGCCCTAGGGTACCTGCACAGCCAGGACCCACCGGTCATTCACCGGGACATCAAACCGAGCAATCTCAAACTGACCCCTAACGGCTTGATCAAACTCGTTGATTTTGGATTGGTCAAACAGATGGCTCCGGACGAAATCACAGTCACGGTCATTCAGGGTCGGGGCACTGCCACCTATACCCCGCTCGAGCAATATGGGGGTGACACCGGCCACACTGATCGGCGCAGCGATATCTACTCGTTTGGAGCAACTCTCTACCATTTACTCACCAATCTGCCGCCGGCCGAGGCCAAACAGCGATTTCTTCAGGCCGACGCCCTCGAACCACTTCGGCGAATCAACCCGCAGATCAGCCCTTCGGTAGAGACCGCGATCTTGTGGGCGATGGAACTCCACCCCGACGGCCGACCGCCCAGCATCGATGCCTTCCGGGAGGCCTTGATCAAGGGCACCTTCTTCAGCTCGGCCGCGGCGGCGGGCCAGGCTCTCGGGCTGCTGGATCGCACTGAACAGGCCCTCGCCGGCGCTGGCGCCCTGCTCCTGCTCATCGCGCTGCTCGCCTCAGTCAGCTAAGCGGCGCATCCAGAAGTAAGCCCCGGCAGCGCCGGCGACCGCGCCAAGCACGGTCAGGGTCAGAGCTCCTAGGATCCCAGTCGATCCCATCAGCGCTTGGCTGCCTGGAAGGCCGAGTGCCACATAGTCGTAGCCAACCAACCCGCCAATCACGATCAGCAAAACAGCCCGCACGCCCCCCAGGCCCTGCCGCACAAACAGGCGGTAACCTACTGTCGCCAGCCCGGCTACCCCAGCCAGTGCGAGCCCCAGCCCCGCCAACCCCACCGAGCCCCGCCCACGGTCCGAGGGAGTTTCGGAGCCGGATGAGCCGGTTGGGGTTGCGGTAGCCGGCTCCGGAGTCGTGGTTGGCGCCAAGGTCGCGGTGGGCTCCATCGTCGGGGTGATCACGGTAACAATCCCCTCTTGAACGTTCAGTTGAAGGATCTCTGACAGGTGGGCCGGTTCGCTCCTGGCCTCAATGGTCAAGGTTCCCAGACGGTCAAGCGTGAAGGTCACTGTCGCAAATCCATCCAGGGTGGTGGATTCGCGCGTAACCGAGATCCCTTCCTCCTGGTAAGTCACCACGAATTCCACCGGGGTCCGGTCCGGCACAGGATGCCCGTTATGATCGAGAATCAGCCCGGATTGGAGGATTACCCCGTCGCCAATCGCGTAACCAGGGTCTGTCGCGCTCCCCTCCTGCTCGCGTTGAATCGCGAGCGAGATTAGTTGATCCGGATCGGGGGAGGTGATTTCAATGAGGTCGTAGCCGATACCGGGAACACTCACCGGAGGGGCCCCGATCGCCGATATTTCCTGGAACAAGAGTCGGGCCGCCATCTCGACGAAGGCGCTGGACTTTCCGTAGAGCGCGTAATACAGGTCGATCTTGCTGATATCGGTCGGACCCAAATCGTACGGGACATCCATGGCAAACACCACGACATTCTTGTTGAGGACCAACTCGGGGCGGGTATCGAGCAGCAGTTTGAGGGCGCTCGACCCGTAGACCGTTGGGTCGCTCTTCAAGGTAACAAAGATCAACCAGTCAGCCGGCCGGATGATCGCATCGACCTGCTCAGCCGCCAGAATCGGAATCGCAGGAACCCCCGGAGGGGCTTGGCCGAGATATCGCGCCAGGTCTGCCATCGTTAGGGAGGTCAGGTTCCAGGCCCCCACCTGGCCGGCCGCCCGAGTGCCGTAGAGCGCCAACACCGTCGTCTCCAGGGCCGTCCGGTCAACCACCTCGAGCCGCTCGCAGCTCGAGCATTGGTTGTAGGCCCTGACGTCGGTGACGAAAACGATCCGTTCGCCAATCTCGGGCGGGGCTGCAATCAGGCCCTGGAGTTCGGCCGCCGTTGGATCCAGCAGTGCCGCCGCGGCCCGGGCAACTTGCAGGGAGAGGTCCGAGGGGCCGGCTGGCCCTTGGACCTCCGCCGGCGGGAGAACTCGATCCACCTCGAAGCTGCCACCATATAGACGCAGCTTAAACCGAAGGATCCGCAGCACCGACTCGTCTACCCGCTGGGCGAACAACGAATCGTCCCGGTATTTCTCGGCGAAGAAACCCAGAGTGTTCCTGATCGTGGTCAACTGATCTGGATCGGCATCTGAGCGAAACTCCGACAAATAAAGCAAGTCATTGCCGGCCAGGAAGGCGTCCCGGGCCGTCAGGTGCCCTCGGTAGCTTTGCCCGAGCGACGCATAGAATCGCCGCAGCGCGGGCGATCCCAGTTCATCGCTGACCGTAACTCCGCCGGCCTGCCGCCAGGCGGCGAATGGCTCGAGGGCCAAGAGTTGGCCAAAAGCATCCGGATCGAGTCCAATCGGACGCGTCGTATCTCGGATGTTCCCCTGGAAACCCTGGTAACGAATGTGGCCAGTCAGCAGCCCGTCGGCAATGGCCGGGTCCTCGCCGGGGGCAGAAGCGGTGACCGCGAAGAACGGTTCAAGCTCAATCTGTTGGAGCTGCACCAGCGACTTCCGAACCGTTGAGATCTCCTCGCGGATCGGGCGGTCGCTGCCACCCAGGCCTGGGAAATGCCGCGGGACGACGCCCATGCGACCTTCAGAGCCAATGTGCACTCCTTCGATGAACGCCCTTCCCATTAGGCTCACCCAGTAGGAGTCACCTCCGAAGGATCGAACCCCCAGGTCGGCCAGGCCAAGTTGGGTCGGGTCTACCAAAACGTCGAGCGAGGGTCCCAACAATAGGTTGATACCTATTGGGTCGAGCTCGGCTCCCAGGGTCTCCCCCACCTGGCGTGCGAACCCGGGATCCCAGGTCGCGCCGATCGCCATCTGGCTTGGAAGCTCCGAAAGATCGGTCATGATCTCTGAGTAGGGCGGTCCGTTTCCCTCCTGGGTGAGGCCGATCAGCAGCGGTACGTAACCAATCGAGCCTTCCGAACCGGCCGCTGCTTCGTACGTGGCGGTTTGGAGGGTCGAGGTCAAAGACCGAGCCGCGGTCAGCGTGTCGGGCGGACCGACGAAATTGTCATCGGCCGCCCGCAACACCACCCCGCCAATGTGATGGTCACGGATCAATCCAAAGATCGGGTCCTCTTCATTGGGCGAAGCCCCCTTGAAGGTCACAAGGAATAACTGTCCGACCCGCTGCTCGGGGGTCATTTCGGAAAGCAGGTCCTCAGCCAGATCGCGGGGTGGCGCGGCAGTCAAAACGACCAAGGCCGCCGCGAAACCAGCGAGAGTTGAGAGCCGTGCGATCATCCCGGAAAGTATACGCAATCCGTCGACTTTGGGCCGATTGGCCAGCAGAAACGGAGTTTAGCGAGGCTGGAAAGAGGTCTAGCGGGCTGCTTCGGCTCGAATGATCTCTCGGAGGGCCTCTCGCCTCTTGGCACCGCCGAGCAGTTCCAACCGGCGCAGACCCAATGGGTCGATCTCTTCGCGCAGCAAACCAAGCTCGTGTTCGCTGGGAGGCTCACTTACCTCAAGTTGCTCCGAGACTCGGAGCTCGAATCCGGTCTTGGTTCGAACGTTTTCAATCCTCACGCCGGGATGCAAGTGGGTCAGCCGCAATTCTCCGCCCTCAAAGTCAAACTGACCAAGATCGGACACCAGGTAGACCGGGCCGGCTCCGAGGCGCCTGCGCGGAGAATGGCCTAGGCCCGAAATCACGTCCAATCGCGGTACGAATGTGACTCTCGAGTGACGAGG